>SMTZ1_10007420_pt1 | contig 10971 bp, 9 predicted proteins | sample DeeMarSWOR136_30_FD_25667 | JGI IMG/M metagenome (IMG submission 25667)
CCTTGGTAAAAGCTCAAGCCCGCCCCATCTTAGGCCGTCCACGACGGCAGAAAACGTGCACTGGGCGCAGCCCATGTATTTAGACTCATATTCTACCCCCAACTCTCTCGCCTTCTTAATGATTTCTTCCTTGGTCTTCTTGAGCGTAGGCATAATTCCCCCTCATCCCCCCAAGCAGCCTTCTTCAGTGCCCCGAGTCCCAACTTTGCCAAAGCCTTAGGTCTTTTGATACCTTTTGGCAATGAGGTCGACGATCCGGTCCGTGGTTGATACGGGTTTCTTCGCTTGAACTTTTGCCGGGCGGGTCTGCAAGTGAAAGATGTTGTCGGGGAAAGGCATATCGTCGTCAATGGCCCATTCCATGTCTTGAGCACAACCCAACCGTTCCTCTAAGGCCCTTGCCAGCTTGGCGACTTCCTGGACCTCTTCATCACTCAAACAGGCCATGCGCTGCTTGTCTGCAGGCACATCGTCCCACTCCGCTCCCTTTTCTTTGTTTACAACGTATCTCGTCTTTCTTCCTATGTTTCTGGACAATACCTTCAAACTGGCCTTGTCCACGACAAAACCATCAACAGTCTCTACGCCACTGACAACACCTTCGCCGAGTCCCCAGTTGGCTTCAATGATGACCTTGGTGTCATCGCCGTCCACCGGGTTCACTGTAAACCCAATGCCGGAGGCCCGGGCATTGACCATCTTGGGAACAGCAATCCCCAATTCATCACCGAGAATAGGGATGTCCTTGTTTACGCGAAATGCCACCGCTCGGGCCGTGTAAGCGCTGGCCCATACCTTCTTGACTTTGTCGAGGAGATCTTCCTTTCCTTTTACGTTGAGATACGTTTCGAACATGCCCGGTCTGCTCTCCGTGCCGGCAGATCGAACTGAAACAGCAAGGTCAGGAATCTTCAAGCGGTCACACAACGCATCATAGAAGCTCAGAATCTCCTTTTCTATGCCCTCCGGTATCTTCCTGCTCTCTATCATTTCTCGAAGGGTTTTGCTCACCTCATCGAAAGCGGCGATTCCTTTGCCCTTGAGCTCTCCCAGACCCTGGACATATCGTGACATCTCTTCACCCAATCCCGTCTGCCGGACAAACTCTCGATACATCTCAAGGGAGATCGCAAAACCGGGGGGAACAGCAACACCCATCCGCATCATTTCTCCGAGGTTGGCACACTTCTTTCCAACAAGGTCGTTGTGCTCCTGACCCAATTCCTCAAACCAGAAAATCAGCTTCTCGGAACCCATAGGCCCTCCTTTGCTTCAAATGTCCAGAGATAAAGTCTTGTTTCACGATTTGGTCACAATGGCGAGAACACCCTCTCCCTTCCAGGTGACTTGGAGTAAAAGATCTCGTCGGTGCGAAGAATTTTTCAATCCCGATAATTTGTTTGCTCTCTGGTTCCCTAGAGGAATCCCAGATGCTACCGGGGCCGACGAACATGACAAGCGCGTTCCTTATACCACGAGGAAAAATTTCCGCAACATATTTGTTTGAAAAATCGCCGGATTTTGCAGATGCCATGCTGATATCGTGTCCCAGAAATGCCTTGAAGAAGTTCTCATTCAGATGAGATGCTTCATTCTCGAAAGGGGCTGTCAGGGGATGGTCGTTCAGCCCGCAACCATACCTCCTGTGCCTTTGGAACGGCCCCATATTCTGAATAGCTATCACCGGGTAGCCCCAGGAGATCGTCTATCAAACGCCCTCTATCTCCTGGGCCTGCGAGGTGCTCCCATTGACATTATGGGGGCGTCCAACAAGCTTCGAGGGAATTTGGGTTGCGGGTCTGTAAGACCATCCCCCGACGACCCCATGAATATGGGATTCTGAAAATGCGCCTCTTCAGAATTATTGAAGGAACTTCTGGGACACGATACTAACCCATCATTCCCTTTTTCTTTTGAAGAGTTCTAGGGCAATATCGGTGACCTTCTCTGCATACTCTGGGTCGTTAATGTGACAATCCATGCGGATGAATTCTATCTCCGGTCTGAGGTTCGCCTGTAACGTCTCAATGAAGGCTTTTCTTCCATCAGGGTAGTAAAAGGGTTGGCCGGGGCTGTCGTACACAAAAAACCCCTGTTCAGGTATCACCGTGGTTACCGGACCGTGAGATCGGTTCAGCTTCTGAGCCATGATCTTTGCCGTATCAACCATCTCTTCCATTGAGGCCTGTATTGCGGACGCGATCTCATTGTGTGGCTTCATAACCCTTCCTTTGAATCTCTCAGGTATCTCATCCAGGGGACCCCAGGGAAAAAAGCCTATGCCTCCAGGTCCCACAACCTGGGGAATGCCCCTTTTTGCGGCAGCCTCCATCCTGCCGGGTGAGCTAATAAGGCCCTTACAATGCTCTGTAAGGACTTCCTGGGGACAAAGATCAAGCAGCCCGCTCACCCCGCCTGTGTCTATAAGGCGCTCCATGAGCGCACCCTGCATGCTCGGCGAGTGGAAGACCGCCACTTCGTAGCCCTCTTGCTCCAGGCGTTCCTTTACCGGCGGTGCATATTTGAGCCAGGATCCGCCTAAAGTCGTCATCGTAATCAAAGGGGCATCTTTCTCACGTATCTCTTCATCTCCTTGAACCGCCGAGGCCATGGCGAGGGCGGCTTTCTTGAGATCTCTTTTCACCAGCCGATTGAGGCCCCAGGGATCGGCGGTCAACTGGAACAGGATAAGATCCGTCCCGACATTTTGGGGGGTGACGAAATAGGACAGGGCCACCGTAGAGACCAGTCCCTTGGTTACGCCCACGGGAAGTATTCTGAAAGCCCTCAGGGCCAGAGCCGTTCCCATGGTCCCTCCAAGGGCCATGACCCCATGGAAATTCCCCTTTTGGAAGAGATCTGAAACAATCTTCTCTGCTCCGGTGGACATCTCTCCCATAGCCCTAGACTCATCCCCCATGGCGATCAATTGGGGCAAAGTCGTCGAGGCGGCCTCAGCGACCCGTTGGGCGGGAATATCCGGGGTAAAATAGGGATCACCTATAATGCCCACATCCATCACCAGGGTCTTCAATCCCCTTTCTTCTATAAGTTGCTTCACAAATAAGGTCTCTTGGCCTTTGGTATCCATTGTGGCAATGATGAGAATGGTTTTGATTGAATTCATAAATCGTCCCTTCCGTATTTTCCGAAAAATGGCAGAATGCGCCCAACTTCGGTTGAAAAACTTCACTTCTTGCCCACTCGGGGCAAGCCCTTTTAGAATCCCCCAAATTTACGGACCCGTCAAAGCCCTGCCGGGCAGGCGTGGGGGCGGAACAGCCAAGTGTAAACACTAAAATGAGACGCTCACCTAGAGTCCCAAATAGGCTCTCCTGATGTGATCGTTTCGTAAGAGTTCGTCGCTTTTGCCCTCTAAAACCACACGACCGTTTTCCAGAACATAGGCTCGATGCGCCAATTCCAAGGCATGTCGAATGTTTTGCTCAACAACCAAGATGGTAATCCCTTGCTCATTAAGGAGCTTGATGTGCTTAAACAGGTCTTGCACCAATACAGGGGCCAAGCCGTAGGACGGCTCATCGAACATGCAGAGTTTCGGTTTAGACATGAGGCTTCGTCCCATACCGAGCATTTGCCGCTCGCCGCCGCTAAGGGTCTTTGCCAGATGCCTGGCTCTTTGCTTGAGTGCAGGAAACAGTTGATGGACCTCTCCTATGGTTTCGTCCTTTCCCTTCCACCTTTCTGGCCTGTAGGCACCCATCTCCAAATTTTCGTGCACTGTCATGTCCGGGAAAGGTCGCCCACCCTCAGGGACAAGGGAAATGCCCATTTTGACGATTTGGTGAGGGGGTCTTCTGTCGATTCTTTCACCCAGAAACTCCAGAGTCCCGGAGGTCGGACGAATCAGGCCACTGATGGTGTTAAGAAGTGTGGATTTTCCGGCTCCATTGTTGCCCACCAAGGCGACTATTTCTTTTTCATCAACGTGAAAGGAAACATGGGAGAGAACCTCAAGCTTCCCGTAGAACACGTGTATATTGCTAACTCTCAGCATGAGCCTCTAGCCCCAAGTACACTTCGATAACCTTCTTGTCCTTCGCAATCTCGTCCGGTGTCCCCTCAGCGATCTTCGTACCGAAATGGAGTACGATGATACGGTCAGAAATGCCCATAATGGCTTTCATGACGTGTTCGATCATAAAAACTGTCGTGCCCTTATTGCGTATGTCTTTAACCAAATCCACAGCCTTATCGACTTCGGCGGGGTTTAACCCGGCCATGACCTCATCGAGGAGCAGTAACTCCGCCTTGGTTGCCATCGCCCTCGCGATTTCCAGGCGTTTTTGATTGGCGAGGGACAACTCTTTGGCGAGAATGTGACCCATGCCTGACAGTCCGACAAATTCAAGTAGTTCTGAAGACTCTGTCTCGGCCGTGGATCTGGCGCTGGTCATTGACTTACCGAACAACGATCCAAACAGGACGTTCTCAAGAACCGTCATGTTGCCGAAAAGTTTGACCAGTTGGAAAGTCCTTGCTATCCCCCTCCTGCAAATCTGGTGTGGCTTTAAGCCGGTAATGTCTTCGCCCTTGAATCCGATGGACCCCGATGTAGGAGCAAGGGAGCCTGATATGAGATTAAAGAGAGTAGTTTTGCCGGCTCCGTTCGGTCCAATCAATCCAACAATCTCACCTTTATCCACATGAAAGTCAACATATGCTGCTGCAACCAATCCTCCGAAGTACTTGACCACGCTTTTTCCTTCAAGAATCGGCATACTATTTCACAAAGCTCCTTTCGTACCAGTTTTTCATTGGGGCCTGTAATGCCATAAGGCCACCGGGCAAGAACAGAATAACAGCGACCAATATGACACCGTATGAGAGCATGTAATAGTACGGAAATTTGGTCAGCAATATGTCAGCCAGAACGGTCAGCGCGGTTGCTCCGATGATTTGACCCACGATTTGTGCTATGCCGCCAAAGATGGCCATCAGAACGGGCATAAAAGAGAAGAGGGGGTTGAACGCAATGGAGGGGTCTATGTACGTCCATCGCGTGGCCATAACAGCCCCGGCTGTACCCATGAAAAACGTGCTGATAGCGAAAGTGATAATTTTCAAGGCATTTACACTGACGCCCATATGGTCGGCAGCGTCCTCGGATTCCCCAATGCCCCGCAATGCAAAGCCCAACCTGGAACGGCTTATCGTGTATGCTACGAGCACCGTCATCATAACAATAATCAACATGGCGTAATAGACGATCGTCTGGTCCACGGCCACAACCCACCTGCCTACGGTGCCTGTCATGTTGACTTCCCACCAATGGACTGAATGTCTGATAAGTTCGCTGAGGCCAAAGGTAAATATGGTAAAATACATGCCCCTTAATCTCAGGCTGGACAGGCCTACGAGAAGGGCAACAAGAAAACTCAAAAGGCCACCAATGAAAACAACCACAGGGAAAGGGAGTACATTTCCGAGTATGGCTGAAACATAAATGCCGATACCGAAAAAAGCGGCAGAGGCAAGGGATATATAACGCGAAGGGCCTGAAAAAACGGCCCAACTGACCGTAAGAACAATGTACATAAAAACGTTGCTAAGCGATATAAGGGTATAGAGTGACGCGTACACAGGAGCAGTCGCTAGGAGGACCAGTATGAGGATCGGCAAGAAGGTGCGAGCGGATCTGCTGAAAAAAAGGCTGCGTGCAGAGATCATTCTCTATTTCCCCATAATGCCTGTGGGCTTTATCAGCAACAGCAAAAGGAAGATGGCATAATAAGCAATCAGAGACAAGCCTGGGTGCAAGTACGTCACCAAATTTCCAATGATACCGAGTATGAAACCACCTATCAGGCTGCCCAAGATATTTCCCAGTCCCCCGAGGACGACCGCTATGATGGCGATTATGGTATAAGGAAGGCCCATGAACGGCGTGAGCTCGAACATGGCGCTTATGAGCGAGCCTGCCAAAGCAGCCAGCAAGGCTCCAAGAGCAAAACATAAACCAAGCATCCTGTGAATATTGACTCCAACAAGTTGGGCGGTGTTCACATCCTGGGCTGCTGCCCTGATACCCTTGCCAAAGCGGGAATGGACCAAGAAAAAGTAGAAGCCCAAGCCTATGCCGACGGCGAAGAGGAGGGCAATGATCCGATTTGCCCCATATATGGCTCCAAGCAGGTTCACTTGTTTATCAAAGTACGTATATCCCTTTATGTCAGGACCCCAAAACAGCAAGGCGATGTTTTGAATGATGAATAGAAGACCAAAGGAGGCCAAAAGGGAGGTCCCTTCAAATTCTCCTATGGATTCAGAGGCTCGTCTTAAGCGCTGAAAAAAGGTGTTGTGAATCAGGAAAGCGATGGCGAATATAATAGGCCCCGTGATGACAAGGGAAATGAGAGGGTTAATATCGAACAATGTGTACAAGGAATAGGTTGCAAGGGCACCAAGCATAATGAACTCACCGTGAGAGACATTAAGCACTCTTGCAACGCCGTATTGGAGGCTGAGGCCCGCAGCGATGAGTGCGTACAGCCCGCCGAGAATCAGTCCCCCAACAGTGATGTCAACAAAGAGGGTTAGGCTCATCTCTTACCTTCCCGACCTCTCACTTGCTGCCCTCATAGCTCAAGATCTTAACATTTACCCGCCTCAGGCGGGTGAATATCAAGTTTTTGCGGAGCTGGGATAGCCATCCCTGGCGAAAGCCTCGTCCGTCCTCGTCCGGCGCCAAAGGCTATGGCCGACGGTGTCCGCAGTAGCCTCCTAGGGAGGATGGATCGGTTTGACGCGAAGCTTCGCTATCCTAATGCGGGTGGTTTGCAGGCCACCCGGACATTACAGGGTCTTCATTTTCCGGGCAGCCTGCTCAATGGTGTTTGTCTGTTTCGGCTCGCCTACACGCGAGTCCACTTAAGGCTATAAGCACTCGAGAAGACGTGGTGGAGGCTTATTTCCACTTGGGTTTAGGAAATATGGGTTCAGCTGTACGTTTCTCCTTGGCAGCAACAACTTCAAATTCGCCGTTCTGCCATTGGCCGATCTCACCAGGAGATTGGACATTGAACCCGCCCTCGAATCTCACAGGCCCTATCACAGTGGGAAACGTCTTCGTGGCTATGACATCTCTAATTTTCTTCCGGTCGAGACTGCCTACTTCTTCAATGGCTTGTTCTAGGATCTGAAGGGACGCATAGGCAAAAGCGCTTCCCCATCGATCAGGCTCCTTTTCCCACTTTTGGACGTGCCTATCAAAATAGGCTTTCGCGCCGGGATAAGGAAGCTTGGGGTTCCAGGCGCCTGCACCCATAATCCCTTCCACTGTTTCGACACCAAACTTGTCTCTGTAAACAGGGAAAGCGACACCGACGCCCAGGTAGAACACCTTTGGGTTCAGATCGATCACTTTGGCCTGTTCCGTGATGAGAAAGGTGTCAGGAGGGTAGGACATCCCGAGCAGCGCATCAACGTCCGCTGCCTTGATCGTCTTCAGTAAAGGGGAGAGATCCGTGGCGCCCAGGGGATAGCTTCTGAATACAGCAACGTCGATTCCCGCCAACCCGAGGTCCGGGGCGACCTTGCCTGTCCACTCGATCCCGTAAGCATCGGCCACGTAGATGAGGGCTGCCTTTTTGATTCCCAGTTCTACAAGGAGGTCAGCAAGAGCTTTTCCCTGTTCACGGGGCATGTTCAAGATTCCAAAGAAATACGGTATGGTGTGCGCCACTTCCCTCAATTTTTCAGAAGAAATCGTGGGCCCGATCAACGGATAACCGTATTTGTTGGCTACCGGCGCTATGGCGAAGTGCATGGCGGTGCCCCATGGTGGTAAAAGAAAATCCACCTTTTCCTGCAAAACCAATTTCTCAACAAGCTTAACAGCTGTCCCTATGTCACTCTTGTCGTCGTAAATAATAAGCTTTACAGGTAGGCGTTTGTTGTACTCCTTGACAAATATCCCGCCCTTTGCATTCACTTCATCAACCCACATGCTGTAATTGGGAATTTGGGTCATTGCTGCGCCGGGAGCATATGGACCGGAAAGTGAGATTGCAGAACCAATAACGATTTTGTCTTTTGAGTGTGCAGCGAGAGGGAAGGCTATGAAAAGGGCGGATAGCATGACACAAACTGTCAATCTAAAGTGTTTTGGAACAGTGACCATTTTCCACCTCCTTTTTTGGCTTATTGACTGCGGTGATTCTTCCTGAAACCCTCAAGAAATAGATGGGCTTCGGACTCATTGCAGTCAATGGGGTTTGTTGAAGTCTTGGCCGCCGGATTTCTCAATCCCCTCAGAATCAATGGCACCCTCCTAAATCTGGCTCCGGAAGACGCATGCCAAGAGATGTCAGTCTCAACAACAGTTCCCCTGGTCTAAGCGATCCGTGCATCACCTCCTTTCTGGGCGAAAACCTTTCTGACCTTTACCTCCGGATCCTGCAACATAGCAGGCAAATTGGCCCCACATTATAGATTCACCCACGCAAAAGCTTGAAGGGTCTCCTAACTCAGTGCGCCGTCCACCCCCCATCGGACACAAAAACCTGACCGGTTGCATAAGTAGAAGCATCGGAGGCAAGAAAAAGAAGAAGCCCTTGGAGTTCCTCTATTCGTCCCCGTCTTTTCATCGGAGTGAGGGCTGATATCCTTTTTTCCCTGAGATTCTGTTCTTCCCTTGTTTGAACCTTATCCCTATCTTTACTTAATGATGTGCCTGAATGCCAAGACGGAGCAATGGCGTTCACTCGGATACCCCACTGGGCATACTCAACAGCCCCCTGTTTCGTGAGGCCGATCACACCATGTTTTGATGCGATATAGTTGACACGCGGCATCAAATCTGGATCTAATCCCACAATTCCCAACACAGAGGAAAGATTAATAATGCTGCCCCCATTCCCTTGCTTCAACATAAGCTCTATTTCTTTTTGCATACACAGAAAAACACCGGTCAAATTTACTGAAATGACTCTATTCCAGTCTTCAGGTGGCATTTCATGAAAACGTGCGGGTTTAGTGATAATCCCTGCATTGTTTACTGCAACATTGAGTTGACCGAGGTTGGAAACAGTCTCATCGACCATTCGGGCAACATCCCTGGGGTTGGACACATCAGCGAGAATTTTGAAGACCTTTCTACCTGCTCCCTTTAGAATTCTTTCTGTCTCATCCAGATGATCTTTATCGATGTCCACAATGACTACATCCGCCCCGGCCTCAGCCAGAGTTTGGGCAAAACTTCGGCCTAAACCCAAAGCAGCTCCCGTGACTAGAGCCACTTTTCCGTCCAAATCAAAAAGCTCTTTTTTCAAAGGCATCCCCTGTCTCCTCTAGTTGCCATTTTCTCATCTTGGGAATGTGATGAATAAAACAGTTATGCCTTCTTTTTTCACACAGTCCTCGCAAATGATCATTTCGGCTTCGGCAGCCCAAAGTCTTCTGCTATCACCTGGTAACAATTAAAGCTGGAGCCCCGTCCGATACCCCCGCCGCCAATCATAGCTGAAGAACACATATAAAGGTTTTTGATAAATGTCCGAAAACCTCCGGGCAGCCCTCTAAAACGCCCACTCTGAGAGGCGGCCATGCTTCCCTCACACCACGATCCATCTCTCATATCCAAGTGGGTATCCTGGAGATCTACGGGGGTAATAGTCCGAGATCCTATGATATTGTCTTTGGTCATATTTGGGGCGTATTCCGACCATTGCTGAACAAGGGAAGCCAGAAATTCATCTGCCAGTTGACGCCACTCCCGTCTCGAGTAAAAAGGGGCGGGACAAGAGTATTCCTCAAACAGGACCGTATGTTTGCCTTCCGGCGCCCGAGAGGGATCCCAAATGGTGTCAGGAGCGGTCAAACAGAAAAACTTGGAGCCCATCCCTAAAAGAAAGAGTTCATGCATATATTTGTTTTCCATATACGCCAGATCGTTGGGCGCCCAATAGGTACGAGGCGTGGCATTGATATCGGGGTTGGAGTTTGCGGCTTTATATTGGGGAAGCTCATGTACAGCTAAAGTTCCCCAAAAAACATGACCTCTGTCATACAAATTAGCCTCAAGCCTACGTTTCATTTCCCTGTTGATATGCTCTTTCGGGATCAGGCGAAGAAACATTTGAGGCGTTCCAATATCCCCTACGACCAATTGCCTTGCGGCAACTTCGGTGCCGTCAGCGAGTCGTATGCCTTTGGCCGTATCATTTCCTGTAATAATCTTCTCTACTTCTGAATTGATAAAATATTCTACACCCAGCTTTTTCCCCGCTGAGACGAGAGCATCGGTGATGGCCTGTGTTGCCCCTTTAGCAACAGCGGCAGGCTCCCATCCGAGCACCAGATGGATATTAGCAATAACAAGGGCCATACCCGGTACATCATCAGGAAAGATACCCCCCGAGGTCATAAAGCCCCTGAGAGCCAATATCCTAAGCTCAGGGCTCTCGAAGAAATAGTGCGCAATCTGCTTGCATGTCATGAACTGCATCGATGGATCCAGCCCACTTTTAGGGTCGGATAGGAGTTCTTCCAGCGAATCAGGGGTTCCCCACGGAGTGGGTAACGAGTATCTATGCCTGGCGAATGCCGGTCGCCATTTTTCTTTGTATTTTTCCGTTAGATCAAGATAAGTTTCTGCGTCGGCCTTTGAAAACCGGGCGATCTGCTCGTAAGTCTTTTTGGCGTTTTTTTCGCTAAACTTTGTTTCCCCGGTTTTCGGATTCACCACCGGAAAAGCGGCATACGCCAGATAGGAGGTTTCATCGTCAAAGATGATGGCTTCATTGGTATCCGGGAAGACATACTCCAGCCCCTCATCGCGAAGATTAAATTCTTTATAAGCATGATGAGCATAGAATCGCGTCCAATTGGCACAGAAGTTCATTCGAAACCCCGGCGCTGGCCCATCTTCAGTGACAGCACCTCCGCCAATATGATCCAGCCTCTCAAAAACACCCACTTTCATGCCGGCCTTAGCAAGATAAGGAGCAA
>SMTZ1_10016821_pt1 | contig 10971 bp, 7 predicted proteins | sample DeeMarSWOR136_30_FD_25667 | JGI IMG/M metagenome (IMG submission 25667)
CCCGCCTGACCGCCTTTGAGCTCCACCACGACGGCATCCCGGTTACGGTGGCGTGCGATGGCGCCATCGGGTCCCTCTGCGCGCAAGGGCGGATCGACAAGTTCATCTGCGGCGCCGACCGGGTCCTCGTGGCCGATGGCTGCGCCGTCATCAACAAGGTGGGCACTCACACCGTCGCCCTCGCCGCCAAACAGTATGGGGTGCCCTTCTACGTGGCGGCGCCCCTCTCCACCTTCGACTTCCAACACCATCAAGGGGACGTGGAGATCGAGGAACGGGATCCCCGCGAGGTCACGACCATCGGGGGCCGCCGCCTAGTGCCTCCCGGCGTCCCCGTGCTCAACCCCGCCTTCGACATCACGCCCCCCCAACTGGTCGACGCCCTTATCACCGAACGCGGCGTGATCCACCCGCCCTTCACGCCGAACCTCCGTCGCTTCCTCTCCTGACGCGTGACTACGTTCGCCGAGCGTTGTTGCCGCGGGCCGGCGTGACACGACCTTAAATAGGATGCAGCGCCATATTTGAGTCCACGACGATCACCGGGAGAGGGTTGGAGTGCAGATTACGGACATTCGTACGTATTTGGTGGGGGTTCCCGATCGACCGTGGAACTGGCTCTTCGTAAAGTTGTCCACCGATGAGGGCATCGAGGGGGTCGGGGAGTGCACGAATTGGGCGTTCCGGGACGACACGATGATACAAGCCATACGGGAGCTGGGGCAGCACTTCGTGCTGGGCTGGGATCCCTTCAAGATCGAGCTCCTCTGGCAGCGCATCTACGCGGGCATCCACGACTTCCACCACGCGGGGATGATCGAGACGCCGGTGCTCAGTGCCTTCGAGATGGCGTGCTGGGATATCGTGGGGAAGTCCCTGCAGCAACCCGTCTACAACTTGCTGGGCGGCCCCTACTGGGACCGCCTGCGCGCCTACTCGGGCCTGAGCGCCGAAGGCACGCCCCAGGAGGTGGCGGCGCGAGCGGCCGCCCTCGTCGATCGGGGCTTCACTTGCTTCAAGTTCGACCCCCTCGGCGGGATCTTTGACATCGCGCCGCGGGACATGTCGCTGCAGACTCTGCAGTTCACGGAGGACTGCGTCCGGGCGATCCGGGACCACGTCGGCAACGACGCTGACATCGGGTTGGGTACCCATGGGGAGTGCACGACCCACGCCGCGATCCGGGTGGCGAAGCGGATTGAACAGTTTGACGTCGCCTTCTTCGAGGAGCCCGTGCCCCCGGAGAACGTGGACGAGATGGCCCGCGTGGCCGCCCACACCAGCATCCCCATCGCGACAGGTGAACGCCTCCTCACCAAATTCGAGTTCTTAGAAGTCCTCCAGAAGCAGGCCGCCCAGATCCTGCAGCTGGACGTCAGCCACTGCGGCGGTATTCTCGAGGCCAAAAAGATCGCTGGGATGGCCGAAGGCTTCTACGCCCAGATCGCGCCCCACATGCCCTACGGCCCCGTCGCCGGGGCCGCCGCCGTCCAAGTAGACATGACCTGCCCTAACTTCATCTTCCAAGAGGGGGGCGACTGGAGCGGCTTCCGCCAAGAGATCACCACAGAGCTCCCCATCAAGTACGAGAAGGGCTACCTCATCCCCCTGGGCAAGCCCGGCCTCGGTATCGAACTCGATGACGCGGTCTGCGCCAAGCACCCACCCCACCGCGACACCTACACGGATGCCTTCCGACGCCAGCGCCTCCCACGGCGGTGAACGACAGCCCCACCCTTCTTCCTCTCTCGGATCAGCGAGGAGGTCGATGAGCGCGCGTGAATGACCGATGACGTAATTTATTAGACAGCGATGCCGTCCTAATGTTTTTAAATACACGGCGTGTATTGCACAAGGGAGGGCCGGTAGCTCAGCTTGGTTGGAGCACACGGCTGATAAATCCGACGAGGATGGAGACACCGTGTGGTCGAGAGTTCAAATCTCTTCCGGCCCACCACACAATGCTCTTGACGTAAGCCTGATTTACGCGCTTTTACGCTCTTAACTGACTATCACTCGAGCGTTCTTTCTGCGTTTAAAAAGGAATTTTTTTCGGTTTGAAGTCTCAACATATGTATGTGGGAAGAAGCGCGAGCGGTAATAGATGCTGCAAAACCTTATTCTTGCAAGAACCCATGGAACTATTGGGGAACCGACATGGGCGCTAATTGCGTTTCGTTATGTTTTTGTAAAACCTCGTGGACCCTTTCTAGTTGAAGGTGATGGTGAAAGCGGTGAAGGTCTGCTGGGTTTCAGAGATCAGGCAGTTAGATGATAGAGCTCAGAGAGACTTTGGGATAACCGAAGAGGTTTTAATGGAAAACGCGGGGCAATCTGTTTATTTCGTGATCCTAACTGAGCTGGGCGTTCAGGATAGGAACTTTGTGATATTTTGTGGTCCTGGAAACAAGGGTGGAGACGGCTTTGTCGTCGCTAGAAAGATTCATTCAAGCGGCGGGCTGGTGAAGGTCTTCCTTCTGTCCGAAAGGGGGCGATATCGGGGGGCAGCTCGAAGCAACTTAGACAGAATCGAGAAGATGGCACTTCCGATTCGTGAGTTGGGTTCGGTAGATGAGGCAGCAGACTCGGTGGAGAACGCCGATGCCATCGTTGATGGCGTATTTGGGACTGGCTTGGACCGAAATGTTGAGGGCCTATACAAAGACGTAATTGACTTAATCAATGCCAGTCGAAGGACAGTTGTCGCCATTGATATTCCTTCTGGAATCAACGGTGATACTGGTTGGGAAATGGGGGTCTCGGTGAAGGCCGACTACACCATTACGTTTGGTCTGCCTAAGCTCGGAAACCTCCTGTATCCTGGCTATGGCCGCGGTGGAAAACTTTTCCTCTCCCACATCTCTTATCCCCTCTCCCTCCAAAAGGAAGGGTCCCTTAGGGTTGAACTGAGTGTTGGAGTGAAACTTCCTGAAAGAAGCCCAAACACCACCAAATTCGATTATGGGCCACTTCTGGTCATCGCTGGGGCCTCCACCTACCATTGGGCACCCTTTGCCTCTGCATACTCTTTCCTGAAGAGTGGGGGAGGATACGTCTACTTAGCATGTCCCGCATCACTCGTTCCATCAATCGCTCAAGCTGGTCGAGAGATCGTGTTTCAGCCTCAAAAGGAAACGGGTTCTCACACCCTATCTCTAGAAAATAGAGCTGAGCTCTTAGACGCTTCGCAACGAATGCTAATGACGATCATTGGACCAGGGCTTTCCCTCAACGAAGACAGCCAACAACTGGTTAGGATTTTAGCGAAAGAGATCGATACGCCCTTGTTGATCGATGGTGACGGGATTACGGCTATTGCGCAGGAACCGGAAACGATCAGAGAACGAAAGAATCCAACGGTTCTCACCCCTCATACCGGGGAAATGGCAAGACTAACGGGGATAGAACGGTTTGAGATAGAGAGGACTCGAGTAGATGTCTTGCAAAGGACCGCTGCGGACTTGAACGCCATTATTGTCCTAAAAGGGCCACATACGTTGATTGGGTATCCCGATGCGAGCGTGTTCATCAGTTTGAGCGGTGACACGGGTGGCAAAGCAGGGCTGGCCACGGCGGGTAGCGGCGATGTATTAAATGGAACGATTGCCGCAATGCATGCCTTAGGCTTAGGTTTCGACGACGCTGTCCGAACAGGCGTTTTCATTCACGGCTTGGCCGGCGATCTGGCGGCGCAAGAAAAAGGTCCTGATGGGATGACTGCTAGGGATATTCTGAATCATCTCCCTTGCGCGGTCAAATACTATCGCGAGAATTTCGAAAAGATCACAGCAAACTTTTACGGTAAATGCCAGATCATCTGAACTAGCTAGCGTGCGCCAAGATATTTCTTTCTACATCAGTGAAGATATATCCTCTCATTGCTGCGCTGCGCGCGCATTGACGCATAAAAAGAGAGGCGTTAGACCTGTTGGTTGCGCGCGCAGAGATGTTCTTGCTACGACCAGGCGAGGTCGAAGCGGTCTAGGTTCATGACCTTGTTCCACGCCGCTACGAAGTCGTGCAGGAACTTCTCTTGGGCGTCCTCACATCCGTAGACTTCCGCCAAGGCCCGGAGTTGGGAGTTCGAACCGAAGATGAGGTCGACGCGGGTGCCGGTCCACTTGAGGTCGCCCGTGGCGCGATCACGGCCCTCGAACACGTCTTCGTCTTCCGAGGTGGCCGTCCACGTCGTGTTCATGTCGAGGAGATTCACGAAGAAGTCAGTGGTGAGCGTCTCTGGCCGCTTGGTGAAGACGCCGTGCTGGGATTGTCCGAAGTTGGCATTCAAGACGCGCATGCCGCCAATGAGCACCGTCATCTCCGGAGCGGTCAGCGTCAGCAGTTGCGCACGATCAATCAGCAGTTCCTCTGCTGACACGGCGTATTTGGTTTTCTGGTAGTTACGGAACCCGTCTGCAGCCGGTTCGAGTACGGCGAAGGACTCCACGTCAGTTTGCTCCTGCGACGCATCCGTGCGTCCCGGCGCGAAGGGAACGGTTATCTTGTAACCAGCGGTCTTCGCAGCTTGCTCGACACCGGCGCATCCACCCAGGACAATCAAGTCGGCGAGGGATACCCTCTTCCCACCTGACTGCGCGCCATTGAACTCCCTTTGGATGCCCTCAAAGGTCTGCAGCGCCTTCTTCAGTTGGGCCGGCTGGTTGACTTCCCAATCCTTTTGCGGCGTAAGACGGATGCGCGCCCCGTTCGCACCGCCGCGCCTGTCGGAGCCACGGAACGTGGACGCCGACGCCCACGCGGTCGAGACCAGTTCCGCGATCGACAGGTCCGAGGCAAGGATCTTGCCCTTGAGGGCTGCGATGTCCTGCGCGTCGATGAGCTCGTGATCGACTGCGGGCACCGGATCCTGCCAAATAAGCTCTTCCTCAGGAACCTCCGGACCGAGATAGCGCGAGCGGGGGCCCATGTCGCGGTGTGTCAGTTTGAACCACGCCCGTGCAAACGCGTCTGCGAACTCCTCCGGGTTCTCATGGAACTGCTTCGCGATCGACCGATAGATTGGATCCATCCGCAGAGACATGTCCGCCGTGGTCATGATGGTCGTAACCCGTTTCGACGGATCGTGAGCGGCCGGCGCAAGATCCTTTTCATCCGGATTGACCGGGATCCACTGCCAGGCGCCGGCGGGGCTCTTCACCAGATCATAATCGTAGCCGAACAGCATGTCGAAATAGCCCATGTCCCACTGGGTCGGCTTTGGCGTCCACGCGCCTTCGATGCCGCTAGTGATCGTGTCATCCCCCGCACCACTGCCGAAGCTGCTCGTCCAGCCGAGGCCTTGCTCTTCGATGCCAGCAGCTTCCGGCTCAGGACCTACGTGGGACGCACTACCCGCACCATGGCATTTGCCGAAGGTGTGTCCGCCGGCGATGAGGGCGACGGTCTCTTCGTCGTTCATCGCCATGCGTGAGAAGGTCTCTCGAACGTCGCGGCCCGACGCGACCGCACTCGGTTGGCTGTTCGGTCCTTCCGGGTTCACATAGATCAAGCCCATCTGGACGGCGGCGAGGGGATTCTCGAGTTTTCGGTCACCGGTGTAGCGTTTGTCGCCAAGCCACTCGCTCTCGGGCCCCCAGTAAATGTCCTCTTCCGGCTCCCAGACATCCACGCGTCCGCCCGCGAAGCCAAACGTCTTCAAGCCCATGGACTCCAGCGCACAGTTGCCGGCCAGGATCATCAGATCGGCCCACGAGATCTTCCTGCCATATTTCTGCTTGATCGGCCAAAGCAACCGACGTGCCTTGTCGAGGTTCGCGTTGTCCGGCCAGCTGTTGAGAGGCGCGAGACGCTGCGAGCCCCTGGAGGCGCCGCCACGACCATCGCCCTTGCGGTAGGTGCCTGCACTGTGCCACGCCATCCGGATGAAGAGCCCCCCATAGTGACCGTAATCGGCTGGCCACCACTCCTGCGAGTCAGTCATCAGAGCATAGAGGTCCTTCTTCACAGCATCCAGATCGAGTTTCTTGAATTCCATAGCGTAGTTGAACTCCTCGCCCATCGGATTGGACAGAGGAGAATGCTGGCGCAGGATCTTCAGGTTCAACTGGTTCGGCCACCAGTCACGGCTCGCCATAGGCGCGCGGCTAGTTGTACGCCTCTCTTGCTCACTCAAATTTCTATAACTCCTTTCTGAATGCTTTCTTTGAAGAATGATTGATTTAAAAGTTACTATTTTCTCCATTAAAAAACTAATATTAAGAATTAGGAGTTAAATGGTATCAAGTAACAAAATTGTAGACATTTTAGGGAGTAAGGGATTCAAAGCTACACACCAGAGAATCGTTATGTATCAAACAAGTATTAAGAAGTAAGAATTACCTTACAGCAGAAGAAGTATTTGAGTAAGTTCAGCTAATTGATCCAACTTTGGGTCGATCAATTGTTTATGATACGCTTACCATTTTGAAGGAGATGCATCTGGTTAATGAGCTGGGCTTACGAAATATCTCGAGCAGATCCATGTACAACGCCTCATATCAGCTTGGTTAGTGAAACGTGTGGAAAAATTATTGATGTAGAAGATAAAACTCTCTAGACGCGCGCGCGACATTCATGAAGGGCTTGGAACAGAGAAGTTTGAATCAAGTGGCGTCTATACCTGTATGGAATGCGGACGGGTAGCCCGTTTCGCCAGAGGGGAGACGATTCCTCCATGCTCTCGATGTTATAACGAAACTGTTTGGCAGTTAATACGAAAGATTTGGGAAGCGCGCGCGCGCGTTATCGTAGTTCTTTTACGATAAAGCTTGGTGAACCGATCACGTTGTCATTTAGTTCAATTCCCAGACCAGGCAGGTCTGGAGTAGTGAAGTATCCATTCTGAGGCTGGTAGTTTTGTTTACACAGCTTGATATTCCCTTCTTTTAAAGCATAGGTGTGATGTTCATGGATCATGAAGTTGGGGATAGCTGCTTCGAGCTGAAGGGCTGCCGCCGTCGCGATTGGGCTCCCACACACATGAACCTGAACCATAATGTCATAGGTATAGGCGTAATCACAGATCTTTTTACCTTCCGTGATGCCGCCGACGAGACCGAGGTCTGGCTGAATGATATCTAACACTTGCTTCTCTAAGTACTGACGGTACCCCCACCGCGTATACAGGCGTTCTCCCGCTGCGACGGGGATATGTACATTGTGCGTGACTTTTTGTTGCAGATCAACATTGAGGTAGTGGACTGGCTCCTCGTAGTACATACAGTTAAACTCGTCCCACACGCGTCCCATCTGGATGGCGGCAGTGGCGCTGAGAATGGAATGCACTTCGATAATGATATCCACGTCGGGTCCCACAGCGTCGCGCACTGCTTTGACCCGATTATAGAACAATGCGACTTGATCGGGGGGGAGCACACCGCGGATCGCTGTATTGTAATTGCCTTCAGCATCTAAGATTACGGGATCCACTTTAATACAGTCATAGCCATCCGCAACCGCCTTAGCGGCTTCTTCTGCGTAATCTTCAGGTTGTGTACACCATCGCGGAGTCGGTCCCCACCCAAATTGAATCTGACTTGCATACGTTCGCAACGATTCATTCGTTTTTCCACCCAAGAGTTGGTAGACTGGGACTCCTAACGCCTTCCCCTGTATATCACAGAATGCCATGTCAACCGCGCTGATGCCACCGAATACCACAGGTCCACCCCCTAACGCCCAAAACGTTGAGTGGAATAGGTCGTCCCACATTTTCTCCGTTTTCATCGGGTCAGAACCGATCACAAAATCTTCAGCGAGGTTTTTGACTATCCCAGCCCCCGCACTTTGGGCAGAACCATAGGCGAGACCCACCTCTCCTAATCCACTGATTCCTTCATCTGTATTGATTCGAGCAATTATCGGATGCCAGTAAGGACTAATATCGGTATCGACCTCAAAGATTTCGACGCTTGTAACCTTCATTTTTTCTTCTCCGATACGATCATTATCACTCAATTACCTTTTTGAACGTGTGGATAGTATATATCCTCTTTTCCTGCTTAGGACTGTAGGATTCAGAATCCAGTTAGGCTTTTGGCCTTTCATAAATCTGAGAATGTTGCCCACTGCGCCTATCCACGTATTGCGGACGGCTTTCTTCGTTGCATACGCTAGATGAGGGGTCAGTATTACATTTTCTAGTCTTCGCAGTGGATTCAAGGGGCTGAGGGGTTCCTCCTCGAACACATCGAGGCCAGCACCGAACAACTGCTCCTTCTCTAACGCTTCAATCAACGCCGTTTGATCAATTATCGCTCCTCGAGCTGTGTTCACCAGAATGGCTGTTGATTTAAGCAGCTTCAATTGCTCTGCACCTATGAGGTGCCAGGTCGAAGGAGTCAGTGGGCAATGAATGGAGATGATGTCTGACTCCCGCAATAACGTCTCGAGGTCTACGAGCCGCGCATGATAGAGTTGGGCTTGGGTAGGGTCGACGAAGGGGTTGTACGCCAAGACGCGCATATTGAAAGCCAAGGAACCTTTCAACGCCACCCTTCTCCCGATATCCCCCAGACCGATCACTCCCAGGGTCGTACCATGGAGTTCTATCCCGAAGAAATTCGTCGGCCAATCAGGCCAGCCTCCTATTCGCATCACCCTGTCAGCCTTCGCAATGTGCTTAGAGACGTTCAAGATTAGTGCCCAAGTATGTTGGGCAACAGACTCGGAATAGGTTACAACGATACAGACGATGACGCTGTGGTCAGTGCATGCCTCGATGTCGATACCGTCGTAGCCAATGCTCGGCGTCTGAACCATTCTGAGCTTTCTTGCATGCTTTAGGAAATCATGGTTGATGGGCCACTCCATCTCAGCCCTCAATACCGCATAGGCTTCTCTCCCTCGCTTAAACCACTCCTCCTCATTAATTATGGGTGAGGTATCCACATCCGCGGATTTCTGAAGTTCATCACGTAGCTTTTCAGCTTGGGAAATAACCTTAACAAATTCTTTGTCCGTAGGCCAAGGAAGTATGACTTTCCTCATTCAATCTTCCTTCAGAAGACAATTCGTTCTAGTTTCATGAAGGCTACCTTGCTACTCTATCCTGAAGCCATGATTTATACTTACTATCATACTAACGGGTGCGCTGTGAAGCCACTATGGTTCATCGCAAATAACCTCATCGTAACGGTCTCCGCCTACGTCCTATGCTATCCGCCACCGACCCCTGGCCTCCTGCGTCCTTGGCTCCTAACTTTCAACTGACACACCACGATAGTCAAACCGCTTCATCTTCTCATCCTCCTCACACAACAGTTCCTTAAACCACAGAAAATACCATATATTTATCAATTAAGAGTCACAGCAAATATATCACAGCTAAGAGGATGTGAACGCTTGGAAAAATATGTGTTCACTGGAGGTAAGCCGCCTCCGGAGAGTTTTCCCGTTCAGGAATTAATTGAGAGTGCTGAACGCGTCCTAAGTCGTCAGGGAAGTGAGCTTGTTTACTATCCCGGCCAACACGCACACGCTGGATACAGCAACAAAGGGTACTTGGGTCTACGAGAAGTAGCGTCCAGTCGCTTCGAGCACCGAGAGGGAGACCCCCTGCCGGTTGACAACATCGCCCTAACCGCCGGTTCGATGCAAGCCATCGAACTGATCGGAAGACACTTCATCAAACCGGGGGACACAGTCATCACTTCAGAACTCTGCTACATGGGAACCCTCAGCTTCTTCCGATACCTGCAAGCCAACATCGTTGGTATTCCGATCGACTATCTTGAGGGCTTGGATATGGATGCCCTAGAGAACACGCTTCAGAACCTCTCCCACTACAACATTACACCCAAGTTAATCTACGTCACCGATAACCACCAGAATCCGACTGGAGCCATATTGAGCCTGAATCGTCGGAAACGTCTGTTAGAGCTAGCCGAGGCGTATGAGATACCAATAGTTGAGGATGACTGCTACGGAGACTTAGACTTCGAGACGGGGATAATCCCTCCATCCTTGTATAAGATGGATAACTCGGACAATGTCATCTTTGTCGCTTCCTTCTCCAAAATATTAGGACCGGGTTTAAGGCTGGGTTGCTTCTGTGCTCCCGACAAATACCTCGACGACATCCTCACGCACCGCTGGGATGCAGGAACCAGCACCCTCAGCTGTATGATTGTCGCAGATTACCTCAAAGAACATATGTGGAGCCACATTGCCTCACACGTCGCCATCATCAAAGAGAAGAGAGATACCTTGATGGACGCCTTAGACGAGAACCTCAATGGAGTCATAGACTGTATTAAACCACGTGGCGGGTTATTCGCGTGGGTAACGCTACCAGAAACCATAGATCTGAAGAAGTTGGAGGCGCTTTCCGAAGAAAGGGGCGTAGTATACTCGCCAGGCCGCATATTGCATTGGCGACAACAAGACATAAAGAACCTACGGCTATCTTACACCCACATGTCATTAAATGATATACGCGAAGGCGTGGCGTTGCTTTCGGAATGCATCAAGGAGGCCATGTAACCCCCCACCTCCTCAATTTCTGAAGAATTGCCACATCCTATCTGAACAAATATCGTCCAAGCTAAGGTCATAAAGGTGCTACATCGCCAACCTGAAGCTTTACATTGAAGGCTAAGCTGCGACTGAGGAGGGTTAGCTAGCCACTCCCTTTAACACTTTACCAATTTTAAAGTATTGAGCGTGTGAATGTACCCTTAATGCAAGAAATAGCGTGCGTGAGTTCAACTCCTCCCATATTTCAAGAGGTTGAGTTGGGATCCTCTCGCAGGGGGGAGGCGTCAAGGCGCCTTCGCTATTGACGTGCCTGCAAGACAGGCGGTGATTACGTCTCCAGCCCGAGGACGTCTTGTGCGAACGAGTAGAGCCCCGCGGGTTTGCCCTCTGCCTTCGCATCAGCAATCCACCGAATCCCCGTCAGGACGCCGATTCCGAAGGCCTCCGGGGTGAAGGCATCATGCTGGAGCACGAGCCGCTCGGAGTAGGATTCCT
>SMTZ1_10035494_pt1 | contig 10970 bp, 8 predicted proteins | sample DeeMarSWOR136_30_FD_25667 | JGI IMG/M metagenome (IMG submission 25667)
CCACTGTCGCCCCCATCCCCCTCAGGGTGCCGTAGACCCTCCTGTTCTGGTAGTTCAGGATCTCCGCGGCCATCCCCTCTTCCTCATCCTCGGCGGCGATGTTGTATCCCAGCACGTTGAAGACTATGATCGACGGGAGGCTCCTTATTCGGCCACAGTACTTATGGAGCAGCTTCACCCCCTCGTAGAGGCCCTTCGTCTTGGAGGCGTCGATCATAGTGATTATGATGAAGAGAGGCGAAGACCCCACGATATGTCTCCTGCTGCTCATTATGGCCTCCCTCAGGGATTCTCCGCCGTACTTGATGTCCACGTTGAGCATCTCCCTCATTATCCTGAACTTCTGCTTCCTCCCTATGTCTGGGAAGAGGATCTTGCTCACGGTGGTCATCCTCGTCTCGGAGGCATCCGTTGATATCTCCTCGGGAGCCACAGCCTGCTCCATCTGGTCTATCTTCGAGAGGACCGCTTCCAGGTCCGGGGTCACCTCGACCTTCTGATAGGCCCCCTCCCACTCGTGTGCGTCGTAGTCGTAGACGCAGAGCCCGACCTGGCACTCCCGCCCGAGGTAGAACTCTGCGAACCCGAGGGCGGCCGTCACGGCGTACTCCAGGGTGTTCCTCACCGTGGTTCCTAGGGCCATGTGGGAGGCTGTGTCCAGGAAGATCCAGACCGCTTTCTTCCCCTCCTTCTCGTACTCATTCACCTGGTAGGCTGAAGGGGAACCCGATAGCCTCCTGGCGGTCACCTTCCAGTTGATGTTCCTGTACGGGTCCCCTGGCTTGTAGTCCCTAACCTCGAGGAAGTCCGTGGTCGGGAAGCCGAACTTAATCTTCGCCTCCATAGGCATCGGCACACGGGTCATCGCCTTCTTCTCCCTAATCCTCTTGACGAAGAGCGGCTTCGGTTGCACTATGTAGGTCCTGGGCGATGGGTACTCGCCAAGCATGTTACTGGAGATCTGCAGCGGGTGCCGGGCCTCCCAAGAGACTCCGTCAAGCTCGTAGCGTCCCCTTTTACCGCAGGTCACCCTGTAGCTGATGGTCTCCTTCCTGTCCCTGGCGCCCTTCCAGAGGACCTTGAAGTTTGTTCCCTCCTCGAGCTTGAAGCCGCTGAAGGAGACCATGCCGACTCCCTCCTTTATGGTGGCGGTTATGGTATCCGACACCTGGCCGTCGACCCAGACCTTCTGGTCCTCTCCCGTCCTGCTCATCTCCACCTCCCTAGGCTGGCCGATGATGATGCCGAGGGCGATGAAGACGACGGGGAAGAGGCCGAGGACGACGAGGATGAGGTTCCCCAGGAACATGCCCATGACTACGAAGGTGACACCACTCACTATGAGCTCCTGGGTGTCCCGGTTCAGCACCTCGGCCTCAGCCCTTGACTGCGAACTGCTTGGGGACCTCCACCTCGCCGAGGATCTCTTCGAGGATCGCAGCGATGCTGAAGGCCCCCTCTATGGCGTACTCCATCTTCATAATCATCCTGTGGCCGAGGGCGTCCGCGATGAACATCTTCACGTCGTCGGGTGTGACGAAGTTTCGGCCCGAGATCGCTGCGCTCGCCCTCGCCACCTTTAGGAGGGAGAGGCCCCCCCTGGGGCTCGCTCCGACCTCTATCATCGGATGCCTCCTGGTCAGGCGCACTATATCGCTTATGTAGTCGAGGATCTGGTCGTCGACGTAGATGTCCCTCTCGATGAACTGCTGCATCTCCACGAAGGTGTTCTGGTCGGTTACCGGTCTGATCAGGTCCGTGGGGTCGTCCCTCCTCCAGCTTATCCTCCGCTTCAGTATGAGGCTCTCCTCCTCCTTGGTCTGCACGTACCCCATAGAGAGCTTCACGAGGAACCTGTCCATCTGGGCCTCGGGCAGCGGGTATGTGCCCTCGAGCTCGATGGGGTTCTGGGTCGCTATGACGAAGAAGGGGGGCGTCAGCTTGTGGGTCTCCCCTTCTATGGTGACCTGTCTCTCCTCCATCGCTTCGAGGAGGGCTGACTGGGTCTTCGGGGGGGACCTGTTGATCTCGTCGGCGAGTAGGATGTTGGTGAATACTGGCCCCTTCTCCAGAACGAATTTGGATTCCGCGAGCCTCCAGACCCTGGTGCCGATGATGTCCGCCGCCATCAGGTCGGGGGTGAACTGGATCCTCCTCCAGAGGCAGCCGGTCACCTTGGAGAAGGTCTTCGCGAGGAGGGTCTTCCCAAGCCCCGGGTAGTCCTCGAAGAGGACGTGCCCGTTCGCTAGGCCCGATGACAGGAGCTTCCTGAGCATCAGCCTGTTCCCTACGTAGAATGCCCCGATTCCCTCTAGGATCTTGGAGCATATCTCCTTGACTTCCCACACGTTCATTTTTTCCAACTTCTTTTATTCATCACTTTGACCTCTTAGAGAGGGTTGCCCTGCGAGGCCCCCCGTCCCCTGTTGGGGGATTGACGCCCTCGTAACCCCGGCGGGAGATATCCTGCCTATCGTCCTTTGGAGGACCTCGAGGCGCTTCTCCATGTTATCCTCCTCAATCTTCGAGGTCCTCCCGTGCCTTGAGATCGCTGGTTTCTTCTCGTCCTCGTAATTTATGAGATCGGAGAGGAGCCTCGAGATCTCCTCATCGGCCACTTGGTTCTCGTCGAGATAGAGAGCAAGTTTCACAAGGAGCCTCTCCCTTTCACCCCGCTGGACGAAGTCATCCACCACTCTTGTGAAGTCGACGAACCTGTCCCCCTTGTAAGTGGTGATCTGCTGGAGATGCCTCTTCCACTGCCCCAGCCTGTCCTTCACGATGATGGATCCCTGCATCCCCCTCCTCATTATCGTGAATATCAACGCCGCGAAGACGCAGATACCCGTCCACTCGACGTAAGGGGAGAGATTTCTAATGCTGGGTGCAAGGGTCGAGAGGCCGCCAAGGAAGAAGCCGTAGTATAAAGCACCTATCAGACTGAGGGAGACGGAGAAGAGATAGTTACCCGCGATACCCCCCAGGGCCGAGAGATAGGAGTTCTTTGAGGTCTTGAACACGGCGAACAGTGTGAAGATCGCAGCGATAGTGACGCCGAGGTCTATGAACTGCCCTATGGCGGATACCATCTCGGGAGGCATCGTCGCCCCGCTGGACCCGATGAGTAGGAAGATGAAGCGCATAATGATCTGTCCTTCTGCGTATATGGTCGCGCTTATCGCCACGGACCTGATGTATGGTTTCTTCTTCAGTCTGGCTACTGTGGAGACTATATTGTATAGTAAGACGATCCCGAAGGCTCCTAAGAGTAGATACCCTGCCGTGTTGATGTTCACTGAGCCAGGGAGTATTATGAGGAAGAGGGCGAAGAAACTAGTGAAGCCTGCCGCGTAGAGTGTACCTATAAACATCTCGGCTAGGGTGCCTTCGAAGGTAATGCCCACTAGGCCCGCTACATAGAAGATCGATCCTGAGATGAGAAGGGGGAGGAGAATGACGTCGAGGCTAATCGTGGCCATCTGCTCTGACATAGGGAGGAAAGCCCCTAGGTCGCCGAGCCTGAAATCATTGAAGTAGATTAGCCATGCTAGGATTCCGGCGAAGACAGCATAGATGGTCGTGCTCCTAGTGAATGATCTCTTCGACTTACTGGGCATTATCCATCAGTCCTTTCAGCACTTCGACGGCCTTAAGTGATTTCTCGAAAATTTCCTGGGAGGGTTGGGATGTGCTATAGTCGGCGATCTCGAAGGCCGTAACAAGGTACTCTAACGCAGATTCACCACTAGATGGGATCCTAGTTAGCACCGCCTGCTGGAACTCCCTGGGCGTCATGCTCTCCGTGATCCCTTCATATCTTCGCATTACGTAAGCGTAGAACCAGTTGAAGACCTTGACAATGCCCTCTTTATAATCTTCAAAATACCGCGGGAGCTCCTCTTCGACCTCAACCAAGAGACGGGATTCAGCGGCAGCCCGAGCGCCTATGGGCCCCTGGGGCTTCCTCGTGAGGGAGACCACAGCTCCGACGATCACCGTTGCTATCGTCGCTATTATGACGTTGAAAGGGAATGTCGTAACTATCTGCAGGATGCTAGCCTTTGGCGGAGGTCGGAGCGTAACGGCTATGCCGAATGTTGTGTTCGAGGCGATGTAGTACCTTGAGTCCTCCATCAACATGCTGACCGTCTTGTTACCCTCGGATTCATAGACAGGCGGACCGTCGTGTTAGAGATTGGCTGACTGTTAGATTTGTCTATGAGTTTCCCAATGACTGTGATGGGTTCATCAATATAAGCCGTGATGGGAGCCTGAATCGAGACCTCTGTCTCGGTTATGATCGTGATATCAGGGTCGCTCCAAGATTCTTGGTAGTGCTGGTTGGCCATGGCGTGGGCTATGAGATGGTAATCACCGACATTGATGTTCGGGGCTGCATCGCATGAAACCTTATAGATGCCTTGCTCGACGACCCCTAATCCGCAGCGGATACCAGTTTCATTCTTATTTATTGCAAGGAGTATCTCAACATTCATGTCGTCTACCACAGAGCCGTTGATGGTAGTGACCATCCCCCTTACCTCGAACTTCCCACCCTTGACAGCCCTGTCGTCATGGTAAGTGATGTTCGTTAGGGTCGGGATCCTCGGGTCCTCCATAGGGCGATCTTCGGGCCTCTGGGGCGTGGCATCGAAAGTGACCCAGCTGAGCCCCTCGAAGGGCACCTCGGCCCAGATGTGAGAGTCCTTCGGGTATACGAGTTGGTAGTCAGATTCGGGTGAGACCGCGAAGCCGGAGACTACTCTAGCCGGTAGTCCGATGGACCTAGCGAGGAGGACAAATGCAGAGTTGAAGTGACCACAGGTTCCCCCAGTGTTGTTGAAGAGGAACCACTCTACAGGATCCATGCCCTCAGGCGCTGGAGGGTACTCCTTGTCGTACTCGTAATATTCTTTTAGATAGGTCTCAATGGCCTTGAGCTTCATCCAGGGGTTTGTGAGGCTCAGAGTGATCTCGAGCGCTTTAGCCCTGAGACGGTCCTCCAAGTCCTCAGGTACCTCTAGGTATTTGTCCATCTGATGGATCTCTGCGCTTAACAGCATGGCATCTGGAAACTCATAGAGAGTAGACGAAACATTGTAAGGTGTAGTGAACTTCTCTTCCGCCCAGAACAACTCAAGAGAGAGATATCGCTCGAGCTCGCCATCGAATTCAAGCTTGACGACATATAGCGTCGTCGGGATGAAACCACTCATGTTGAATAGGGGTTTTACCTTATAGAAGCTTGGTAACGGGGAAACGAGGGCCGTTACAGATGGCGTGATGGGCTCACCCATATAAGGCAGAGAAATGTGAACTTCATGCTGGCTCCATTCTCCGTCGTCGTAGAACTCGCCAACGGTCTGTCTCAGGTATTTTGTCATTGGTGGATAGCTGAGTTCGAATAGTGGGAACATCTCGCCCTCGGAGGCGCCCGCGACCTTCACTCTCTTGCCCTTTCCCTTACTGGCATCACCGCCACTGGTCGAGGTCGTGGAAGTCTCCTCCTGGGGCTCCATATCAAGCTCGACATCGGAGAGGTCGCCGAGGTAGTCTATGGCGACCGCCATCAAGCTCACAGAGAGGAGTAGCACAGCTACGAAGACTGCCAGCTTCGCGTAATCGCCCATTCGACCAAATATCCTCCCCACTTATTTTATCCTTTTATGTATCGTAACCTAGTTGCTCTCTTCTAAATCAATAATATAGATTAGAAGAATTTCAAAGTTCTGTATATTTCCCAGACTCACAATGCCATGATTTTATTAGTTTGTGTTATACTACTGTCGATCTTCCTAGATGTTCATCCCTCCCGCTGGCCCCCGCCTTTAATAATCCAGCAACGTCTTTTATGCCCAGAACCCCTCTACAATCACATGTGGACCGTTAGATCTGAGTCCGGCAGGCTCAGAGCCGTGCTCGTACAGGAGTCCATCGAGCAGTTCTGGGAGGGGAAGTTCCCCTTCGTCGGCATAGAGTCCAGCACCCACTACCTTGCCAGATGCCCCCACGCAGGCATAGACAGGGGCAGAAGACAGTGGGAGCAGCTTCCCAGATTCCTGAGGGAGGAGGGGGTCCGGGTCTTCGAGGTCACCGAAATTTTGGGGAAGGCGCTCGAGGGAGCGACCGTCGAGGAGAGGAGATGGATGGTCAAGGATGTCTGGGAGGGTATGCCCGCCTCCCCCGAAGCAGAGGAGCTGACGATCGAGCACCTTCTCCTAGGGTACCCGCCGAGGCCGTATTACGACCGGACGCTGGACCGGGTGGTGCTTCCGGACTTCCAGAGGGTTGGGTGGCCCTACCCCCGGGACACGTCGTTCACAACCCCGGTGGGTACAGTCATCTGCAGCATGAGGCGTTATAGCAGGAGGTTCGAGCCCCGGGTAGTCAGGCTCGCCTACGATCACGACCCAGTCCTCAGCGAGAACGTCGAGATCGTCTACGATGCAAACGAGGCCCGGGAAGGCTTCACGGAGCGGCCGTGCATAGAGGGCGGGGACACCCAGATCGTCGATGAGGAGACCATCGCCGAGGCCGCGAGGAGGCTCTTCGAGGCGGATCGCGACGGGGAGTTGAGGCACATATGCGTGGTGCGGCTCCCGGATTATCCAGCCCTCGACTATATGCACCTCGACGTGGTGATAAACTACCCCGACCGCGGGAAGGTCCTGGTGATGCCCTATTTCTTCGAGAGCGAGTTGGTCGGGGACATGCCGCCCAAGGGGCTCCTGCTGAAGACACTTGAGGCGTTGCGGGCCCAGGCCGAGAGGGATGACAGGCCGATGGAGGCCGTGATTCACCCCAACGACTTCGCTGGGGCGGGACGCTGCTTCGTCTACGAGAGGGGAGAAGGGGGACCGAGGCTGGTCCGAGAGGATCTGAGTTTCGTCGATTACCTCGTGAGGGAGGGCAAGCTGGACCCCGACGAGATCATCTACGTGGGAGGCCGACCCGAGAAGGAGAACGACGTGGAGCACCTGATGCTAGCCCTGATGGAGCAGGCTAGGGGGGCCTCGAATATCGTGGCGATTAAGCCGGGCCTCGTGATCGCCTACGAGAGGAACCACGCGACCAATGAGGAGCTGAGGGGGCACGGGGTCAGGGTCAAGGAGTGGGAGGACAGCTACCTCGACATGCTCGGTGGCCCCCACTGCAGCACCAGCCCCCTTTGGAGGGACTCCTGAGCGCCCTATCCGCCGCGGAGCCCTTCCAGGTTGGCCCTCTGGACGGCCGCGCCATCACCCACGCGCTCCCATGCCTCTTCGAGCTTCTCGCAGGGGTAATCCCCGCACTGGGCACAGCTCTCCAGGCCCTGGTCGAGGCCGCAGAGCCTAATGGGGCACTCCCCGCACCACTTGAACGTCGCAGACTAGGTCCCCGGCCTCGAACTTCATTTCAGGTGTGGACCACTGCTTAGCGAGTTCCACTAGCCTTTCGGCGTCGTCTTTCTTTGTGGCATTGTACGCAGGGCACTCAGCGCAGTCCAAGCCGCAGAAGACGATCAGACTTCCCTTTCCGACCATGTGACTCTGATATTTCAAGGCCCCTTATAATAATTTTTTAACTGTTTCGGTTACGCCAATTACAGTAAAACTCTAAGGCATTGACCGTCTTCTTCCAAGCCCGTCTCTTATCCTATCCAGCCTTACCCTAGCCTCGGTGGCGCTGTTTACCCGCCAAGAGTTCCATTCCTTGACTAGCCTCACGCAAGGGTAGTCTCCGCAGTGGGCGCAGTAAGGTATCCCCCTCTCCTCAACGCAGTCCTTTATCCAGCAGACTTGGCAATCCCTGGAGACTCTCTCGCCATAGCAGCCGTCGCACAGCAGGTCCTCCGGCTCGTAGCCCTCTTCCACAGGGGCCCACTCCTTCAGGATCTCCGCCAACTTCCCGTAGTCTTTCTCTCGGGTTGCCTTGTAGGCCGGGCATTCGATGCAGTCGATGCCGCAGGGGGCTAAAATCAGGTTTTTTTCGCTCAATGTGCCTGAACCTCGAACGTGGACGTCAGGGTGTCAAGGGGAAGGGGATCAGAAGTGCCTGAAGCACCTCTCCCCGGTGAAGGCCATCGCGATTCCGTACTCGTCGCAGGCCTCGATGACCTCCTTGTCCTTGATGGAGCCGCCGGGCTGGACGCAAGCCGCGACGCCGTACTCAGCCAAGAGGTCTATCGAGTCCCTGAAGGGGAAGAAGCCGTCCGATGCGAGCACGGAGCCCTTCACAGCCTCTCCTCGGCTCCTCTCCGCCGCCTTCTCCAGGGCGAGTCTTACCGCGGTCACCCGGTCCTGCTGGCCCGTGCCCACGCCGAGGGTTGCCCTTCCCTTCGCCAGTACGACGCCGTTGGACCTGACGTTCATGCAGATGTACCACGCGAAGAGGAGGTCAGCGAGCTCCCCGAGGGTCGCCTTCCGCCTGGTGACGAGGTCCAGGTCTCCGGCTCCCTTTATCTTGGTCAGCATGGGGGCCGAGAGGACGATGGACCCGTCCATCTGGGTCTTTATGCTGAGGGGCCACAGGGGGTCGCCGACGAAGCGGCTGATCCTCTCTAGGTTCCCGGCCTGGAGCACCCTCAGGTCCTTCTTCGACTCGAACACTTCGAGGGCCGCCTCCTCGAAGGCGGTGGCGACGACGCCCTCGACGTAGGTCGTGAGGATCTCCTCAGCGGTCTCTTTGTTGACCTCGGTGTTAAAGCCGACGAAGCTGCCGAAGGCGGCGAGGCTGTCGCAGTCCCTGGCCCTGATGTAAACCTCCCTGAGGGTGTCTCCCTTACCCCGGGAGACGGCTACGCCCGAGGGGTTCAGATGCTTCATCACTGCGCACGCGGGCTCTTCAAAGTAGCGGACGATGTTGAGGCTGTTGTTCACGTCCTCCAGGTTGGTCTGGCTGAGGCCGCCCTTCCCTGTCTTCACCACCTTGAGGGCTCCCGTTGTGAGTGCCCCCGCCCTGGGGGCGTAGAAGGCGGCTGGCTGGTGGGGGTTCTCCCCGTACCTGAGGCTCATCGCTTTCCCGTAGACTATCTCCTCGTCCCCGATGACGATCTTCACTGTGTCCGGGAACTCCTCCTCGAGCTTGGTGCGGTACATCCTGCGGAGCTGTTTCGACATGTTCAGTCCTCCATCCCTTCGAGATAGGACACTATCGCTGAGTCATATCCCGCCGTCCGCTTAAAGGCCTTGAGGGCGTACTTCCTCCGTAGGTAAGTGTCCGGCTCGCCGTCGTTCTCCCTCAGCGTCGCTATGACCTCCGAGTACTGGGCGGGCTCGGTGACGACGAGGACGCTGTCGTAGAGGAGGGCCGCTTTCGCTGCAGACCTCACCATCGAGGGGCCGCCGATGTCGATGTTCTCGGCCGCGGTCTCCAGGTCGGCCCCCGCCTCGGCGACCCTCTCGAAGGGGTAGAGGTTGCAGACGACCATGTCTATGGGCTCGACCCCGTTCTCCTCCATCCACCTCCTGTGGTCCGGGTCCCCCCGGTTCAGGAGTAGACCCCCGTGGATCTTCGGGTGCAGGGTCTTCACGAGCCCCCCGGGGCTCTCCGGGTGCCCCGTGTAGTCCGAGACCTCGATCAGCATCCCGTACCCGAGCTCGCGTATCCTCCGGGCGGTGCCACCCGAGCTGACTATCTCCACGCCGAACCCGCCCAGGGCCTCGACCAGCCCTTCTAGGCCGTCCTTGTCGTAAACGCTTATGAGGGCTCTCTTTATCATGACCATAGATCTAAAAGGCCACTATGACCTTTGTATGCCTTCTCCTTATGATCATCGATCCTGCTTGAGAGAAGCTATGTGGCCGTGGAATATGCAAGTCTACCGCACATTCGAGGAACATGGCGACTGTGCGTTCCTTTAACGAGATGAAGGAGACGGATAAATTGGGATGAAAAAGGCCAATAACTGAAAATATGAGAGGGCTCCATAAATGCGATGAAACTACGTCAAGACCACTAAAATCTGGGTCTTCATCAAGGAAGGGCCAATGAAACCAGCACAATGCATCAGAGGGAAAGGTTCTTCGTATCAACCCCTCACTCGCATTTAACGAGCACGCCAATATATGGCTAATCACCATATATGATCCCGATGAATGCGCATTGCAGGGTGTTAGTTTTCGAACTTACCTTCTCTTCATCAATATGTAACCCACAGCCGCCACTGCAACGACTACCCCTCCTATCACAGGAGCTACTAATTCCGGTGGCAGAAGAGAGGGGGGCTTAACGGTTACGGCGGTGATCTGCGACTCCACCGTTTTCTCGTAATATTCGCAGCTCGACTTCACTTCGTAACTCCCGGCGTCTTCGAATTTGTAGGTGAAAGAGAAGCCCCCTTCGTGGTCCGTTTCGACCGTCCCTATTACCATATTGTTGGCCGCTATGTTAACTTCCTGTCCTTCTACAGGCTCTCCCTCGATAGTTAGCACACCCTCTATATTTACCGTGTCGCCCGCAACGACCTCGGTCTGGCTCAATGTCAACGTTGGCGTGGGCCATTCCCTAACCTCAAATGAGACTAGATTTAGATTGGCAAGGTTGTCAAATGTCCAAACGACCTTCCGCGCGTCCTTTAGTACGGGCTCGGATGTAGTTGGTGGTACTTCGATCTCAACGAACTCTTTTTCGTCGGACGCCCCCTCTAACGTTAATGTAAAGCCCGGCATGGAGACTCCGGTCAAAGCCTCATTAAGAATCGTGAGAAACGCTCCGGTCGTCGGAGGTTTAAACTCTAAGCCGTCAATAAAGAAATTTAAACCGAGCTTCTCGCCATCGAACGTGTATTCAAAAACAGTGTTCAGGTTCACTATGCTCATTTCAGTGGGTAACAGAAAGTTGTTTATTATGAGGGTCATTTCTGGGGTGATTTGTGGAGATTGAAGAAATCCTTCTGATGAGAGATTCTTCATGACGTTGATCTGTCGATCTAGATCGCCCTCAACTACGCTCTCAGAATCAATCTTGAAGGCCAGCTCTTCCCTATCAAA
>SMTZ1_10011070_pt1 | contig 10969 bp, 14 predicted proteins | sample DeeMarSWOR136_30_FD_25667 | JGI IMG/M metagenome (IMG submission 25667)
TCAACCTCCCTTTTTGACTATGAACGATAAACAATTCCTTATTTGATGTCAATAGCCTAATAGTCACACAAACTCAATTTGGGAGGTAACAGAAACTTGATTTGTTCAATCAAACAATAGTCCGAACTGTTTTAACTGATTGCACCAAAACTCAGATTGTGTAGTCTAAAAACGTTCCATTTTACCTCATAACTATACAAATATTATACTAATAGCGATTTGTCAACAAAGTTTTGGAACGTCCAGTCAGTTAGACACTTCCCAGATTCTTCTAGCGAATCACGGCGTAGGTATAGAGAAATATTACTTCAGTTTTGTACATTTAAAAGAAAAAGGCGCCTAGCTTTTTACACTAGGCGCCTCCAATTACCCTAAAGCATTTTTGAATTCAAATTATCTACCATTGAACAAACATCGGGATCATTGTCCAGCCATGCGTACAAATATTTAGTACCATTTGCTTTTTCTATTTAAAAAAGGTTACCAAGGATAAACATCAAGATATAGACAACGATCCGAAGGAATTTCCTGACTTACCATACTTTGGGTTTATCCCTTTCTACCCCTCAAATAGAAGGCTTTTATTCTATCCCCCATAAGTTGCACTTCTTCTACTTTGAAGCCGGCACTCTCTACCAGAGAACGAAGCTCGTCGGGTGAGAGATTACCTTTCGCATGGGGCGCTGGTTTACGCCACTTCCTCATAGCTCGGATACCCAGTTTCATCAGTTCAAACCACTTCATCCCGTATCCTGTATAATCCACGATAAGCAATAATCCCCCATCCTTTAAAATCCGATAACTTTCCTGGAGAGCTATTGAGGGATTTTCTATCACATGAACCAGGTTAGCCATAAATACACTGTCAAATTGCCCATCTGAAAAATCTGTTTTTTCACAATCAGCTTTTTCTACGGCTACGTTTTGCCAGTCTTTTAATTGTGTTCTTGCTACTGCCAGCATCTCATCTGAAAGGTCCGTAGCCATAACATGGCTTGCATTTTCAGCTAATACCTTGGTGAAAAGTCCTGTGCCACATCCAAGCTATATGAGTTCCCCCAGGCCACTTTCCCCAGATACTCTCTCCATGAGTGCTTGGTGGATAGACTTCCCGACAACATACACCTCATCCTCGTCAATAGTGTGGGCGAGCTTGCTCCAGTATTCTACTATTTTATACTTTGTCATGATCTATATCTCCTTAACAAAGCAACTAAGCTTTAGGAGCTCCTATCCATCTCGGCGTTCTTTTCATGTATTCCCGGTATGCATCACCGTACTTCTCAAGGCAGAAGTGCTCTTCTGCAGACATGAGCATGAACGATGCAATTGTACGTAAGACGGTAAATAACAAGAATACCCATGAAGCCGAAGCTACACCCACCCCGATAAACATTAACGTCTGGGTGAGATAGACAGGATGCCTCGAATAACGATATAGCCCTTTGGTAAGCGGATCACCAAGTGGGGCAGTAGCAAAATTAAAAAAGGATATCGTGAGTAGGATTAACCCTATTAGACAAATGGGTAGACCTATGTAGAACCACATGGACCCTAACTTCAATGGGAGGAAGATAGAATATATAAAGGCTACAACAAAGCTATTTTGGTAAAAAGAAACGATTCTCTTCTCAGTCTTGTTATAAATATCCTTTGGAGCTGCAACATCGCTTTTATCCAGTGCATCTTTACTTATCAGCCTCATAATAGGCAAACTTGAAAGATAATAAAGCATGAAAATCCAAGCGTTCCAGATGCCGATATCGAATGCTGGTATAGCTGACATGGTAATATATCTCCTTTCCTTTATGGATCTACAATAATCAGCCTTTCTTGAGAAGAATCGGCTTCGCAGAAAGTGCTAAAGCTGCTACCCACATTGCAAAGAGAACATACATGAAAGGTGCATACGGAGCCCAGAGAGCGATGCCAAAACCCAGACCGATTCCGCCGAAAATTAGGATTGAGAACCAAGCCCATTTCTCTTCTCTCATGAGCGGAATCACGGCAACCACAGCTAATAATACTAAAGCAATAAAGTGATATATTGCATAGAACTGAACTGCCATTGTTAGAACTGCTGACTCCTTGACAGTTGTTCCCATCATTTCTGCCCACATTTGAGTGAACCCAGATGCCTTGAACCACTCCAATTATTGCAACGATGCACATCAAAATAGCTGCGGTATTCAACTTTTTCAATTTCTTTACCTCCTTTGTAACTTCGGTATTCCTATCCATCTTGGGGTTCTATTCATATATTCACGGTAGGAATCTCCGTACCTGTAAAGGCAATAACGTTCTTCAGCTGATAAATTGGCGTTAAGTAGAATCATTAGCACCAATGTAAAGAGAAGATACAACCAAGAAGCGCAAGTTATTCCCAACCCGATTTGCATTAGAAGCATACTAATGTACATAGGATTTCTTGAAGCACCATAGAGACCCTTAGTGATAACCTTGTCCTTAGGACTGGTAGCGAAATTCAAAACTGTAACAATGGTAAAACCCATCCCAAACAGATAGATAGGGAGACCACTGTATAGCCATGTTGTACCAAGTTGTAGAGGTAAGAAAACGGCGTAAACGAAAGAAACGCCCATAGGCAAGAAAATGGAATTTATGATTCTTTTCTCCTTTCTAGTTAGCTGAAAATCTCTTGAATGTACTGATTCCCTAGCAGCTGTCACTCTCATATCAAAGAAGAATGTGATTAGCATAGGAATGACAAAAATCCAGGCATTCCAGACGCCTATATCAAATGCGGGTATAGCTGACATGATTTCCCCCAAAGGCTTGATTGGGTAATTATGTTAAACTCTTCACTACTGACTGTCAATACACTAAAACAAATTAGGGGAGTAGACATACTCCCCTAATTTACCATTGTACATTCATAAGAAGTTAAAGAATTACGTGCTATTTGAATTCAAGTTATCTACCATTGAACAAACATCGGTAATCTAAACCCAAAAGGGCACCAGCCAACGCTATGAATTAACAGTTTTACTCGGATGGTGCCTCAATTGCCTCCTCTGCCTCTGGAGGGAGCACGATGGAAACCGGCTGATTATAGTTGTAGGCTAGCAAGACCATAGCTTCGTCCACTGCTGATGGACCTGGCGTCTCAGGGGTAAGTTCCGCAGATATATCTATCTCTGCCTTCATTAAGAAATATGTGTCCTTGGCAACCCAGTGCTTTATAGAGAAGCTAATGATTACTTCCTGAATATATTCTTCGGTGACATCAGACGCTTCCTGATATACCAGGTGATTATATAGTTGCCAGAGCTGCTGAAAATCCGGGGTGACCTCAAGGACATAACAGTCTATACCACCTACCTTCTCGCTGCCTATGACCTCCACCTGTGCTGCTTCAAGGTGTTCTATCTGATACTCAACCAATCCCATTCCCTGTTGCTGCGATTGTCGCCATTCTTCCAACCAATCATCCGGCACCTCCTCCTTTATCCACGTGGGTTCCTCTCCCGGGGTCTCCAGCTTGAAGTACGCCATGCCATCAGTAACATATATCTCGACCTCCCCTGTAATATCAGGTTGCCCAGTTACAGTAGTCATAGTAATGACTATCATCGCCTGTTTATTCTCAACATCCACGGTGCAACTGTAGCTTTGTGCAAAAGTATTTACAAAGGTCTCACCCTCACTCTCAAAGGTCATAGTAACGGTCCCATCCATATCATACTGGTATGTTCTTATCTCATCCATCGAGTAAATTACGCCGTCGACTATCTCTTGCGCTGAGGGTTCTTTTACACATGAAGCTAATGAAAGAACCATAACCAGCACCAGAAACATAGTTAAAATATTCTTCCACATTTTTATCCTCCTTTACCGGGGTATTACCAAATAAAAAGGGCACCAGCTACCGCTATATTATTTAGCGGTTCTAGCGCCCTTTATTTCATTTCCTTAACCTTCCGAAATTACACTACAGTATTTGATACGCCTACGGTTTTATATATTGTTCTTCTGTGAACAATACTAGTGCTGTTTTCCCTGATTTGTCAATACCCTAAAACTAAAGGCGCCTAGCTTTTTCACTAGGCGCCTTCAATTACCCTGTATCATTTCTGAATATAATTTTATCTACCATTGAACAAACATCGGGATGAATGTTGAAGTCGTCTTATTTATGATAAGTTTCATTATATTAGCTGATTAGGGGCGATGGATGTTCTTGGAAAGGATGAGTTCTCAATGTCAGGGAGAAAAGATAGGGGTAGTTTGATTTCAAGTGCTCCACATAGTCCAGCCATTCGCTGGTCAAATGATCATACATTCTCCGGATATCACCTACAAGATGATCCAAATCCTTATCAGGTAGATTACTGAGGGACGGCCTTGCCTCAAGTTCCTCATCAAGATGCATAACCGCCCAGAGCAGATCAGTAAATCGGTCGTGCTCTAGCAGGCTGGGATTCTCCAGCAATGTTAAAAGAAACTCTCTGTTTCGCGATAAGAATTCCTTAAGCTGGCCAAGGTCCAGGTTAGAGCAATTAACATCAACTGGGAGGTGATACGCAAAATCGGCAGCTTTCTGGAAATCCTTCTTCGTCCAAGCTGCGGTGACGTTTAGATGTCTGTAAATCTCCTCCTTATTATTGAAATGCTCAAGAAGACTGTGGAGCAGGTAGTTTCCAACTTCACTGAAGAAAGCGCCTATCACCATATTTAGCTTCTGTAGCTTAGCCTGTTTTTCTCGGCGAGTTAAAATCCGTTCGATTATCAGCACTACAAGTAAAACCTCAAGTGGTAAGAACGCTAAGTCACCGACCAGATATATAAAGATATGATGTACGTCGCGGAAGATCAGGTAATGAACGAGGTAAGTAAAACCAGAAAGTAGAATAAATATGGCAGCAATGATGAGAACGAAAGAATGTCTTTTTATCATTGGATTACAACTCTACTATACCAATATTAGCACAGTACTAAGACATTGTCAGGTCTCATATGTAGAAAAATAGAAACTCTCACTGCATCTCACGCGAAACAATAGCCAGGCTAAGCACTCAATAGAAAGCCAGAACGTGACATTACAGACTTTTATTGCATATACAGAACATGTAAAGGTGACTGAGGTACACAAAGCGTCATTTTGTTGAGTGGGTTATTTTTAGGTAGAACTGCTACTTTCTAAACAGTGCTTGACACGGCCATACTGTTAAGTTACAATAAAAGGGTCTGGAACAGGCGATCCTGAGGTGTCAGGAGGTAGTCGGGCCGTGCTTTTGGCAACGGGATTTTGAACCCGTAGGACCAGGTGTCCCACGGGTTTTTTATTTATTCCCCAAGAGGAGGTAATTAGATAGATGGGAGAACCCAAGAAAAAGAGGAGAATTCTAGCCACTAAAGAGAATGCGGCTAAGATTGCTATAGCTACTGTCAGCCTGCTGATACTGATTAAAGTAGTTGCCAGTATCCTCACTGGAAGTATCGCTATCAGAGCTGATGCAATCCATAGTGTTATTGACCTATCGGGGGTAATTATTGGCTACATTGGCATCAGGATTGCATGTAAACCACCTGATGGGGAACATACCTTCGGACATGGTAAGGCTGAGAATATTGCAAGCGCTATCATAGCGGGCGTAATATTTGTTGCCGCCGGCACAATTTTTTATGAGGCAATAAAAAGCCTAATTACCGGGGGAACTGTGGAGTTGTTAACCGTAGGGATTTATGTGACGGCAGCGGCAATAGTAATAAATGGGGCTGGTTCTTGGTATATATTGAGGGTAGCCCGAGCCACCGATTCTATAGCTCTAGAGGCAAGCTCTCGTGACATGCTTGCTGATGTGTGGAGCTCATGCGCTGTGTTGGTTGGGCTACTCTTGGTAAGGCTAACAGGGTTTACCATACTTGATCCCATCGTCGCCCTGTTAGTAGCTGGAGTAATCGCAAGAATGGCTTATCGTACAATGAAGAGGTCAGTTGAAGGGCTGATGGATACAAAGTTACCTGAGGCCGAAGAAAGAGCCATAAGGGAATGTGTTATGGAGCACGATGTTCAAATAGTAGGCTTTCATGACCTGCGTACTCGTAAGGCAGGAAGCCAGCGTTTCATTGACCTTCACTTGGTCATGCCCAAGTATGCTAGTGTGGAAGAAACACACCAGATGTGTGACCATATAGAGCAAGATCTAAAAAATAGGCTATGTAATTCTAATATAACAATCCATGTTGAACCCTGTACTGTTGCAGAGTGTGACCAATGCAACATTATTGCCTGCCGTCTCCGCCAAGAGAGGAGGTAGTGAAAGTGTTTAACAATTCGTCACAATGTGTGATGGGGTAACAAAACAAGTAATTATTGCATAAGTTAAACAAACCACTATTTGTTCAATCAGGAATGTCCCAATCATACCGTGTTCTGAGATAATCTACCCACCCTTCAGTTTATGTGTATTTAGCAACCTAGGTCATTATTTCAGAGTACCATCTCTTCTTGCTACTTATGTTTACCAGTAGCTTTATCTTTGTATGTGTAAACAGCTCCTTCTGCTCCGTCGACTACCACCTTTTGTCCATTTTTCAAAATTGATGTTCCCTTGGTAGTTCCAGTAACTGCTGGTAGACCATACGTCCTAGCCATAAAAGCAGCAGCTGAAAACACACCACCAGAATCAGTAACAAGAGCCGCAGCAATTTTAACATAGTTACAATGCTCTGCTTTGAATCTATATCCAACCACTACCTCGCCAGGTTGTATTTCAGCCATTAATTCGGGCACATGTTCATGCACATTTCGCACTTGTCCAACTGCCATACCTGACGATGCGGCAATGCCTTCTACTATCTTATCTCCCTTTGATTTCTGTAACTCTGCCCATTTGGACATTTTGCTACCTCTCCAGACTTTCTTTTCACCAAGACGATTCACCGAAATTGGGCTTTCAGTTTATCTCTACATAAAATGGTTGTCAATATTATTATAGTCTCAAATATAAAAACTAAGAGGCGCCTGGCTTCCACACTAGGCGCCTCCAATTACCCTAAATCATTTCTGAATGTAATTTTATCTACCATTGAACAAACATCGACATGGTTGATTTCTTGTACTTACGATTAACCGAGCGGTAGGGAAGCTGCGAGTATTATGCTCAAGTAAGACCTCAATAGCACAATTCACGAAAACAGATTCTCTTTTAAAGGTTATTTAACTACTTATTTTGGGGTGACTCCTTAAATTCGTGATTATCTGGATGATAAAAAGACCGAGCATGACGAGTCCCCATGGTAAATAGGTTTTCCACGGCATTACCACAAATCCGTAGTTCATCGCATAGTACAAAACCAAATAGGGTAGTACCCATTTCCAATTTTGCTTCCAGTTCTCTCGAAAATTGATTTTTAAAACGTAATCAAACAGCCATTCTAGAGCTAAGTATGCCAAGAATATCCCCAGGAAGATAATATATTGTACTGCTTTCTGCTCCTGTAAGACCAAGAAAATGCCATAAACAGCTGGAATCGCCAAGAGCAAATACACCCACCCGATTCGCTGCAAGAGGGCTAATCTATTCTTTCGAATGAGAAAGATGAAAATCAAGAGGGCACTATTCACAATTCCAAGGACGAAGAAGAATAGTTCCAACATAGTAAGTCACTTCCTTCGATGGCTAGCTCTCAACAGAAGTCTGTGGTCTGGGTGTCTGTTATTATACTTGACGACCACAGTGAATCTCAAGCTTGTGGCTGAACAAACATCGGGAGTGTTTGTCATTTCATACTGACTTCGCCCAACTCCACTTTCCTTGTATAAATCTGACAGTTTGAAAAATATGGTATAATTATGGCTAATTAGTAGGAGAATACAATGAAAGATATTACGGAAATAATCAAAGAACTTAGCCATAAAGACAGCAGTAAGAGAATACATGCAGCAGAAACGCTCGGTATAATGATGGACGAAGAAGCAGTGGATGCTCTTATTCCAGTACTGAAGGATAAGGATAGGTTTGTTCGGCAGGAAGTAGCATTAGCACTTGGGAAAATAGGAGGTTCTAAGGTAGTGGAACGTCTCACCCAAGCTATTGAAAATGAAAAGGATGAATTCGTAAAAGATTTTATGAAAAAGGCTATAGAAAAGCTACGAAGTAAAGAGTAAAGAAAAAGTGACATGAGCCATAAAGAGTTCAAATATAAAAGGCGCCTGGCTTCTACACTAGGCGCCTCCAACTGCCCTAAAGCATTTCTGAATATAATTTTATCTACCATTGAACAAACATCGGGATGAACACGTGGATATAATAGTAACAATGTCTAATACGCCGGAATGTCTAGTATAAACTCCCGTTATTCCCAAAATGCTTCTAATGCATATGTGACACCCTGACTTAGGTCGAGGTATTAGCCCTGAATGAGATAGACTCTAGTAGAGTGAAGTCACAATTCTATCGACTGTTAAACAACCTATCCATGGGAGAGAATTTACGATACTGGGCTGTAATCTGAGCCCTGTTTAAATGAAGGCACTGGTTTACCATCTCGAGTGTGGTATGACCGAGGATTTCTTTAAGAGAGAGTATATCCCCTCTGTTGAGCAAATAGTTAATAGCGAATGTATGACGGTATACTGACTAAAATAATTACCTAAAGAGTAATCTCTAAGTGTATTCTTAGTAGGCGGAGGCTGTACATTGCATGACATTATCACGCGTGGGTAGCATGGAATACACCCCCTTCTTACCTGCCCACTGATCCCCTTGCCCCATAGCTTGGTATACCAAACCAAAAATACAAATCGTATCTGTAAGTGTAACTTAATTGACACATATAAACCTTTTACTGTTGCGTTATTTCCCCACAATGCTTGTTAATCATGCTAAAGTACAATTAAGTGCCACAAAGGAAATATTTAACAGCACTATATGAACCTTAGCGGGGTAGAGCAAAAGAAGGATAAACAGATCCTTCAAGCCTTCTTCAGAAGCAGTAATGGTGCCATATATTCATGGTGCGCCCACCCAAATACCCTTTAGGATACTTCGCAAAGCCCCAGAACGTTAGACGACCTGAAAATCGTGCACAATTGTCCAGAATGTGTCATAGACAACAAAAAGCTGGGCATCTATTCGTAGATACCCAGCCTCTTAACCACCCCAACCTAAATTATCTAACTCAGGATTTCGGCTAACTTTCCTTAGCCTTCAACATAACCGACACCGTCACAAATTGGACATTCTTCATACTGTCGAATTCCGATTGCCCCTTTTAACATAGGTGGTAGGTCTTTTCTAGGTACTTTCCCGCTTCCTTTGCACTTCGGGCACTTTACCGGACGTTTCATCTTTATCACCTCCTTTCTGTTTGTTATTTATGAAAAAGAAGCCTCTTCAGGATAAGGACGGGTATTCCTATTATGACAACAACCACTTGACAAACTATCTTAATACTTTGTTATAATCAGTATTAGGATTCATTACTAATTATGATAAGACGAGAGACCAAGCAGAGAGAAGCTATCCTTAATATGCTCCGTGGTGCTAATTCACATCCTACAGCTGACTGGGTATATGACGAAGTTAGAAAAGTGATACCGAATATCAGCAAGGGAACAGTCTATCGCAACCTTAAGATATTGCGAGAAGATGGGAAGATATCGGAACTAAATCTTAACGGTACTGTAAGCAGATATGAAGGTAATCAGGAGAATCATTATCATTTCAGATGTGAAAAGTGTGGGCGGATCTTTGACCTGGACGAACCGGTGAACAACGAGCTTGATGAGAGAATTGCTAGACGAACCGGCTTCAAAGTGTCATATCACCAGCTTGAGTTTCGTGGACTTTGTAAGAATTGTCAACAAAAATAACATGTTAGGGAAAGGAGAAATATAACTTGAGTAAATTAGTCAAAGGGACAAAGACAGAAAAGAATCTCCTAACTGCTTTCGCCGGAGAATCGCAGGCAAGGAACAGATACACTTTCTTTGCCAGCCAGGCTAAGAAGGAAGGCTACGAGCAGATTGCCAATGTTTTCACGGAAACAGCCGGCAATGAGAAAGAGCATGCTGAGGTCTTCTTCAAGTATCTTGAAGGCGGCGATGTGGAAATCACGGCTGCCTACCCTGCCGGTATCATCGGTGACACGCTGACTAATCTTAAGGCAGCTGCGGATGGGGAAAAGATGGAATGGAGCGAGATTTACGCGAACTTTGAAAAGACTGCTCGAGAAGAAGGATTCGAGGATATAGCAACGTCATTCAAGGAAATTGCCGAGGTAGAAGAGTTTCACGAGGGACGGTATCGGAAGTTGGCCGCCAATATAGCCATCGGTGAAGTATTCAAAAAGAAAACGATAGTTAAATGGCACTGCACGAACTGTGGCTATATTCACGAAGGTACGGAGGCTCCCAAGGAATGCCCTGCCTGCAAGCATGAGCAGGCATATTATGAGCTTCTAGCCGAAAACTATTAATATTTACCAAAAGTTGTATATTTATCGTTACAAAAACTGATTAAAAGGAGGGACATGATGAATGAAGAAAGCGGAGCTAAAAAACTCATTGCTGGCAGAGGCATGTCGATCCGGGACTGGTGGCCGAACCAGTTAAACCTCAAGATTCTTCATCAGAACTCTCACTTGAGCAATCCGATGGGCGAGGAGTTCAACTACGCTAAGGAATTCAAGGAACTCGACCTGGAGGCCGTGAAGAAGGACCTCTATGCGCTGATGATCGACTCGCAGGACTGGTGGCCGGCCGATTACGGTCACTACGGGCCGCTCTTCATCCGGATGGCGTGGCACAGCGCAGGCACATATCGCATGGGCGACGGCCGCGGGGGCGCGGGGCGTGGCCCCCAACGCTTTGCGCCCCTCAACAGCTGGCCGGACAATGCGAACCTCGACAAGGCGCGCCGTTTGCTCTGGCCGATCAAGCAGAAATACGGAAGGAAAATTTCCTGGGCCGACCTCATGATCCTCGCTGGCAACTGCGCCA
>SMTZ1_10007429_pt1 | contig 10967 bp, 9 predicted proteins | sample DeeMarSWOR136_30_FD_25667 | JGI IMG/M metagenome (IMG submission 25667)
CAGGAATATGCTTTTGCATAAATATGTCTTGTTGCTGCATGCCCCTCAAACCCAAATTGTTTTGATACTTTTGTAATTGGTTTGTTGTTTTCATCAAGTATCTTGCCTCTTTTGTTTAGATATCTCTTAACAAGAGGAGTCAAATAACCATCGCTCTGCATAACACGGCCAGTTTTAGGGTCAACCACTATGACGCCATCATTATAAAACACATTACTTAAACACTCACACAAGGATGGCCAAATCTTTCCATTAAGCACATTAACTAATCTATTATGAAAATAATCATGTGAAGGATTGTCACTGTTAATAGATTTCATATAAGGCAGCTTTTCTGTTTGAAATACTACAGTTGCACCTACCCCTAAATTTCTTAATTCATTAAACATGACAAAAACTAAAGCCTCAAGCTCTTCCTGGCATATGCCGTCATCCTCAAATTCCATGGGCGCTATCATTTTGAATATCAAGGCAGGCTGACAATTAAGCCGCCTGCCTGATGAATTATATCGCTCAGTTGACTGCTGTTTGACTTACTAGGCTGTTGTTTGAGTCATAGCCCAAAACACAAACTCACTTAGCATGTCTTTTGGCAGAAGAGGGGATTGCCTTAAGCTCAATGCATAACTGCGTTCAGCTAATCCCGCATCGTAATCCATAATTGACGCTCGCTTTATGGCAACTTATCTTCCGCTCAGTCACCTCTTTTTCCTGCGTTAGGAGTGTGCATAACTCCCAGCTGCGCTGGGAATTAGGAAGGGGCCCCTTGAGTGAGGGGTGGTTATAGAAAACTAGATGGGGCCCCCTTTTTATGATATAATCATGTTATCTGCTATCTTGTGGAACTTCAAGTTCCTCTTGTTTCTCATTAACCTCGTCTGTATTACAAGCCCTCCTTTGAGGAAACTTTCCTGGTAATACAAGCATTTTGGTGTTATCATTCTATATACCTCTATAATACGTATAGTTAAACTAGTATATAAATGTTACGAAAATGTATACTGATATAGGATATACAATATATAGTATATTTTTAAAAAAAGACTTTTTAAAGTTTTTAAAAGAACTCTTTTATCCTTTCCAAATAAAGCCGTGTAATCTTAACACCATAATCAGGCGGAAAACACCTGAGATAATTGTCCCAGCTGAATCTCTCGTCTAGAAAAACAACCACGCCCTTGTCTGTTTCGCTTCTAATGCAGCGTCCAGCGCCCTGCAGGCATTTTGCAATGGCAGGAAAAACATATCCATAATCCCATCCCTTGCCATATCTTTTGTCATAATAATCAATCAATTCCTTTGTTTCTAAATCAGGTCTCTGCAAAGGCAGGCCAACAATAACAACCCCATTCAATAACTCGCCAGGCAAATCAACTGACTGTGAAAAACTCCCAGATGATACTCCTAATAAAACAGCGCCTGTTTTTTTGTATGCCTTGAACCTTTCAAGCATATTTTGTTTTTCTTCCTTGCTCAGCCTGGGTATCTCCAAAAAAATCGTTTTTTCGCAAAGACCCTCAAGATACTTGTAAATATCATCTCTTAACTTGTAGCTTGGAAAAAACACAGCGCAGTTGCCTGGAATAGAATTAGTAATTCTTGAAACAGCCTTTGCAATGTTTTGGTATTGCTCCTCATTCCGCATCGCATACCGTGTCGTAGTTTCAGGCACAATCATACTCAGCTTGTTATGCTTTGGAAACGGGCTGTCAAATTCCCTTGAAACAGTCAAAGGATTAAAGCCGAGTATTTCATGATACATTGATGTCGGAGTCAAGGTGCCTGACATAAGGATAACAGAATGGCTTTGTTCAATAACATCTTTTGTTAAAAAAGAAGGGTCAAGGCAGCGGTAAGATAAAGTTAGCATCTCATGCCCCTTATCTGTTTCTCTTTTTGACAGGATTCGTGTAAAGCCATAGTCCTGCCCAAGCCACGCCTCTAGAAATCTCCCAATGCCGCCAATATAACTCTGTTTTTGCTTGTCTCTTACCTCATCTCCAATAAGGATAAACTCAGAAATAAGCTCGTCATAATCCTTGATAGCATTCACCTTTGAAACAAACGCCTCTTTTTTAACAAGCATTTCTTCTTCATTTTTCTTTATTTGTTTCGCAAATTCCTCAATAACCTCTCTTAAGTCAATCAGGTTTTCAATAATGTCCATGTAACCAAATTTCTTTGCCTCTTTTATTGCCCTCTTAAAAGTAAAATTAGATATCCGCGAAGTCAGTAATTCACGGGCTCTGGAAGGAAGGTTATGCCCCTCATCCACAACTATGATGGATTTGCCAAGCTCTTTTCCGGTTTTCTTGAGAAAAGTCTCCCTGATATTTGGATGAAAAACATAATAATAATCAGCAACCACTACTCTTGCTTCTTTTGCAAGCAAAACACTCATCTCATAAGGGCATAATTTTTCATCAGCGCACATTGCACAGATGTCTTCGCAGTGGCAGGGGCTTTTTTGCTTCAGCTGCTCCAATATCTGCATTGCCTTCATAGTCGGCCTGCCTGACTTCTTGCACACGTTCATGTAATATTCGCATTTGTTTTCTTCACGCTGTGATTTGCAGTATTCATAAAAATCATGTGAAAATAACTTGTCTGTTTCAGGCACAGGGCACATCCATTGTTTGCCAATTATGTCAACTGTAACCAAACCAATCCCAAATTTTTCTTTTATATGCCTTAAAGTGTCAAGCGCAATAATATGCTGCGTATGCCTTGATGTCAGGAAAAAAATAGTCAAGTCATTTTCAAGCGCATAAGGCAGGCATGAGGAAAAAACAGCAGCTGTCTTGCCTAATCCAGTTGGAGCATGAGCAATAAGATGTTTCTTAAAACCAATGCAATTAGAAATCTCTTTAATCAACTCATCCTGTATACGACGAACCTCTTTATATGGAAATAATAACTCCATCTATCTCCCTCAATAAAACCAATCAAAAGATGCTTTAAATAGTTTGTGTGTAGATGTCCAGTGCCATTTATCATTACTATTTAGTAATGATATGCAAAAGATTTATAAAGAGGTTTTCATTTTAAATCATAAAATGAGTGATTATAAAGTTAGGGGCGTATGCTCTGCTAATGTTCAAAGGAGTCCTACATTTGAAGCTGTTGCTAAATATGCTTTAAGTGAAACTAGAGAAACAACACCACATCAGATTATCATAGATAGTGCAGGAATCAATGTAAGAAATATTTTGAATAATACAATGCCTTCAAATACTATGCTAAAAGTTTTAGATGCAGGTCTAAAATACGGGGTTGTCAGAAAAGAAACGCAAGAACATGTTAAAACACTTGTAAGAAAATATCTGGGAAAAGAGCAAATTCCTGAGCAGGACATAGCTGCTATAACTTTCTTTTATTCTGAAATAAGGCCTTTAGTGCATAGCAAGATAGCCACATACCGTGATATTGCTTTAGAAAAAGCAGGCATTCCCAAACATCTTTTGCCTGGCATTTACAATCCATTTAATCTTGATTGTGCTGTAGATTTAATCCTGCCAATGGCTATGAGAGTTTTAGAAAAAGTAACTTGGGCATACAGCACATCCCCTCATCAAACGCCAACCATCGTAACTTATGGAAATCTCGTTGGCAGAGAGGACCTGGAAGATAACCTGGCAGGAGGATTGGAAGAAGCTGTAAGACAGGTTGAATTCTTTATGGATACAAGGCACGAAGCTGTTAAGGGCATACTTAAGCTTTCAGAAAGCAAAAAATGAATAGCGTAAAATATACCCTATACACTGCAGCAGAACAGCCGGTTAACAAGCAATTCCTGCAGATGGAGAGAAATATCCTTGATACAGATGTAATTGGCTGCGCATTGAAAAATTCTGCTGTCTGGAACGAAGGAGGCTATTGCCAAATCTTCTGGGGCAGTGAAGATATACAAAAACTCAATAACGAAGGAAAAAAATTATTGGCAGCAGAAACCAGTAAAAAAACACTGGACGAGCAAAGAAAAACAATTAAATTATATTGGGAAGCTGTTAGTGAGTTAAAAAAAGCATTGGATGATAATGTCAGTCAAACACAATTGGGAGAATTCTATAATAATTATGCGTATGCTCTTAGAAGGGTATATGCCCATTTTATCACAACAACAGGCCCGGTTACCTTCGCCGTTGAATCTGAATTAAGAGAGATACTTAAAAATAAATTTGGTGAACAAACAGAAGAAATTTTTAATATCCTGACAACTCCAACCGAAGAGGATATCCTCCTTAAAGAGCTTCTTGATTGGAAAAAAATATTGCAGAATCCTTCCAGGGAAAATCTGCTGCAGCATACAAAAAAATATTCCATCTTAATGGCTAATATTTTCTCAGAGCAGGAAGCTGTTGAATGGGCGCAAACGCGCATGAAAGAAAAGACAACCGCCCACACAGATGAAGAAATCAGCAAATCCCAGGCAAGAAGAAAGGAATTAAAATTAAAACAGCAGGAACTCTTTAAAGAATTAAATTCAAAAAAAGCAGAGCAGCTCGCTTCTTTCCTGTGCCAGGGAGGTCTGCTCAGATTGCAGCTCAAGGCATGCTGGAACGGGGAAGCATACCATCTTCTGCCTTTCTATGAAAAGGTTGCAGAGATTGCCGGCTGTTCTGTCTGCGATATCCATATGTTTTACACAAGAGATGAAATAAACAACCTATTACATAAGAATGCAAACATGCCGAAAGAAGATTTGGAAAAAAGAAAAAAATACTGCTTTCTGCATTACTCTGAAAATAAGATCAATATTTACAATGGCAGCGAAGCTTTGGAAATGAAAAAGAAAATCCTTGAATCCAGCCTGCCAGATGAAAACATAGTTTCTTTTTCCGGTTCAATTGCAAACAAGGGCGTGGTTGCCGGGCAGGCAAAAATCCTGAAAGTTGATAATCCTACAGAAATTCAAAGAATTGCAAAAACCCTTAATGAACACAGCATTCTTGTTACAGGCATGACTAACCCAACCATGATGGTTCTGATACAGAAGGTAAAAGGCATAATCACAGATGAAGGGGGAATAACCTGCCATGCTGCAATCATCTCAAGAGAAGCTAATCTGCCGTGCCTGGTTGGATGCGGAAAAGCAACTATCGTCTTAAAAGATGATGATTATATACTTCTTGATGCAGACAATGGGATTGTCAGAAAAATCACAAGGGATGAGTTTGACAAACTAAAGAATAACTAAAAAAACACAACATTTATATATGGAAAACTATATTCTTAAACAATATCAAATCCATTATATATTATGAATTAAACACATGGGGTGGGAATTAATGACAAAAGAAAAAATCTTCAACATATTTTTTAGGGAAAAACCAGCTATGATGCTTGTCGGCCTGAGAAGGTCAAAAGGGGCAATGTATGCTTCTTCTCTTGCAAAACAAATTGACTGCACCTATTCTCATGTTGTTAAGATTCTTCAGGAAATGGAAAAAGCCAGCCTGATTAATTTTGAGAAACAAGGAAGATTAAAACTGCTCACCCTTACAAAAAAAGGCAGTGAAATGGCAGAACATATAGAAGGAATCAAAAATCTTCTATAAAAATTCAGCAGATATTTTTATGCACGCATTCGCTTGCCGCGCAATTTTCTGGGTATAAACATATGTCTTCTGTGCAGGAATCAGCGTCATCACAATCAGCGTTTTCTTCACAAACACATTTTATGGTCCTTCCTGTCAGCCCGCCAGTGTGTATGTTGTTTATGGTAATTGCTATGACAATCATTATACCCAAAAGAACTGCAACAGCAATCAAGGATTTGGTCCTGAAGTTCATCTTATAACCAACTTATTATTAGAACTATAAAAAACTTACGATGCAATGTTCTCTTCAATAGATTTTTTTGACAGCAATTCTTTTGCAGCCTCAATAAACATCATCTCTTTGTCTGTTGGTATCAATGCGCCTGCAGCATGCATGTGCCCTCCTGCCTCGCCCCCTACCCGCAGGGAGATGTCCTTTATTATGTTTCTCAAGTCAAATTCTTCATTATTCCTGCCGCTTATTCTCAGGGAAATCTTGGTAGTTCCATTAAGGTTTCTTGCCAGTGATAAGATGTATGTATTGTCTTTAATCTCCCCGGATTTTGAGACTATAGATGCAAGGGTCCCAATGATGGTGGGCGAGATTTCATTTCCTGCATTTATGATAATAAACCCATTGCCGTGCAGTATCTTTTCTTTGTTTTCTTCAAACCAGTTTAAGGCAGCAACAATCTCCCTCTTGTAATCTGCCAAGGTCTGCAGCGCCTTTCTTCTGTCATCTTTTATTCCCAGGCAGACTCCAATTCCAAAAGAAGCTCTTTCCATTCTTCCGCATGCATTCAATAAAGTAGCATATTCACGGCAGTCCCTTGTAGGGCTTTCCTTTGGCTCTTTTGGAAGAACATAGATATTTCCAAGGACATCTTCTGGCTTGGTTTCATCCAGCCGCTTCATCACTATGCCTGTTACCAGCTTTTTCATCTCTTCTTCATTCAGGTGCACTACCTTTTTCCAGCCAGTGCTGTTCTTTGGGTTAATACCTATCTGGTGCAAAAACTGTATAGCGCCTGATTCGCTTCCAGAAACACCAGGGATATAAGGGTCTGTGCTGTATTCCAAAACCTTGTGCAGCGGCTTGGTCTGTATGCCAAAAAACCTTAACCCGCGTTTGACCTGTATAGTGCCTTGTTTTACAGCTGTCTGCAGTATCTCGTCATTTAATCTTAAAAATCCGTTGTCTTCCTGTACATCTCCTATAGCTCCGACAACTGCAATATGTGCAAGCTCTTCATTTCTTTTGTCAAGTGCCTTTGCAAAAAGATAAGCAACACCTGCTCCTGCAATCTCTTTAGAGCCGTCAATCCCGTGCAAATGAGGATTGATATGCACAATATTCTTTCCAAGCTGGCTCACCTTCTCAAGCTTGTGGTGGTCAAGCACTATAATCTGTTTGTCCCGCAATAGCTCATTAATTGCCCTCATCTGCCCAGAGCCAAGGTCTGTAAAGATAAAATAAGGATATGCCTCTTTAGAAAACTCTATGACCTTTTCCCTGTTCAGCTGGGGTATGATGGAGATAGAATACTTTCTGTTTTCCTTGTTCAGCACATGGATTAATATGGCGCACGCTGTTATTCCGTCAGCGTCAAGATGCGAGATAATCCTTATAGTGCCCTGCTTGTCAAAAGACTTGAATCTATCAACTGCTTCATCAAAACACCCCAAAAACTTTTCATAATCAGCCATCTTATTCTATAAACAGTCTGATCTTCTTTGGCTCAAACTTCCAGTCTTCTGCCAGCTTGCCAGTGCGTTTGTAATACTTTACAAGCCTTCTAATCTTGCTTTCTGTAAGAATCAATCCTCTTTTTGCCGGCTCATCTTGCTTGTTTTCTTCAAGATGCTTTCTTACTGCGATGCTCTTCTTAATCAGAGCCATCAAATCCTCTGGAATATCTGAAAGCAGCTTGTGCTCTTTTAAAATCTTTGTTATCTTTTTTCCAGCAGCTTTCTTTGCAATAGGGATTCCATACTTGTCCCTTAAAATCATGCCTATCTGTGAGGCATTTTTGCCTTCTTTTGCGAGCTTTACAATCAACAGCTCAATCTCTTTGGGTTTATACCTCATCCATGAAGGCATGCCTTTTCTGACAGGCTTTTTTGAACCTGCCTTTCCCTTGTCTCTTGAATGCATTCGTGCCATTTTAACCTCCAATTAAGGAAACATAGAATCAGGAATTCTTATGTCTCCAGTATGCACAAGCCGAAACCGGTGCACCTCTTGATATAATTTAAGAATAATGACCTATTTAAAAAAGTTTTGGAAAAAAAGAAAAAAATTATTTCCTTCTTTTTGCCTGTTTTGGATGATAATAGTATTTCTTGTATACCTGGTATGTTGCTATTGCTGTGATTATGCCCACTATCAATGCAAATATCCAGATGTAAGTTATAAAGAAGGCCCAGATTTGTGACAAGGTTAATACTGCTGGTTTCTCAACAACAGGCATCTCCGGAGGCCTTGCTTCTTCTACTGGCATCACTTCTTCAGGCACTAAGGCACATTCACAGCTCTGCTCTTCTTCTGGCTTGTTATAAGTCAAATGGCATCCATTTGCATCATAGCATGTTCTTGTTTGTATTCCTGCTGTTTCTCCTGGCTCGCATACACACTCACTCCATTCTGTGCAGTTCCATTTTGGAACACATGCTGTTGCTCCTCTGCCAGACGGCCTAGCAGGTGCTGACGGAGGCGGTGCAACATATACTGAAGACACGCCAGAATGATTTAATGGCCCAACCATGGCAGTTGTGCCGTTCATAGTGCATGTAACTGTTATTCCATCACTCGGGTCTGTTGCACTTCCTGGACAGGGTAATTTGAATTCTCCTGCATCTTCGCATGTATCATCTGCACTTAATGACAAAAGCCCTTCTGAATCAAGCACGCACACCTCATCTGGTGAATTATGGAAGCAGACATATTTTTCTGCTGTTACTCCAAGGATTTCAAGCAGCTTGCCCCAGTTCAAAGTATAACTAGTGCCGTCTAAATCAAGGGTCTCGTTCTCTGGAACATTAGTCATAAAGATGCATTTGCCGTCTTTAAACAAGGTTACATCGCCGCTGCCATCTGGTTGCTCATCTTCATCTACATAGAATCCCTCTGGAACATTTATTACAAACCTGAAAGGAGTTGTCAAGGCATATATTGAATTTTGGTTTGCAGCAATTACATCAGGCACTCCGTCATTGTTCACATCAAGAACCCCTATGTCCTGGATTGAGGAATAGTCATAAAAATTTGCTGAAGCATAACTTTCTCCATAATCTTTTCCCAGAAGATAAGACCACATAACCCCACCATACCTGTCAATTGCATAAGCTCTTCCTTCGTCAGTTCCTGCAATTATCTCTTCGTAACCGTCATTATTTATGTCTGCTATTCGTAATAAATCTATCTCCCTTGTCCAGCTCGCTTCTGATCCTTTTAGCCCTATTTCCCATATTAAACTGCCTTGTTTAAGCAGATACAATGAATCCCAGTCAGATGTAATGACTGCAATTTCATTAATATTGTCATTATCAACATCTCCTAGTGCAATATCCATTATTGGATTAAGACCCTGGATATCATATTCCCATTTGAAATCTCCGTTATCTTCATATGCAATAACCTTGAAATCAGGATTCCAGATGCAGACAGGTTCGTTGTGAATCCATTCAGAGAAGCATTCATTCTCAGTTTCAAATTCAGAGCATAAGCTGTCGCATGTTCCATTCTGATAATTACATCCTGGTGTTTCTACGCATTTCTCAATTCCTCCTATAGCAAGAATATCTGAACAATTATATTCAGGATAAAGATAGCCTTTGCAATAGCTTTTTTTCAAATAGCATCCTGGTGTTTCTACGCATTTCTCCTCTCCATAATAAGTTAAGATTTCTGAACAATTGATATTCAAGGTTCCATAACAGTCATAATATTCTTCGTAATAGATATATTTCCATTCACATCCCAAAATCCAACCGCATATCTGTGTATTATAGCCGAATCCAAGACATGCATTTTCAAAAGGTGTTCCATAGCATAATTCATTTTCATCATCCCAATTGCATCCAGGCATATTTACGCAAATATACTTTCTAGCTTCCTGGTTTTCAGCATATTTTATTGATATGGTTTCACAATCCTCTACTGGAGTTCCTACACATGTATGACCAGAATCATATTCTTCAACTAATCTGCATCCGTATTCATGGTTATAAAAATCTAGACACTGTGATTCATTATAAGCAGAGCAAGGAGAGGAATATCCAGGATTTCCAAGGCACTGGGTTTCATTGACCTCATACCATTCACAAGCATCACCAAATTGTTCACATTGCGTTTCATTATAAGCAAAGCACGCACCAGGAATTCCTACGCATTCAAAACCTTGCAGAGGATTCCATTCACAAACTTCATATAACTCGCACTCCTCCTGAGTTGCTCCAAGGCATCTTAAGTTTTCAACACATTCGCCATCATCAATTCCTGCAACAACCTCACTTGCACCATCATTATCTGTATCTCCTATTTCTATGGTATTTCCTTCTTGCGGCTTGCTCCATAAGCCATTGCCTGTGGGGCCGTCAAACACATGTATTGAAGAATAAGATCTGCCTATTGCAGCGACATCATTAATATCATCATCATTCAAATCTCCATAGCTTATATCTGAAGCTGTATAATTATGGCTCCAGATTAAACTGCCAGAACCATTAATAGCATATATCCCGCATTTGTCTCCTGCAATAACCTCTTTTATTCCATCTCCATCTATGTCTGCAATTTCTATATCATTTATTGGTACATTGCCGTATTCCTCTGTGCAGTTTATAGAATAATCCCAGAGATAATTTCCATCTTCATCAACAGCAACTATTCCGTGTTCAGAGATACCAGATCCATAATAATCACTGCAATTGATAAAATAGTTTCCTTCACAAATATCTGTTGTCCAATTCCATTCACAAGGTTCTAAACAGCACTCATAATAATCAGTGCATTCATAGCAGTAATATCCTTCTCCTGTGCATACCCATTCACTATATCCTGCTACAATCTCATCCTTGCTATCCTTGTTAATGTCTCCTGTTTCTAATTTGTATCCTTTTAGGTGTTGGTCACTCCAGACAACTGAGCCGTTTTCTTTGTACATTTTTTTAAGTGAACCAAAATATGTTAAAATCGCAACAAAAGAATTTGCAGAAACATCATTAAGATTATATGCATAATTGTTCCATATCATGTTTGGAACACTGCATACCCCTGCATCTTGGTCAGGATTATAATCATCAGGGCAGTTATCGCAATCATCTCCTACTCCATCTTCATCTGCATCATTTTGGTCTGGATTTGAAGTTTCAGGGCAGTTATCGCATACATCTCCTAATCCGTCCTGGTCTGCATCATTCTGGCTT
>SMTZ1_10021207_pt1 | contig 10967 bp, 6 predicted proteins | sample DeeMarSWOR136_30_FD_25667 | JGI IMG/M metagenome (IMG submission 25667)
AATACAACATCATTGCTCAAAAGTTTTGCTAAAATCGCCGAATCCCGTGCCAACTTCCTCTGCTTTCTGGGCATCCGTTTGCTGAAATCCTTGGCGACTTTGGCAAAAGTAACACCGCCACCAACGCGCTTTCCCGTCCTGATACCACCTACGCGGGCCCTGCCCGTACCTTTCTGTCTAAAGAGCTTTGCAGTCGAGCCAGCCACCATACCCCTGCCCTTGGTTGCTGCCGTTCCCGCGCGTTTATTGGCGTGGTACATGACAATTGCCTGCTTGAGCAACACATAGTTAACCGAACCGCCAAAAACCTGCTCGTCAACCCTTAAGCTGTCAACCTCCTGGCCATCTCTGTTATAAACTGACAAATCAACCATCCTTAAGTTTCCATTCCCCAATGCCCTAAGCTTTCTTGGCGCTGCGGACGACTACGTAGCCGCCGGCAGGACCGGGCACAGAGCCCTTGACCGCTAATAAATTTTTCTCCTCATCTATAGCCACCAAGCTATGGTTCTTTGTTGTTACTCTGCAGTGACCCATGTGCCCTGCCATTTTCTTGCCTTTTTTGGGACTTCCGCCGTGGCCAGCATCACTGGCAAAACTCGATATCGACCCGGGCGCCCTGTGTTTTCGTTCCGTACCATGGGAGGCGGGAAAGCCGTGAAAACCGTGGCGTTTCATCACACCTGCAAAGCCTTTGCCCTTGCTCGTGCCCACCACATCTACATACTTGTCTTCGGTAAAGACGGAGACTGTAATAGAGTCTCCGACCTTATACTGCGGTTCAGCGTCATTAGAAAAACGCATCTCTTTGACAAGTCTCTTCGGTACCGAATCGGCTTTCCGCGCATGTCCAATCTGTGGATTTTTTCTGCGGGACGGTTTTACATCATCAAATCCCAGCTGGACCGCATTGTAGCCGTCCGTATCCACCGTTTTGACCTGTATAACGGCGCAGGGACCAGCTTGTATGACTGTAACAGGCAGTAGTCCGCCTGTTTCGTCATAGACCTGAGTCATACCCACTTTTTTGCCCAGAAGCATTGCCATTGAACTGAACGCTCCAACAACACAAAGGCCCACGATTTCTTTTTCTCAGGCCTTAATTTTCACAAAGACACCAGCCGGTACCACCAAACGGTTCAGCACTTCCACCGTACGTGCATTGGCCTCGTGAATATCTATCAGGCGCTTATGCGTCCTCAACTCAAATTGCTCACGCGACTTTTTATCAATGTGTGGACTTCGCAGAACGGTGTATCGCTCGATCCGCGTAGGCAACGGCACGGGCCCACTTACACGGGCATTGGTCCTTCTTGCGTGCTCCACTATCTCTTTAGCAGACGCATCAAGAGCCCTGTGGTCATAGGCTTCCATTTTAATTCTTATTCTCTCGGTTTCAGTAGCCATAATTTCTTTCTGCGCCGCGAGTCAGAGAGGCACACCTTCCCAGATTCACAGCTCAAAATTTACAAAGCCCTGCATTTTATCAACTTATAAACCGAATGCAAAACAAAAATCCCGTTCTTAGCGTGTAGCCGCTACACCCAAATTGCTTAATTTTTGGCAGGAAAGGCACTTTTTACTGACCGGCTTTAATCGCCCTGTCAAAGATTAACAACTCAATATCAAGTCAATAAATTCGCCTTCCTTAATAAGGATTGGGGTTCGGACCATTCGTGACCCTTCCAAAGCCATTTATCGGCTTTGGTGTACCCCTAAAACTCACAGAGTACCTCTATAAACCATCCCTGACCACTACTTTGCAGATATGCAACAGCCCAACTCGTAAACGCATAGTCGTCCTTGACAATGCTCGCTACGGCTGAAAAACGCTAAGTCTATCGCACAAATCTACTCCTGTCAATAAAATGTCGGTAAAAACTTTCCTGCAAATACAAAAAATAATGCTTTTCCTACAGGATAATTTGCTTGGCAACCTGCTCAGGCACCTTTTCGTAGGTTAATGGCTCCATGGTGAAGGTTCCCCGTCCTGCCGTCGCACTTCTAATGTCGCTGGAATAGCCAAACATTTCCGCCAGCGGCACCTTGGCATCAATTACACGCATATTACCATGCATGCGACAATCCGTAATAAGTCCCCTTTTTCCAAGCAAAGAACCCTGTACTGCCCCAAAATTGGCCTCTGGGACGATTACCTGAAGCTTCATTACCGGCTCAAGCAGAACGGGTTCTGCCTGTTTGCCTGCTTTTTCCACAGCAATCGCGGCAGCCTGTTCAAAGGCCAAATCCGAAGAATCTACCGAGTGGAACGAGCCATCAATTAACGTAACTTTAACTCCCACAACAGGATATCCCGCCAATACACCGCTGTTTAGGGTATCTTTGGCTCCCCTCTCCACACCGGGGATATACTCTTTCGGCACCTTGTCCGAGCCCACTTGGCTCTCAAATTCAATATCGCGGCTCCAATGCCCGTCTTTGGTAAACAACGGCTCAATCGCCAAAACGACATGCCCGTATTGGCCGCGACCGCCTGTTTGGCGCACAAACTTGCCCTCGGCCCGCGATAATTTGGAAATGGCCTCTTTATAGGCGACCCTCGGCTTGCCGACCCTGACATTAAGTCCCTTTTCTCTCGTTAGTTTGTGCTCCAGTATCTCCAAATGCAGTTCGCCCATTCCGCTGATGATTGTCTGGCCTGTTTCGCTGTCTACTTTACACTCAAAAGTTGGGTCCTCACGCCTCAAAGCGGCCAAGGCCTCTGCCAACTTTGCCGCTTCGGTGCCGCTTCTGGGTTCTATCGACATACTAATAACGGTTTCCGGGAATGTAATACTCGGTAGAGACACAGGACGTTTGGGATCGCAAATCGTATCGCCTGTAAGGGTCTCCTTCAGGCCTACCACTGCGACAATATCGCCAGCGCTGGCTGACTCCAAAATCTGCCGCTCGTCGGCATGCATCTCAAATATCCTGGTTATGTTTTCCCGTTTGTTACGATTTACATCTAAAACTCTCGTGCCAGACTTCAATGTCCCTTGATAAATTCTCAGAAAGTGCAAATCGCCGTGAGCATCACTGGTAATCTTAAATGCAAGAGCAACTAAGCTGGCACCTCTGTCACACTTGACCAATATCTTCTTTTTTTTGTCAATCGGTTTACGCCCATGGCCCCACGCGACTATATCAGGTTTGTCCAGCGGGGAAGGCAGGTACGCCACAACACCATCAAGCAGTCTCTGCACGCCAATATATTTCAGGGCTGAACCGACAAACACCGGATGGAGCTTGTTGGCTATAGTTGCCTTTCTAATTGCCTTGTCAATCATATCAGTGTCTACTGGTTTATCGTGGACGTAGGCGTCCATGAGCTCTTCGTCGTATTCGGCCGCAAGTTCAATCATCTGTTTTCTTTGCTGCTCTGCAGTCTGTCGCAATTTGGCCGGAATTTCAGTCTCCTCGAAAACCGCTCCCAGTTTTTCCGGCTTATAGAAAACCGCCTGCATTTTTATCAGGTCTACTATCCCCTCAAACGAATCTTCCGCTCCGATAGGAATCTGCAATAAAATCGGATTAGCAATGAGTTTATCGTGGATGCTCTGAATAGCCATTTCAAAATCAGCGCCTATTTTGTCCATCTTGTTCACAAAGCAAAGACAAGGCAGGGCGTATTTCTGCCCCTGTCTCCAGACGGTCTCACTTTGGGCCTGCACGCCCTCGCTGCCGTCAAACACCGCTACCGCACCATCGAGAACGCGCAGTGACCTCTCGACTTCAGCAGTAAAGTCGATGTGCCCCGGTGTGTCGATAAGGTTGATTTCAAAGTTCTTCCATGGACACTTCGTCGCAGCCGAGGTAATGGTAATGCCCCTTTTTTGCTCCTCTTCCATAAAATCCATTACCGCTGTGCCGTCGTGGACTTCTCCCATCTTGTATGTCTTGCCTGTATAATACAGTACGCGTTCGGTAACCGTTGTTTTGCCGGCATCAATGTGGGCCATAATCCCGATATTGCGTAATTTTTCCAGCCTGCTCGGCATCGAACAAATCCTCATCAGCAACTAACGCCTATCTTTCGTTCGTTCCTGTGCGCTATTTTCCAAATACAAACAAAAAACTGCCACGGTTAATAAGCAACACCGTGGCAGTTAAAAACGACTGCTATTACCAGGCAAAGTGTGCGAATGCCTTATTTGCTTCGGCCATTCTGTGTATATTCTCTCGAGTTGTCATCGCACCACCGTGCCCATTATAAGCATCGATCAATTCGGAGGCCAACCGCTCGCACATAGGCTTGCCTTTTTTGGCCCGGGCCGACTGTATTATCCACCGAAACGCAAGAGACTGCTGGCGTTTGGGTCTGACCTGCATCGGAACCTGATAGCTGGCTCCGCCGATACGTTTGCTCCGAACTTCAAGCAATGGTTTTACGTTATTAACGGCGGTCTCGAACACCTCAATAGGGCCAGCGGGCTCCTTCTTGCCATCTTTAGCAAGCGGTGTTGCGGCGTCCTTCGTCTTTTCGGATATAATATTCATAGCGTCATAAAAAACCTTCTGGCCGACGCTTTTCTTGCCGGTCCACATCAAACAGTTGATAAACTTCGAAACCAGCTTACTATTGTATACAGGGTCCGGCTTTAATTGACCGCTTGAAGCAGTAAACTTTTTCGCCATTATTCTTTCTCACCATCATTACTATTTAACATTGCGCGGCGCAAGATACGCCTGACGCTATATTAATTGGCAACCCCGGCACAATCAAGCACACCGCGGACAATATGATACCTAACACCCGGTAAATCCCTAACCCGGCCGCCACGAATCACAACCGTGCTGTGCTCCTGCAGGTTGTGGTCGATGCCTGGTATGTAGGCAGTAACCTCCTTGCCGTTAGTTAGTCTGACGCGCGCGATTTTTCGCAACGCGGAGTTTGGTTTCTTGGGCGTTTGAGTTCTCACAATCAAACACACGCCTCTCTTCTGTGGGGAGCCGCTAATCTCAGATATCCTTTTCCGACCCTTCGATTTTGCTCTTGGACGTCTAACTAACTGGTTTATAGTAGGCATAATTCACTTTCACTTTAATTTTCGATTTCCAACCAATCTGTCAATCAATTCCCAGGGCCTCTTTAATTGCAGCCTCTGCTCTCGCCTCTGCCTCTTTAACTTCTTTAACTTCGGCAAATTCCTTGGGCAAGGGAGCTTCCGCAAGGTGCTTGACCTTAATGTCCAGGTGCGGCTTGAAAGCGGTACCTGCCGGTATCAGATGACCAAGTATCACGTTTTCCTTCAGGCCGCGCAGCCTATCTACCGTACCGGACAATGAAGCCTGAGTCAAAACCTTAGTTGTTTCCTGAAAGCTGGCCGCCGCGATGAAGCTTTCGGACTGCAGCGAAGCTTTTGTTATTCCTAAAAGCAATGTGTTAGCAGTTGCGGGCTTTGGTTTTCTCCCTTTTGCCGGCGCGCCACCGAGCGTTTCAATCCTCTCGTTGACATCGGCAAGCTCATCCTTGTGAACAACCTGACCTTCACACAAATCCGTCGCATCTCCAACCTTGGTAATCCTAAGACTATTGGCCAATCTCTCGTTCCCTCCTCGGAATGTGAATTTATCAACCACCTCACCGGGCAAAAATGAGCTGTCACCAACAGAATCAATCTCAACTTTGCGCATCATTTGGGAACAGATAATCTCAATGTGTTTATCATTAATATTTACATTTTGTGAACGGTAGACATTCTGAATTTCCCCAATTAAATATCTCTGCAATGCTTCTTCGCCTTTAATTCGCAAAATATCGTGTGGCACCAACGGGCCATCTGTTAAGGGGTCTCCGGCCTCCGTCATATCTCCTGTGTGAACATTGAGGTGCCTATCGCGTGGAATGTGGTGTTCTTTCTCCATTCCAGACTCGGATCGAATTATAACCGTCATTTTACCCTTGCGCTTATCACTTCGCAATTCGACCCTCCCACTAATCTCTGCCATCGCTGCAGGGTCCTTGGGTTTGCGAGCCTCAAACACTTCGGTTACCCTCGGCAGTCCCCCAGTGATGTCCTGGGTACCCCCGGTCGCTCTGGGTTGATGAGCGAGCAATTGGCCCGCCTGGACCTGCTGGCCCTCGTTAACCTCAATCCTAGCTCCTGCAGGCAGATAATGCACATCGAGTATCTTGCCGTTGGCATCTTCGATGATAATTTGCGGGTGTGTATCCCCTTTGTGCTCGATTACCACGGGCCTGCCAACCTGACCTTTTCGCTCCTCTTCAAGTCTAATTGTCTCGCCTTCTATAATATCCACAAAGCGGATCAGACCCAGCACTTCCGCCAGAATTGGGGTGCGGTGCGGGTCCCAATAAAACAATCGCTGGCCCGATTTAACATTTTGACCGTCCTTGACCACAATTTGAGCGCCGTAAGGTACCTTATACTTATCAAGTTCACGTCCCTTTTTGTCAAGAATAGCCATTTCGCCATTGCGTTTGAGCGCGATAAAGCGTGATTTAATAGGACGTTTCACCTCAGGTTCACCAACCGGTGTAACTGAATCAATCCTGTAGGTATCGCCTTTCCATTCAAAATCAGGACTAGGGTTATCAACGGGGTTGAGGTCGCGAAACTGAATCTTCCCTGCCTGGGTAGCCTTCTGGTCACTTTCAAGAATAGCTCTAGCGGCGATGCCCCCGGTATGGAATGTACGTAGTGTCAACTGCGTCCCAGGCTCACCAATTGACTGTGCAGCGACAATTCCAACCGCTGAACCTTGCTCGACAAGAGTACCGGTGCTCATATCCCATCCATAACACTTCGCACAAACACCAAGTGGACTATCGCAGGTTAGAGGGCTTCTGACTCTTATGGCATCAAGCCCCAAAGCCTCAACCTTTGCTGCCGCCTCAGGTGTGATAACCTCGTTCTCGGAAACAATCATCTCATCAGTGATTGGATTGCGAATATTATCTCTGGCGGTTCGGCCAAGAATAAGCTGAGAAAGGGGAACATCGATTTGCTCACCTCTGCTCACCGTACTTTTTGTAATTCCCTGTAAGGTTCCGCAGTTGTGCTCGGTAACAATAACATTTTGGGCCACGTCGATTAGTTTGCGGGTAAGATAACCGGAATTGGCTGTCTTCAAGGCCGTATCCGCCAAGCCCTTACGTGCCCCATGAGTGGAGCTAAAGTACTCAAGAACGGTCAAGCCCTCACGGAAATTTGATTTGATTGGTGTCTCGATAATCTCGCCGCTGGGCTTGGCCATCAATGCTCGCATACCCGCGAGCTGCTGAATCTGGTCAACGCTCCCTCTTGCACCGGAATCACTCATAAGGTATATCGGATTCAGGTACGGAGAACCATCTTCTTTGGTATCCTCCTTAAGGGCACGCATCATCTCGCCGGTAACGGCCACGCGCGCATGTGTCCATGCATCAATAACCTGATTATACCTTTCACCCTCTGTCAGAACACCGGCCTGATAATTCTTATGGATTTTGCTGACCTTCTTTTCGGTCTCGTCGATAATCTTTTCTTTCGCCTCCGGTATTTTCAGATCCGTAATGCCAAAGCTCAAGCCCGCAAGCGTGGCATATCTGAAGCCTAAATCCTTTATTTGGTCAAGCAAATCCACCGTCTTTGCACTGCCAGCCATGTCGAAACAATCACTAATCACCTGGCCCAAGCTCTTCTGGGACATCGTCATATTGTAAAACGGCATCTCCTCAGAAAGCATATCGTTAAATATGCACCTGCCGGCTGTTGTCTCAACCAGCGTATAGCGTTTAGTCCTTGGCGCGGGGCCCAGTTTTTCCTCGCCCTCTGCGCCACCTGCTCCAACGATTTCCTTATTAACCCGCACTTTGACCCTTGCATGCAAGCTAATCTTCCCCATTTCATAAGCCATTATTGCCTCGAAGGCGTCTCGAAACGCCATCCCCTCCCCTTTTTCGCTCTCAACTGCACAAGTCAAATAATAGTTGCCCATAACCATATCCTGAGAAGGCCCGACCATTGGAGCACCATTTGCGGGCGAGAAAATATTGCTGGTTGGCATCATCAAGGTGTGACTTTCAGCCTGCGCCTCGATACTCAGCGGCAAATGCACCGCCATCTGGTCACCATCAAAGTCAGCGTTGAAACCCTTGCAGGACAACGGGTGAAGCATAATGGCGTTGCCCTCCACAAGAATCGGCTCGAAGGCCTGAACACCCATTCGATGCAGGGTAGGCGCACGGTTGAGCAAAACAGGATGCTGATGAATGACCTCCTCCAGAATATCCCATACCTGCTCATCCCGGCGTTCGATTATTCTCTTGGCACTTTTGATAGTATCGGCAAGACCGTGCTGCTTGAGTTTTCGAATAATGAACGGCTGATAAAGTTCCAGAGCTATCTTCTTCGGCAAACCGCACTGATAGAGTTTAAGATTAGGTCCCACTACAATCACTGAACGTGCCGAATAGTCCACGCGTTTGCCCAGTAGGTTTTCACGGAACCGGCCTTGCTTACCCTTAATCATATCGGTCAAACTCTTCAACGGTCGATTGTTACTGCCCAAGACCGGTCTGCGGCACCGGGCGTTGTCCAGCAGCGAATCGACTGCCTGCTGCAGCATTCTTTTCTCATTCCGGATAATCACCTCAGGGGCATTGAGGTCCATTAGCTTCTTCAAACGGTTGTTACGGTTGATAATTCGCCTGTAAAGGTCGTTCAGGTCGCTGGTTGCAAAGTTGCCGCTCTCAAGAAGCACCAATGGACGCAAATCCGGCGGAATGACGGGAATAACCTCGAGCACCATCCACTCAGCTTTGTTATTGCTACTTTTGACTGCGTTGACTGTTTTAAGACGTTTAGTAAGATCCTTCATTTTCTGCCTGCTGTTGGTTTTGGCTATGGCAGTCCTCAGTTCGCCGCCCAAGGTATCCAGGTCAAGGTTTGCCAACAGAGCCTTGATAGCTTCGGCGCCCATTAAAGCCCTAAACGAGCCGCCGTACTTGTTTGTTGCCTCGCGGGATTCTTCTTCGCTAAGCAACTGGCCCACTTTCAGTGGGGTTTGGCCCGAACTGGTAACTACATAATCTTGAAAGTAAACAATCTTCTCAAGGTCCACCGCCTTCATTGCCAAAAGAGTACCGAGATGGTTTGGTATGGCCTTGAAAAACCATATATGCACCACTGGTGCTGCAAGATTGATATGTCCCATTCGCTTGCGGCGAACTCGACTGTGAGTGACCTTGACTCCGCAACGGTCGCAGATGATTCCCTTGAACTTGGTGCCTTTGTATTTTCCGCAAGCACACTCCCAGTCGCGCTCGGGACCGAAGATTCGCTCACAGAACAACCCGTCCTTCTCCGGCCGGTAAGTACGATAATTGATGGTCTCGGGCTTGCGCACTTCGCCAAAAGACCAGCTCCGAATATCGTTGGGGCTCGCCAATGAAATCTTGACCAAACCATAGTCATTAATGCGGTCATAAATATTTGCCAACATTTAAGGTCAACTCCTTAAGTCGATTAAAACCAAAAACCGTCATATTTTAGCTTCACCACTTCTCATCTATAGCACTTTCACTTCTCGTCATTTTACAGCGTAGTGCCTCCGAGGCGTTTCTTCTCAAGCTGAATGTTCAATCCCAATCCTCTTATCTCATTGCACAACACGTCGAAGGAAAGCGGCGTACCGGCCTCAAGTGTATTTGCGCCTTTTACCATTGATTCATAGATTTTTGTGCGACCCTCGACGTCATCGCTCTTGACCGTCAGCATCTCTTGGAGGGTATAAGCCGCTCCATAGCCCTCCAGGGCCCAAACTTCCATCTCGCCGAATCTCTGTCCGCCGGTCCTGGCCTTGCCGCCTAAGGGCTGCTGGGTAATCAGGCTATACGGCCCGGTCGCCCGGGCATGTATCTTGTCATCAACAAGATGATGCAGTTTCATCATATAGATGCATCCTATGGTGGCAGCCTGGTCAAATGGCTCGCCTGTCCTGCCATCGTACAATTGGGTCTTCAAGGCAGGTGGGACATTCACAAAAAACTCGTCCTGGGGGGGCATTTGCTTATTTTCTTCCAGTTCGGCCTTTCGCCGACTCATAAGCTCATTCGCCTCGGTCGTAAGCTCCTGAATATCAGCTTCGGTGGCACCATCGAAAACCGGAGTAATAGCACCAAAGCCCAACACCTTTGCAACCCAGCCAAGATGAGTTTCCAAAATCTGACCGACGTTCATTCGGCTCGGCACCCCCAGAGGATTCAGCAATATGTCAAGACTTGTACCGTCCTCAAGGAACGGCATGTCCTCCTCGGGCATAATCTTGGCAATCACACCCTTGTTGCCGTGACGCCCGGCCATCTTGTCTCCGATTGACAACGTCCTTTTGGTCGCAACGTAAACCTTTACCATCTCCAGCACACCGCTGGCCAGCTCATCACCATGCTTGAGACTGTCAATCCTGTGATTCTTTTCTTCCTGAACTTCTGCAATCTTCTTCCAGAATTTATCTGCGATTTTCTGTACTTCATCACGGGCTGAGGCGGGTTTGACCCACTTAATATTGAAGTTCTCCACCTGCTCATAAACAACTTCATCATCTTCGCTGACACCAACTTTCTGTCGCGTGGATGAATCAACGATATTGACATCGAATTTCTTATTAATGGCCTCTATCATCTGCCTGAATACCATGCACTCCTTGGCCCGCATATCTCTTTCATACTGTTTTATCTGCGCCATGTGAGCCTTTTTTTGTTCCTCGCCACCGGCTCCTCGTCTGGTGAAACGTTCGGTTCTTATCACCACGCCCTCATATCCGCTGGGCAACTCCAATGAGTCATTTTTGACATCCTCTCCCGCCCTTCCAAATATGGCGTGCAGCAGTTTCTCTTCGGGCGTCAGTTCGGTCTTGCTCTTGGGTACGACCTTGCCTACCAGAATATCGCCGGGGCAGACTCTCGTTCCCTCGCGGATTACTCCATACTCATCAAGATTTCGAAGTGCCCTCTCGCTGAC
>SMTZ1_10007430_pt1 | contig 10966 bp, 11 predicted proteins | sample DeeMarSWOR136_30_FD_25667 | JGI IMG/M metagenome (IMG submission 25667)
TGTATTTCTTTTAGGACAAGATAAAACTAATTCGGGATCAAGAATCGCAATGCGAGCCATCATTTTATCTCCTCGAATGCTCTGTTTAATCCCTCGCTCGGGGTCAATAATAACTCCATTGTTTGAAACCTCAGAGCCCGTTCCTGATGTGGTTGGAACAACTATAAAGGGAAGCCCCTCTTTGTCAAAACTTCTCTTACAAGCGTGGTAATCCTCAACGATCCCTCCATTTGTAACAAGCCCCGAAATTCCCTTAGCTGCGTCCATTGCACTGCCACCCCCAATACCAATAATAATGTCTATTTTATTCTGAATTGCTAGTTCTTTTCCGCGATTTAATTGGTATGTAGTTGGTTCGCTCCCAATTTCGTTATATACAAAAGCAGAAATATTCGCTTCTTCAAACCAGTTTACAATTTTATCTAGATAACCGGATTTTTTTAGCGAGCTTTTCCCAGTTACAAGAAACGCGTTTATCTTATCGTGTTTACCTTTTTCGGCAATAGCTCGAGCGTGTTCGCCAATAGTTGATATTTTTCCTTTTCCAAAAATGATTCGAGGTGATCTAAATAAAAATTCTTTATTGGATAAACTAAATACATCCATATTCATCACTATAATTTTACAATAGAATTTAATTTAATCGTATCGATCTGAGACGATCTTCTTCTTTTGTCTCATATAAATGACATTTATTCCAGACTGTCTCGCTGCAGAACGGAGTTCCTTATCGTTTGTCGCCAAATGAACTTTATAATCGTTGTTTGTTAAATCTTGACAAATTTTTAGAAGAAAAGTATCGACCTTCTCGTTCTCTTTTCGTCTTAGTGGAATTTCGTGATATTGCTGGTTTTTCAGAATTTGAAGGCTAAGTTCAAGTTGTTTTTGAAATTTTATTCGGTTTTTATCTCTTTGTTTTTTCGAGATTAGTTCTTCAATTGTAGTACTAAAAACAATAAAAGACAGTTTTCCGGGGATAATTGCTTTAATTCCCTCTATGTAGTCTATTCCAAATTGAGATGGAATTAGAATAAAATTTGCGTCTAGGATAATTAGCTGATGATCCTTTAATTCTCTAAAATGGTTTAACATTTATAGCGGAATACCTTGTCGGTCTAATATTTTAGTAGTTAAGCGTCTAAAAGTTTCCTCTACATTGTCTCCCGATTTTGACGATACTTTTAGAAAGTCAAATAGATTTAAAGGTCCCATAAAGCTCATAGCGTAATCGTCGTCAACCATTACTTGCTCCATTAAGTCTGTCTTAGTCCCAACAAATAGAATTGGTAAATCTGGATCGTTTTTCCTTACAATATCAATCCAACCATCGAGCTTATCTAATGTGTTTATTCTAGTAAGATCAAACATCAAAAGTGCTCCCTTCGCGCCCAATACATAACTTTCTAGCAGAAACCTGAATCTCTCTTGGCCCCCAAAATCCCAAAGTTGTAGAGTAATCTCGTTATCGCCCAGAGTAATAGTTTTCAGAAAGAACTCAACCCCAATAGTCATTTTCGTGGATTGAAAAAAAGTACCTTCTACAAATCGCCGAAGCAGCGTAGTTTTACCCACACCACCTTCACCTGCAGTTAAAATCTTCAGAATAAACTTCTTGGGTATTTTTTTCACCTATTAATTCAATTTTGGGGGCGAATTCTTCTGTTAAAATTTATGTATAATTTATTGTTAGAACTTATTTATAATTAAATTTTATATTAGAGTTTTAAAAAATTTTGTACTATTTGAGAAGGCGAAATAGCGAAAAAATAAATCTTTAAATTAACTAGGTACAAATTTATTGTTATGTCCAATGTTAACAAAAGAACTGTCATTTTAACGGGAGCGGGGGGATTCTTCGGAATTAATATGACTAAAGTTTTGATTGAAGAAGGATTTCGAGTAATTGGACTTGATATTAACGAGCAAGGATTAAAGATAATTGAGGATTTGGGAGCAGAAGCAATAAAATGTGATATGCTTAAGGAAGATTTCTCCACAATTTTTAAGCAAGCTGAGAAAGAATCTGGCGGGAATTTATATATGATTCATATTGCTGGATTATTTAAGTTTGATGCCCCAGCAAGGCCGTTGTTCCTAATAAATGCAAAGCTAACCAAATTCGTTATGCAAGCTGCGTTAAAAGTGAAATGGAAACATATTATTCATGTTTCAACGGTAGGTACTTATGGTACCCCTTCAAATAATAGAAAAACGAGTCCGTATTTCGATTATATTCCTTATAGAGAAGACGAAATGCAGAACCCAGATAATACTTACAGTATTACTAAATACATAGGAGAAAAAATTGCGTGGAAATATCACAAAAAAGGATTACCTTTATCTGTAGTGCGACCAACTTTAATCTATGGGCCACATAATAGATACGGCGTAGGATTATTTTTACAATTAGGATCTTACTGTAAGAACTTAATGAAAGGGCCTTTAAAGTATATCATATTATTACCCTTAGCGATTCCATGTCGAGGAGCCACCCATGCCGCATTCATACACGTAGAAGACCTGTGCAGAGCCTGTGCTCTCATAATGCAGAAAGAGGAAACTCTCGGAGAAGCCTATACAATCGCAGAACCGAGCCCTGGAAATACAATAGCTTTTTTCAACTTAATGATGGACATGTTTAAACTGAAGTTCAACTGGCGTATCGTCCCTCTTTCTCGATTATTAATACGAAATTATGGTAAAATTTTCAACAAACACATAACCAAGCTATTAGAGAAATTATTAACATTGTTCTTTAAAATTTATGGATGGCACATGAAATACGATCCCACCGAAATTCCGCTCGAGATCTCAAAAGATTGGATTGGCTATTTTCAATCTAACTACATCTGGGATGTGAAGAAGCTAATGAAGTTGGGATTTAAACATAAATGGAGTTTAAGAAGGGGAGTCCTTGATAATGTAATTTGGTACAAGAGAAATAAATGGCTACCTTAAATTTTATTGATACCTATCTTTATCTCGAAATTCTTTAACTGAAACTTCTCTTTCTGGAAGTCTATTGAGAGTTTTGAGATTTGTCATTATACATTTAACTTCTGATTTTTTTAACAAATCGTAGTCTTTCATTCCATCGAGAATTTCTTTTTCTCCAAATCCTTTTTGGTATAATTCCAAAAATTTTGCAATTGTTTGTGCGTGAAAATAGATATAGCGATTTTCGTGAAATACAATTAAGTAGGATTTATTGCGTTGTTTTTGAGAAAGTTTAAAAAGTTCTTCTCTAATTTCACGTATTGGTTTGCGCATTATGTAAGCGATAGTATCTTCTTCGATCATTAAATAATCTTTCATCACTCCCGATAGAAAACTTCGAAAGAAGAGGTTAGGTAAATACGATAAAAGATATAACACAATAGCGATCCCAACTAACCAAATGGCGAGAATTCTGAGATTTGGAATTAAAAATATAAATATCACAACAACTATGAAAATTAAGAACCAGTTTCGACCTACACGCTTAAAAAATATTACGACTTTATTAACCATATAAGGAATAAATTATATGTCTTAAATTTTTAATTTTACTAAAAAAAGGTTGTAAAGTAGTTTATATCTGCATAAATCTGTCAATATTTCTGTGTTCGGAATGGGAAACAGGTTTATCCAATGTATCTATGACCGAGGCCGAAGCATCAGTTTGCAGGTTCCCGATAATCGCAATATCAGTACTTTGCTGCAACGATACAATGTTTTACTTTCAGTATCGAGCGAAGCGCTCATGATTTATGCAGAAGCTTAACTTACTCCGATGAATTCTATAATAAATTATCTTTTTTTAACTTTATCAATTTCTAATAGATCTGGATGTAAAACCAATCCCTTTAAATCATTTATTTAAAGGTTGGAACGTACTTAGTCATAGTTATCTTTATTCTTCTGAGAAAATCATTTTAAAGTATTATGCTTTTACAGATCCTTACTCAAAATTCGACTTTTTTAATTAATTTTTTTATTGTAACCGCGGGAAGATCTTTAGATATGTTATCCACTTATTATGTAACCGCCAAATTGAAACTTGAAACAAATAAACTAGCTAGAAAGATCGGATGGAAGGGTATGATGTTAATGCAAATTCCGATTTTAATACTCGGTTCCTTGGACTTATATTTAGCGATATTTATATTCCTTTGGAGCCTATACCTGTGTGCAAACAACCTGGAGAGCTCGTGGTATGTGAGGAAAAAAGGCGAAGAGAAGTACTATGAGGAATTAAGAGAAATGTTGCGACAAACACCAGTTAGGAAGATCGTAATCGGAGAGATTTCAATGATCCTTTCTTTTAGTTTTTCTGGCATTTTAATACTGATATTAGTTTTTATCTTTAACGATTTAATCGCCGCGTTCTTTATTAGTTTAGCTATGATTTGTCATGGTGTTTTGGGATCGTATAGATCTCTGAGTTATTTAATATCATTGAGGAAAACGGCGATAAATGATAAAAAAGAACTTGAATCTTAAATTTCCTCTAACCTTTTATACTTTTTACTGTGAGCTTGCCAAGTTTTTACGAATACAACTACGCCGAATCCAAGAATTCCAAATATAGAGAAATTCGCTACAATTAATATGTAAAAAGAAACAGGCGGAGTAATCTGAAAACAAAAAGCTTCAGAATTATAGATCAAAACTGAATTGTTTGCGTAATCAAAACCCACAATAGCGTAATCGTAATCCATAAAATCAAGTTTGTTTAGCGTGCAAGTATGGACGCTACTTGAACTACTTGATTGTGTAAACGTTGAATATTCGTAGGTGTTAAATTTATCGTTAGAGATTAAAAGAAAAATATTTTCTATTCCCGATTCGCTATCGCTCGCATTAATTGAAAAACAAATGTTATCTGAAACCGTTGGGCTTAAAGGTTCCATGAGGGGATTGTCAGAAATAATAGGTGCGGTCATATCCGGTTTAGTCTGAAAAGCACCTTCGAGGGGTAAGATATTATGTCCACTAATTGTGAAATAATAAGTATCAGGGTCGAGCGGGAGCAAAATATTAATCGTTCCCGATTCATCCGAATGAAAAGTCCGATATTTCCCGCTATTGTTTGTTAAGTGCACCTTCACATCGGTTAGAACCTCATCTCCAGTACTCTTAATTCTCATAGAAATAGATTGCCCCTCGTAAATATTTCCACTAAATGGATTTTGTGGAGTTTTTGGTTTGGCCGTATAAATATCGACTTCAGGATCTCCCAATAATGAATATGTAAGAACGTTCTTTCTTTCCCATTCTAAGGACATATTAATGTTTGACCATCTACTAAACCATTCGCTGTCCAAGTATGCGATCTTTGAATCGAAGAGCGCCTTTCCTTGTTGATAACTTTCGTTTATGAAAAATTCTCTCCAGAATAGTTTGCAATTCCCTCGATTAAGCATCTCTAAATTATCGTCCTCCTCAAAATACCAAGTAACTCGCAATCCACCTACATAACCAATAGCTCCACCATCTTTTTGCTTAATCAATGTTTCTCCAATATTGCCATCACCTACATCGTAAGTATTCGTATCACATGTACTTGAATAAAACAAAGTAGGCATATAGGAATTTGCAGCGCCATTCGCATCGGAGGTAGTATAATAAGAGGACCCCGCTCGGTCGGTCATTTTTTCAGGAGCACCGTGTCCCGCAAACATCCCTACCGAGTATCCAGTATTAATATTGTTTACAAAACTTGCGTGCGAAATATTTGAAAAGCTAGGATTTGGCTCATAAGTGGAAGTCGTTTGAATTAGGTGAGTATAATCCATTGTATTAGATACATAATTAGACAAGATATAACTCGTGAGTCTCGCTTCGTCTTCGCCGATCTTTGATTTGGTTTCGTGCGGATAATTAGAAATAACCCCAGCTAACAAAATGGAATTCATCCACTCCCCGACTGTGGGATTAGTTTCGTATTTAAGCGTTTTATTGACCATATTTCCCAATTCTTCGTCGTTTGAGGCGGGGAAGCGTCCAACATAAACTTCCGGATACCATTCGATCTCGTCGATTCCATTTTCGTTATATAAAACGGATTCGCCGTATTTATCATCTCCGTCGTCGTCCCAAGTCCCATCTAGTTCAGCATAATAGTAATCAGTGGGTTTTAGATATGGATCCCCAACATCTTCGCTTTCGCCAGCTAACAATGCATCCGGGTTGTAAACATATCTTATGGGAATTACATCGGTATCTCCCGCCAATAAAACCCACTGAATTTTGTCAGAATTATAATAACTTTTTATCATGTTTCTAATTTTCTCTTGAGTATCGTCGCCTTCATAAGCGGAATAATTCGTGGCTATTACCGTCTTTACCCCTTTTTTTGTCTTCCAGTTAGCAAGAGGTTGTAATATGCTAGAAAAATTAGATGGGGGCGGTGGTGCAACTATTAACATTTCTATTTGAGGATTAGTCCACATTTGAAGATTTTGAATTTGATTCTCTCTCGGTAATAAAGATAAGTCAATATCAATATCGTTGGCTAAATTAGGAGAAGGAATTGAATTAAAATTTAATATATTATTAAATCCCAAGACCAAAATTAGCGAAAAATTGACCACTATAACGATAACATATTTTACGCGCTTAATTTTATATAGCGACAGCATTATTTAGCATTACTCCTAATTTAAGAACTCTATAGCAATTTAAATTAATAATGTTGATGATGATAAAATAAAAGAATCTTGATATTATGATTTTTAGAGTATACTCGTTTTAATTCACGATATATGAAATAAGAGTATATATATTTTTTTATGCTAAAAATTGAAATAAGTCTAAATAAAAATTGGAAAGGAAAATAAAAAAACGATTAGAGAATAAATAATTTTGTAATTCAAGGGCGAAAAGCAGCCAAGAAATCCAAAATTAATCGAGCAGCAACTTGAGCAGTAATTCCAGTCGGATCATAGAGCGGGTTGACTTCTACTAAATCAAATCCCACAATTTTTCCTTTTTTAGGAAGTGATGTCAGCATGTCCCGCATATGTAAATAGGATAACCCACCTGGTTCGGGTGTTCCCGTTCCTGGCGCGACGGAAGGATCAAGCACATCAATATCTATTGTTACATAGATATTTTCGGTTTCTGGAATTTGATTAACAACCCAGTCGGTCCCCTTGTTAATCACTTCAATTGAAGTAATTACGCGGGCACCATAATCGTTTGCTTCATCAACATAGAATTCTGGATTTAACAAACCGCGAATTCCGATTTGAGTAATCCCCTTTACATGATCAAGTTCAGACGCCCGCTTAATAGGATTAGCGTGACTAATTTGAATGTCCATTATATCATCACCAAAATCCATATGGGTATCAAAATGCACAATACTAAAAGGTACATCGTCCAAAGCCCGAATTACGGGATATGTGATTGAATGATCACCCCCTAATACGACAGGCAACACATTATGACGATGAATTTCTTTTATTGTATCTGTTATTGAATCCAAATTTTCATGGCTTAGTGTTGGAGCGACGGGGACATCCCCATAATCAACGATTTTTGTGTTACCCAATTTGTAACCTCCCAGTTCCACATCATAGAACCCCAAATTGGCAACAAAAGCCGTTCCATATAGTTGGGATGCCTGTCGAATCGCTCGTGGACCTTCACGAGCTCCCACTCTGTTAAACGAACCCTGATCTAGCGGAGCGCCAACAATCGCTACATCTACTTTAGTATTTTCTAATTCCTTTACATAAGGGAATTTACAAAATGTGGGAATCCCTACAAATGCAAGATCGATAAAATCAAAACTCGGACACAAATTTTTTCACCATTCTAAAGTTATTCAATTTCATAATCATTAATTCCATCAACCTATTATATTATATTAAATTTGCTTCTTTTCAAGAGTTTTTAGATTATCTTTTATGTTTTTTTTCCTCTACTATCTTATCGCTATTAAATTTATTCACTAATTCCTCATAATACTCGTAATTATCAGTAATTCTATAACTATGGGGCTTAAAAGATAACCGCGTAATTATATCGTCCAAAATACCAAATATACCATCGCGTCTTGGGTAATCGCACCCTTTAAATGTTATCGCTAAATATTTTTCTCCTTTTTTTTCGTATATTTGTAGTTTTTCTACGCCTGTTTCAATTTTAAGTTCCATTTTTTTTCCTCTATTTTCTTTAATTTTAGTCGATTTAATTTAACCTATTCCGTCTTACATTTATTAACCTTTTGCAGTACTTCAACTATAAATTGAGTTATATTTCAGGAATTTTGTATTACATTTTACCTATTTCAAAAATCCTTCTTATAGATAAATTAATAAAAATTTATCGTAATACATATATTATACAGTTAGAGAATTAATGAGTTTGATGTAGAAAAAAATGCCAATAAAAGTCGCGATGTGTCCCCATTGCAATAAGAGAGTCTTTATCAGAATAGAAGAATCTGATATTAGCCCCGTAAGATATCCCGCTCCTGTTTGGGTAATCCATAAGAATGGAATTTGCGATAAACTCTCAACATATTATGTCGATAGTAAATTGGGGGTTTCCTATAACGCACCGGAAAAAAAAGAGGGTGCGATCAAAACTCTAGAAGCGTTAGATAAAATGTAATTTTACCTAAATTCTAAAAATTTATTTATTTTATTGTTTTAATTTCAATAAAATACTCGTTTAAAATACACAAAATAACGCACGGGTTTCTTTCGAAAATTGAGTCAAAAATGTCCGTATTGCGGAAAGGTTTTTAAGAGGTTAAGCGCCCATAAGTGTCCTAATGCTCCAGAAAGGGACTCAGCGGGCGAAGTTAGTCCCGAGAGGCCTGAAAAGAAACCTACAGAAAAACCTAAGCCTACTAAAACAGCAGTTTCTAAACCTCAAAAGCCACAAAAAAAAGGTGTAAATTTAAAGGAGATCATTAATAAAACTCAAGCGGAGACAAATATAGGGCTTGTTGGGCATGTTGATCACGGTAAAACTACCTTAGTCAAGGCAATATGCGGAGAATGGACTGATAGATTTTCCGACGAACAGGAACGAGGAATTTCGATTAAATTAGGTTACGCAAATGCGACTATTTTGAAGTGTCCTGATTGCGATAAATTTATGACAGCATGGATGGCAGAGCAAGCTCGAAAAAAAGGAGAAAAAAGATATACCTGTATGCATTGTAAAGGAGATCTCGAATTTGTCAGAAAAATTAGTTTCGTTGATGCACCCGGTCATAGCGTGCTTATGTCAACGATGCTCTCTGGTTCCTCGCTAATGGATGGCGCTTTACTACTAATAGCTGCGGACGAAATGTGCCCCCAACCACAAACTCGAGAGCACTTAGCCGCATTAGAAATTGCTAATGTCCAAAATATCGTGATTGTACAAAATAAAATAGACTCAGTATCGGAAGAACGCGCGCTCGAAAATTACAATGAGATCAGAACTTTTATTAAAGGAACGATTGCAGAGAACGCTCCTATTATTCCGGTTTCTGCAGTTTTTAACGCAAATATCGGTTTAGTAATAGAATATTTTGAGAAAATAATTCCCACCCCAAGTTTAAACGAAAATGAAGTTTTTCGATTTCTAATCGCGAGGTCTTTTGATATTAACAAACCCGGGACAGCGATTGAGAAATTGCGTGGTGGAGTGGTTGGAGGGTCAATTATACAAGGCATTATAAAAGTAGGAGAAGAAATTGAAATTAAACCGGGGTTACGGGTAAAGGATAAATATGAACCTATTAACGCAAAAGTAGTTAGTCTAAGCCAAGGAAATGTTCGATTGGAAAAGGCAAAACCCGGTGGATTAATTGGAATTGGAACAGAGCTTGATCCAGCTAATACTAAGAGCGATTCCCTAATAGGCCACATTGCAGGACCTCCAGGTACATTACCAAGTTTATTACACAAAATTGATTTGGATGTTCATCTGTTAGATAAAGTAATTGGAGCTGAAGAACCCATAGATGTCGAACCGTTAAAACACAATGAGCGTTTATTATTAGTGGTTGGCACAATGCGTACTGCAGGGATTGTAACAAAAATTTTAAAGCATATTGTACGTATCAAATTATCTATTCCAATTTGTGCAGACAAAAGATCTTTAATTTCCATTAGTAGAGTGATTAAAAAGCGCTTTAGATTAATAGGATACGGATATATAAAGTGATTTTTTTTTTAAGAATACGAAATATAGATTTCTCTTATCTTACCCTTTATCAATTTGATATTTAAATCAGTCGTATCCAAAATTTTTTGCATCTCTTCAATTATTATGGCCTCGGCTTTATTCATATCCAGAGTTTGGAATTCAATATTTGTTTCATAAAGTACTAAATATTCATCGGACATTTTCCCTAAGAAGTGAAGTGTGATCTGGATCCTTTTAGCGCTCTCAAGATCGTTTTCTTTAGGAATTTCTTTGATCTCGTAAAAAATATTATCTGATATTCTATTCTCAAAAAAACTTACAAAGTCTTGAAGCTGATCGAGGTAAATTACAATCATTTTATTCTTTTAATAATTTTTAATCAATTTTTTTATTTTTAATGTAAATCCAAGCCCCAATGAGAAAGATTATTGAATAAAGAAGCGTAAATATAATTATCGTGGTTGGCACATGTGGAATAGGCGTGTTTATATAATTCAATGCAATTTCTGTATCTGCGGTTCCATTTGCTACGAATTGATTAGCTGCGGTATAAAGTTCAACTCTATATAGACCTTTAGGAACATATGGTAAAGTAACCCGACCAGAAAAATCGGTTATTTGAAGCGGTATGGATTGTGAGAGCTCAAGCGAAATATAGGTTCCATAAGAATGGTTGAAATAATAAAACTTTACAACGACACCTTCCACAGGATTAAGAACTTGGTCGGTAATCACAACGGTGAGCGAATCGTTCGTAAAATACCTTACAATAACGGCGAGAACCTCGTTTTTAATGAAATATGGTGCGGTTGTTTTTAATCCAGGTGTT
>SMTZ1_10007432_pt1 | contig 10965 bp, 9 predicted proteins | sample DeeMarSWOR136_30_FD_25667 | JGI IMG/M metagenome (IMG submission 25667)
TTCCGTTTAGAAGCGTTGTAGTCGTACTATAGTAGTCCAATTCATCATATGAATAAATATAACAGCTTTCACTTAACTTTTTATTATAGATGCAAGTTTTAATTTGTTTGCACTATCAGAGTGACAAAGGTAAGAATGAAAAAAACGATATAAGTAGTTGTGTCTAGTCCCTGCAGAACCTGAAAGAAGAGGGGGAAGATGCTCATGAAAGGAGAAGGCGCTTAATGTGGGAAAAATACTGGTGAGGTTGTTCTGACGTCTCTTACAGGGCATTTATGCCTCATAGAGCAAGTCCACATACCTATCTAATAGGTCGGCTACGAGTCTCCGGTCTGGAAAGCGCGCTGCCATTCCGTAGATAGGCGCCATTTTGCCTCTATCACCGGGATGCCTCTTCACTTCTGTGACAGCATACCCGAGGTCTTCGATGAAGCGATCGGCGATCCCTTCCTCTGTGTGTCGCATGGTGACGCAGAGGTGGAGGCAGGGCGGTCTGTGAAGAGCATTGAGGCTCCACCCTTTTTGGGACATGTGCTCCATGATCCTGTAGATGTCGAGAGTTTTAGATCCGAAGGCGATGACCCAGAGAGGGTCTCCAAGCAGGTGGAGCTCGGGAATTTCGGTGATACCCCTCTTTATCTGTGCTGCGGTCTTCAATATTCTGTCTGTTGCTGCAAGGTACCCCTTTTCCCCCAGGGTAATCAGGGCTGCCCAGCAGGCGGCGATGAGCCCGCCGGGACGGCTGCCGAGCGTGGTTGGTGAAAAGTAGAGACCACCGGGCCACTCCGTGGTTTTGAAGTACTGGTAGCGTCTGAGCGCATACGTCCGGTAAAGAATTACCGAAGTTCCCTTTGTCGAATACCCGTACTTATGGGTATCCGCTGAGATGGAGGTAACACCGGGGAGCCTGAAATCAAAGGTCGGGACCCGGTACCCGAGCCTCTCTGCCCAGGGGAGGAGAAAACCGCCGAGGCACGCGTCTGTGTGAAAACCGATTTCCCTCTCCCTGGCAAGCTCCGAGAGCGTTTCGATTGGGTCGATGATTCCGTGAGGGAAGGAAGGCGCTGAACCGACGATGAGTATCGTGTTCCTCCCTATTGCGCTCCTGGCCGCCTTCACGTCTGCCCGATAATCGGAGTCAACGGGGATTTTAACGAGTCGAATCCCAAAGTAGTGAGCCGCCTTCTCGAATGCGGCATGGGCGGTGACAGGTATGATCATATCAGGCCGCTTGATTCCCTTCTGGACGCGGGCCCAGTCCCTGTATGTTTTTACAGAAAGCAGAATGCTTTCGGTTCCTCCTGCGGTGACCGTTCCGCACACCCCCCCGTCAGCTGCATCCCTGGATGGCATTCCACCGAGCATGTGGGCGGTCATTGCAACAATCTCTGCCTCGTATTTCACCGTGCTGGGCCAGACATCTGAATGGAGTGGATTGCTCTGGGAGGTTAGCGCATATACGCGGTTGAGAAACTCCACGTGAGCCTCTTCGCCGTGGTAGACCGCGCCTGATACAAATCCCTGCTTCCACCGGCTCATTTCCCCCCTGTTGAGCTCCTCTATTTCTGAAAGTATGGATTCTCTGTCGAGTCCCTTTTCGGGGAGGCGGGCAAATGTAAATGGTCTGTCCCTGTAAGGCTTTACCAGTGCTTCAAGTTCTCTCAGTATCCTGTCGTACTTCCGCTCGATCTTCCGTCTTACCGCCGGGATCGACTTTGCCATCCTTAACAGCCCTGAAAAAAACCTTGACTTCACCCTTTTGAGGAATGTCTCATTCCTGTGAACTTTTTTCATACCAGCCCTCCTGAAAATGGAGCGAAGCCCCTACTGTTAAGCCTTTCATATATCTTTCGATTTTTCTTATAGATGTTGAGGTACTCTCTGAATAGCAGATCATAGATGCAGCGATTTCTCTGGTTCGGCTCAAAGACCTTCCTAATTCTAACGCACCGTGGGATATCTTCGAAGTTTATATAGCCAAGCGCAACTGCGGCGATGAAGGCGGCTCCCCTTACATTTGCCCTGAGCGGGTCTTCAACTTGCTGAACGATTCGATCACATACGTCGGCGTGAATCTGGCACCAGACCTCAGAAACTGCACCCCCTCCGATCATGTTTAAGGGATGCAGCCTTTTTCTCATGAACCTTTCCACGTGACCCATGAGCCACCGCGTGTTGTAAGCCACTCCTTCGTAAACCGCCCTCAGCAGGTGAGCCCTCGTGTGTCGGAGGGAGAGATTGAAGAAGCCGGCCCTGATCAGGTGGTTGTCAACGGGAGTGCGCTCTCCGTAGAGCCAGGGTGTAAAGATTACCCCCTCACTCCCCGCAGGAATGTTTTCTATAATCCTCTCGAATCGACTGTAGATCTCTTCATCCGTGGTCGTGCACTTCTGCTTTCTTTCCTGTATCGCTTCATCGTTCAATGGCAAATCCAAGGTCTGAGGTTTGCCCTCTGCCAGGGATTCACTACCCTCGAACAGGAGAAAATTACCGGCCAGTCCGTCATTGTAAAAGAGTATTCGTTCTTTGAAAAAGCGGAGACAGGCTCCTGCGGTCTCCTGTTCGTTGGTGAGAAAGTACCGGCCTGGAATGGCAGAGGGGAGAGATGCTATGTTGTGAAAAAGATCGGTCTTCTTGTAGGGGAGATGGCAGGTAAGCCATGATGAGCTTCCAATATAGAGGTGTGCTTCGCCATCCCTTACCGCACCCGATCCGAGCGCTGCAGTGTGCATGTCAGGTGCTCCAATAACCACTTTTACGGTTTTTCTCAACCCGAGCTCCTGTGCGATCTCTTTCCGCAGCGTACCAAGAATATCCACCGCTTGCCCGAGATCCGGGAGCTTGTCCCTGTCGATCCTCGTAAGCCGGAGCAGGCGGTTGTCATAATCGATGCGTGTGACATCGCGATTGTTGGTGACCCAGTGCAGTGTAATGGTGTCGTAGGAAGACATAAAACGACCGGTGAACCTCAAATTGATGTAGTCCTTCGGCTCAAGGAACTTAAATGCACGGTTGTACACCTCGGGATGTTCATGTTTGATGTAGAGGATATGGGCAATTGAATCCTTCCCCGATCGGGCAGGGATACCCCCTGTCAGACGGATCCATCGACCGAGCTTTAGAATACCGTATCCGGCAATCCGGATGGGGCCCCCAGTGATTTCCTCCACCTCCCGGCTTCCCCTGGAATCCATCCAGATGATGGCGTTCGCCAGAGAATTCCCCCCTCTGTCCACCGGTACTGTCCCAGACCATTGGGTCGTACAGGAGAGGGCAACGACCTCTTCTGATGGAACGAGCTGTCTGGCGAGTACTCTCTTCGACGCGCTGAGAATGGCGTTCCACCAATCGTCGGGATTTTGCTCGGCGCCACCACCGGGAATGAGATGAAGAGGGGTCTTCTCAAATTCGCAACCCGCAATCTCTCCCCTTACAGACACCAGTGCGGACTTTGCACCGCTTGTGCCAAGATCGATTGCTAGGATGTACTTTGACTTTTTCTCAACCGACGGAGGCATACACCCTCTAATAAGAGATCTGCAGACCGTCTTCAGGTGATACGCTCTCAGGGTCCCAGAAAGAGGTTTTCCTATGAGAGAGCGTAGGAGCACGAATAACCACTGTGCTCAAAAACCAAATAATTGGCGCTTCTGTAAAGGTCCCCTTCATGGTATATTAAGACTTTAAAAAACAAAAGACTTTTATTTCTTCGGGGAAAGGCTATGAAGGATACGCACATGAAGGCACTGCTTGAAAATCAAAGACGATTTTTTTCCTCCCAGAGGACAAAGGAGGTTACCTTTAGACGTGAAATGCTCGAAAGGCTCAGAGATGGAGTGGAGGTCTATGAAGGGCGGATCACAGAGGCTCTCTTTCAAGATCTGAGGAAATCCCCCTACGAGGTGTACATATCGGAGATAGGGATGGTGAAAACGGAGTTAAAGATGCACCTCAGGCACCTGAAATCATGGGGAAAACCGGAAAGGGTAAAAACACCGTTCACACTCATCGGGTCTTCAAGCTCCATTCGTAGAGAACCCTACGGTCTTGTACTCATCATTTCACCCTGGAATTACCCTTTCAACCTTCTTATCATGCCACTGATCGGAGCGATTGCATCAGGTAACTGTGTAGTGCTCAAGCCTTCAAATCACTCCCCCCGCACCGCTGCCATCATCGAGCAGATGATAAGGGAATGTTTTAATGAAGAATACATTACAATTTTCCAGGGGGGAAAAGAGATGAATCAGGCACTTTTACGCCAACCTTTTGATTATATATTCTTTTCCGGGAGCCCGTCCCTCGGAAAAATTGTGATGCTGGCGGCCTCACAACATCTCACGCCGGTAACTCTTGAACTCGGAGGGAAGAATCCCTGCATAGTGGACAAGGAGGCAGAGCTTGAAAGGGCTGCATCAAGAATAGCTTGGGGAAAGTTCCTGAACGCCGGTCAGAGCTGCCTCGCCCCCGATTATCTTCTGGTGGAAAGCTCTGTGAAAAATGCGCTGTTTTCTGCGCTAAGACTGAGCACAGAGAAGTTCTTCGGCAAGAATCCGGCTGAAAGCCCCGATTTCGCCAGGATCGTGAACGAACGGCACTTCAAACGCCTTCAGGGTCTCATTCGGTGCGGTTCAATTGTCTTCGGAGGAGAGATGAACGATAAGGACATGTATATTTCACCAACCCTTATCGACAGTGTCATGCCGGAAGATCCGATCATGCAGGAGGAGATATTTGGGCCTCTGCTCCCGGTTTTGGAGTATGAGGATATTGAAGACGCTCTCTCCTTCGTTAACTCGCGGCCAAGGCCTCTTTCCTTGTATGTCTTCTCGGAGAAAAGGAAGACACAGCACCTGGTGCTTGAGCGAACCTCCTTTGGAGGTGGGTGTATCAACGATGCAGTCATCCAATTTGCCAACCTGAATCTTCCATTCGGTGGAATAGGAAACAGCGGAATGGGTGCTTACCACGGAAGGGCGAGCTTCGAAACCTTTTCACACCAGAAATCTGTCATGAAGGGTCCCAGACTGCTGGATGTCAAGCTCAGGTATCCGCCCTATAAAGGTAAATTGAAGCGGTTAAAAATGATACTGCGATAGCAGGTTTACATGTGGAACCCAATGGAGGTTGGGTTTGGGGTAGTCTCATGGTGCACCTGTATTCATCTCCGGATACAGCTTTAAAGTATGTCTACCGATCTTTTCTGCTTCCTCCCTCGTGAGCGGAATAGGAGTGAGTAATCCGTGCAGCCAGGGGTTGATCATATCTGCGTAGTGACGGGACCCCGGCTGCCCGGATTGCCCCATCGGGCCTATAATATAGGTCCTATCCATGTGGGAAAGGTCTGCGACCATACGCAGGGAGGGAATGGTGTGAGCAGCAAATTTTGAGCTGAAACCTCCCCTATGACCGGGATTGAATACTGCTGCGTTCAAGGTTGAGCCATTCCCCGGCGCAGGATAAGGGCCTCTGTTCAAAAGCCAGCTCGCAGCACGTGCTTTCCAGGTGGGAGAGGAGGAATTGCCTCCTCTTCCAGCCGGGTGCATGAAGAGGTAGGTATGTAACCTTCCCCAGCTCCATTTTCTTCTGTTTTTCCCGAGAGTACGACAAATGAACTGTATCGATTCTTTGAGCGATTCCTCGCAGAGGGTTTCGAGCGATCGGTCTCCGAGTATTTCCTTATGCGAATCACTGCCGGATTTCAATCCGCCGGATTTCGATCCGCCGGATATATATCCGCTGGGGCCCAGCACCTCATCCACCCCGGTGTATGTTAATCCCATAAGGGAGAGGAACAACGGAAGGGCATCTCCTAGCAGATCACCAAGAAGCAGGCAGGCAAACTGTACGAGAAACACGTTGAATACGAGTGCGGGTCTGCTCTCCGCTTGCATGGTGCAATCCCAGTTCCGGAGGATCTCCTGTGCCTCCCGGGCAAGAGGATCGGAACAGGAGAAACGGAGCAGGGTGGGGAGTATTTTTTCTGCCTGAAGTGAATGGCTATCCATCTGCGCCTTGCGAAAGTCATCAACCGTGGGGCAGGAAAGTTCCCCAATCAAATGTTTGATTCTCTCGAACCGGTAGGGCGCGCACCAGGAGTGGGTGATGGAATGGGATTGGGTCTTGGTTGTGGTTTTGTGGTTTGCCGTGACGATGCGTGATGGTCTAGGATTATAGCTGTGTGGCATCTGTTCACGGGGAAGGAATCCTTCCCATCCGTGTTCTCCCGATGAGCCGTCAGCAGGCAGCCTTCCTGAATATCCTTGTCGCACAGGGACCGCGCCTGTGGTGTGCCAGCCGATGTTTCCCTGCACATCGCCTATAACGAAGTTCTGACCAATACTCGTGATCGACCTGCATGCTTCGAAGGCCTCCTTGACGCTTCCGGCTCGTATAAGTGAAAAGAAGCCGGAAATGGTTGAGTCCAGAAGCGCATTATCGTGGAGGGTTCCGTACCATTTGAGCACGACCACTGCTTCTACTCCCTCCTCAACCTCGGTGAGCACCGTGCCGTGGATCGTACGAAGGACATGTGCTTTTTTCTTCATTCCACCTCTGAGCGGGATGGAGAGCTCCTCCACATCAATCTCATGAGCCTGACCCTCCACAAAGTAGCGCCGCGGATTACCAGGATCGACTTTCAGGACATAGAGGTCTACACAATCCGTCATCATATTTGTCACACCCCAGGCAATGCGCTCGTTTCTTCCGATGATGATTCCCGGAGATCCTGGCATAGAGGCACCAATCACGTTGAGGGTCGGGCAGTGCAGGTGACAGAAATACCAGATCTGGGGGACCATCATGCTCAGATGCAGGTCGTTTGCCAGCAGGGGGTGCCCATTCGCGGCGTCTGACACAATCCAGTTATTGCTCGCTGCGGGAGGGAGCGCGAGTGTACTGTAGTAGGCGAGGGCTTCTGGGAGCAGCTTCCCAATCCTGATATCCCTGAACTTGTGGAAGAAGTCCTCTTCAGGCAGTTTTTCTCCCGGGGAGGAGGGAAAAATTTTGTTCCACTGAGAAGCATTGAGCCTCTTTCGGCAGAGGAGCGCAAGGATTTCCTCCTGAAAGTTGGTCTGCAGGAACCATGCGTTGATCGCGAGAGAACCACCGATATCCTCTATTTTCCAGGGAGCAGGCACACACTTCAGTGTCCTGAACTCCAGGGGAAGGTGTTTCTCTGTCGACTGTATGAACGCGTTAATACCTGCAGTATAGGATTCGAGGAGTACCCTGTCTTCATCCGCAACGTGACTGACCGCCCGTTCAACGAGCCTGTCAAAGCCCATGATTTTGGTGAATAGATCGAGCTCCAGGGTTTCCTCTCCTACGATTTCTGAAAGCCTTCCGGTTGCAAAACGTCTAGTCATCTCCATCTGCCAGAGTCGATCCTGGGCGTGTACGAATCCCTGCGCAGCCATCAGATCCTGCTCGTTCTGTGCGAAAATGTGGGGAATGCCGAATCCATCCCGGATTACATTGACCGGTTTTAAAAGGGGAATGCCGGAAATACTGCCGCTGAGCCGTGGCAGCCCCTTACGGAGCAGAACATCAAAGGGAGACTGTTTCATTTTCATCTTTTCCTCTCCTTGGATTCTACGGTTAACCGCAACTACATCCGTTCTCCGTGCACTCAAGAAGAACATTATTAGATAAAGAGCGCAGATATTTCTGAAGAGTAGAACTTATCTTTACAGCGTAGTAAAAGCGACCCACCAGAATACCCTTTACCTGAAGAACCAACGGTCGAGGGACTTCGCCTTCAGAATGGCGCCGATGAGGCTGAAGAAGTTGAACTTCTCGATTTTCCCAATGGCAAGGGAGTACCTGCCGCTATTATTCCCGTTGAACACCCTGACGTAGTAGGTACCCGCGTCTACCCTCTTTTCAAACTCAGGCCCCATGTAGTAGTGATCCCGGCCGTACTCTTCGTAAAATCTTCGCCACTGAAAATGTATTCCCTCTGTGATGTGCAGAAGCGTGTCGTCCTCAACTATCGCAAAGGACATGTCGTGCACCGGCACTGGCTCTCCCTCCGGATTGAGATCGGGCACGAGGATGTTGACGTAGAGCGTAAAGGGCTTTTCCCAGACGATCTTGTAGTAGTGGGGCTCTCCTTCGAGCACTCCGTAAAAAGCCCATGAGATTTCAGGCTCTTCAACGAGTATCGGATTCTCTCTGGAGCTTTGATTCTTCACAATGACGGGTTTGTGTGCGAAGGATGTATTTGTGATAATCAGCAGTACAGCTGCCAGGAAAATAATGATGCGTACATTTTTCATAGATTTTACGATCTCCTTTTCTTTATCAACACCTATTATGACATGTGTTATTATCGCAGGCAAGAATATCCGTGAAATGAGAGCAACTCGATCGTAACGGATAGTCCGCTGAAGGATATAAAAGGCCACTGTACCTACCGATTTCCGAATCCTGCTGGCTTCCACATGCTGAAAACACTCGAGCGTGAGGTAAAAAGATTCGGGGATAGGGAGGCGATGGTGTTCCATGTGCGTGATATCTTCTTTGAGTATCTGGGACACCGGTTGAATGAAGTAGTCAGAGGATGCAACAGGATTGTAAATATAAGAGAGACAGAATTAACAGAGAGGGAGTACAGACGCGTAATCGAAAAGGAAATAATAATATTTTTCGACCTATGAATGACCTCTATACTCCCCAGTGTCTTCGGCTTGACAAGGGCCCAAGCTTCGTCTAAGGTTAATACCAGCATGTTGAAAAAAATCATGATCACTACAGGTTTTTTAATACTATTTTCATTTGTGTTTATGGGATTCTGGGAGTTTTTTACACCGCTTTCAGCGAGTACCTCAACGTGCAGGTGAGAGGAAACTGGGGGTACTCCACGCTCATGCCCGTCATTCCGTTGATTGGCATCGGGCTCATCCCCATCATTCAGTGGATCTTCCTTCCGGTCGTTATCCTTTCGATTACCAGGTGCGTTATGAGGGGGTGTACGTCCAGTTTTTCTCCTTGATGATCCCACCAGACAGGAAAAAAGATGATTACCCCTGTGATTGGTTTGCCAATTCTCGTTTTTTACGCTACAATCAGGGAAAAGGGTTTGCTGTGAAGGAAGCGATTGTAAGAAGGGAATACAGATACTTCTACCTGGTGACCGCCTTTTTTGTGACTGTACTCGTGGTAAGCAACGTGGCCTCCTCTGCAAAGATCATCGACTGGGGGTTCAGCATTCTGAATGTGCGGTTCGCCTTTGACGCGGGAACGCTCCTCTTTCCCGTGAGTTACATCTTTGGTGACATCCTCACTGAGGTCTACGGCTATAAAAACTCCCGGAAGGTGATCTGGACAGGGTTTGCATGTCTGGTACTGAGCTCGCTCGTGTTCTGGCTTGTCAGGGTCATGCCGGGGGAAGAGACCTGGGAAAGTTATGCAGGCCAGGCAGCCTACGAAGCGATCCTTGGCGGCATGAGCACAGGCGGGATCGCTCTGGCAAGCCTCCTCGGCTACTGGTCCGGGGAGTTCACCAACTCATTCACTCTTGCGAAGATGAAGATACTCACCTCCGGGCGCTGGCTGTGGACAAGAACCATTGGGAGTACCATCGTGGGTGAGCTCGTGGACACCGGGGTATTCATCGCGGTGGCCTCTCTCTTTGGGGTGTTTCCCTGGAGCCTCTTCATGACCCTTGTGATCACAAACTATCTTTTTAAAGTCGGAATAGAGGCGATCATGACTCCAGCCACCTATCTGAGTGTTCGGACTCTCAAGAAGGTGGAAAGTGAAGATTATTACGACTACGATACAGACTTTAACCCCTTTGCTGTCCAGAAATAGCCGAGCATTAGAGGCAGGCATTTAATTACATTCCTCATCAATGAATTTTCTAAAAAGGTATTGACAGAAATATGCAGATATTATATATTGTTGCGTAATTAAGCAACTGAAAGATTAAGAAATTGGAAGAAGATATGTATGAGCTGCAATCGGGATTCTGCAGTACCTTCTCGAGCCCCAAGCGCCTCGAGATCCTGAACGTGCTCAGGGATAGTGAGCTCACCGTTTCTGAAATCCTCGAAAGAATGTCAATCAGTAAGACCAATCTCTCCCAGCATCTTGCAGTCATGAAGAACCAGGGGGTGCTCGAGAACAGGCGTGAGGGACAGCATATCTACTACTACGTTGCAAACAAAAAGATCCTTCAGGCCTATGACCTCATACAAGAGGTTCTCATTGAGCTTATGAATAAAAAGCTCGCAACGCTGAAGTAATACACACCTATTAAGAGGACTTTTGGATGAAAAAGGCCGTTTCAGTCCAAAGGTCGATGAGAGTGATAAGGAGTTCCATCCTGCAGACATGATTGTTGAGGCTATCGGGCAGGCTCCTGATTACGGTTTCCTCGGCGATGAAGTCTGCTGCGGAGAGCGACGGGTATGTGAAGGGGATTTTCCAGAGACTTGCTGACTGCAAGAAGGAGCATGCGAGAATGATGAAGGAGGAGATGGGCAGGATCATATCGCGGAATGCTCTAGATCTGAGGTTTTATCCCTCTGAATAAGAAGATCTTCAGGCATTACGGATATTACTCTGTTGCTGTATAGTTTCCGTTAGAAATTATCCATCTCGTAAAAATGATGTACACTGTAACAACCAAATTATTCACTGTATGAATCATATGAAAATTATTTTACAATAACGTCAACATTGAGCCAATCTTTTCTGTTCCATTCACTTTCAGGGTAGGTTGCTCCAAACCAGGTCTTTACTTCCTCATAATTACGCTTAAAATCTAATGAGTCTTGGGTGGCTCCAGTTGATTCATCTATCTTTGTGAGATAAATCTCTTGCCAGCTGATATCTCCCATGTTATTCACGGAGTTCCTGACAATTTTAAAACCTCTGCTTTTTCTATCGCCAAAGTAGAGGGTGGTTGTACTTCTCCCACTGCCAGTTTTAAAAGTTAACCTAATTATTGCATAT
>SMTZ1_10013518_pt1 | contig 10963 bp, 7 predicted proteins | sample DeeMarSWOR136_30_FD_25667 | JGI IMG/M metagenome (IMG submission 25667)
GGTTTGTTAAACCCTCAAAGATCAAACCAGCGCCTCCGAAGATAATGGAGATGCTCTTGAAGAAAGAGATTGGGACTGCGAAGGTCATTCTCAGTAAGGTTTGTTTTACCAGCTGTCCCGTCTTGCGGAACAGCCATCCCAGCTCCGCCAAAACTACAAATGAAAATCTCTAAAGATGCCCATGAGTTCAAATTTCCATTTCAGAAATGGAATCTAGCTTGCTGCCAGCCGCTTATAGGTCTCGTAACGGTGTCGCATGTCCTCTTCGGCCTTTTTGAAGAGCTCCTCCGCTTTTTCGGGAAAGGTCCTCGTCAAGCTCGAATAACGCACTTCGCCCATAAGGAACTCTTTGAAATCGCCGGAGGGTTCCTTGGAATCCAGGATGAATGGGTTTTTACCTTCTCCTTTGAGTGTGGGGTTGTAACGATAAAGAGGCCAGTACCCGGCTTCCACCGCCTTTTTCTCTTCGTTTTGGCTTCGACCCATGTTGATGCCATGGTTGATGCAAGGGGCGTAGGCAATAATCAAAGAGGGTCCCTGGTAGCTTTCCGCTTCGACCAACGCCTTCATGAGCTGGTTCTTGTTGGCGCCCATGGCCACAGAAGCAACATAGACGTACCCATAGGTCATGGCCATCCTTCCCAGGTCTTTTTTTTGCGTCGGCTTGCCGCTGGCTGCGAACTTGGCCACAGCGCCGGTCGGCGTTGACTTGGAGGACTGGCCGCCTGTATTGGAATAAACCTCTGTGTCCAGGACCAAGATGTTGACATCCCACCCCATGGCGATCACGTGATCTAGGCCCCCGTAACCGATGTCATAGGCCCAACCGTCGCCGCCGAAGACCCAGATGGATTTTTTGGTGAGGTGGTCACTGCCTTCAAGGATCTCATAGAGCAAGCCCTCAACGGGTGAGGTCTTTTCTGTGAGCTCAGCCTCGAGAAGTTCTTCGATTTTTCGGCCGTATTCCTTGGACTTGTCCCCATCCTGACGGTGGTCAAGCCAAAGCTGAAACGCCTCTCTTAATTCGGGGGAAACTTCCGCATCCACGGCTTCGCGAATAAGGTCAGTGAGCTTGTCCCGCCGCTGGGTAACGCCCAGAGCCATGCCGAACCCGTACTCCGCGTTGTCCTCAAAGAGCGAATTGGCCCAGGCCGGTCCGTACCCTTCCTCATTCACAGTATAAGGGCAGCTGGGGGCTGAACCGCCGTATATGGACGAACAGCCGGTGGCGTTGGCGATCAGCATGCGATCACCGAAAAGCTGGGTAATCACTTTGACATAAGGTGTCTCCCCACAGCCCGGACAAGCACCGGAGAACTCAAAGAGGGGTTGCCTGAACTGGCTGCCCTTGACAGAGGTGGCGGGCATCACGTTGTCCATAATCGGGAGTGTGGTGGAAAAGACATGATTCGGGACCTGCAGCTCCGTCTGGGTGGCAAGCGGTTCCATGATCAAAGCTTTCTCTTTGGCTGGACAAATGTCCGCACAGTTGCCACATCCGGTGCAGTCCAAGGGGCTGATTTGAATTCTGAACTGCAGCCCTTTCAGCTCTTTGCCTTTGGCTTCTACGGTGACAAAGTCTTCTGGCCCATTCTTCAGGTCCTCATCGCGGGCCAAAACAGGACGAATCACCGCGTGGGGACAAACAAAGGCGCACTGATTACATTGTATGCAGTTTTCCGGAATCCACTCAGGCACATTGATGGCAACGCCGCGCTTTTCGTAGCGGGTTGTCCCTGTGGGGAAGATGCCGTCAGGGCTGAAAGCGCTCACCGGGAGTTTGTCTCCCTGCTGGGCGAGCATGGGGCGCATCACCTTGGTGACGAACTCCGGTTCGTCCTTTTCAATGTAGGCTTCGTGCCCGGCCGTGGTCCAGGTCTCCGGGACATCGATCTTTTGGAGCGCAGCGACCGCCTTGTCCACGGCATCCACATTCATCTTGACGATCTTGTCGCCCTTTTTGCCGTAAGTCTTCTTGATTGCGTCTTTGATATACTTGAAGGCCTGCTTGGGGGGGATGACGTTGGCAATTTGAAAGAAAGCGGCTTGCATGATCATGTTGATGCGACCGCCCAGGCCGAGCTCGGACGCGATTTTCACGGCGTCAATGTTGTACAAATTGAGATTTTTCTGTGCAATGGTCCGCTTCATAGGGTCGGGCAGTTTTGTTTCCATCTCCTCCAAGGTCCAGGGCGAATTGAGAAGAAATGCGCCTCCTTGCCTGATGCCTTCCAAAAGGTTGTACTGGCTCACAAAAGCAGGATTGTGGCAGGCAATGAAGTCTGAATGGGTTAAGAGATATGGCGATTGGATCCTTTGGGGAGAAAAACGAAGATGGGACATGGTGATGCCCCCGGATTTCTTGGCGTCATAAGCAAAATAGGCCTGAGCGAACATATCGGTGTTCTCGCCGATAATCTTGATCGCGTTCTTGTTGGCGCCCACGGTTCCATCCGCACCCAAGCCCCAGAACTTGCACCTCACCGTTCCCTTTGGCGCTGGGTCTATCTCTTCTCCCATTTGCAGGGACGTGTGGGTCACGTCATCCACAATACCCACAGTGAAATGGTTCTTCGGCGCTGAGGGGCGCAGGTTGTCAAAAACCGCCTTTACCATGGTGGGTGTGAAGTCTTTACTTCCCAGGCCGTAACGGCCGCCCACAATGATGGGATGTTCCCTCCTCTCCTGATATAGCGTGCAGACGTCGCGATAAAGAGGCTCCCCCAAGCTTCCCGGCGCCTTGGTCCTCTCCAGCACCGCGATGCGCTCAACGGTTGCGGGAAGGGCCCTCAGAAAATGCTCTGCAGAGAAAGGATGGTAAAGCCGAACCTTCATAAGACCGACCCTTTCACCCAAACCGTTCAAGTAGTTCACGGTTTCCTCAATGACGTCACAACTCGATGCCATGGAGATGATGACCCGCTCCGCCTCAGGATCGCCTACGTAATCGAAAAGATTGTACCGGCGGCCCGTGAGGTCGCCCACCTTTTGCATCTCCTCTTGGACGATGTAGGGAATCTGGTCGTAATAGGGGTTGGATGCTTCCTTGCACTGGAAGAAGATATCCGGGTTCTGGGCTGTTCCCCGCATCTGCGGGTACTCCGGATTCATGCATCGGCTTCGGAACTCGTCAATAGCCTCCCAGTCCGCAAGCTTCGCCATATCCTCGTAGTCGATGAGTTCTATTTTTTGAATCTCCATGGAGGTCCTGAAACCATCAAAAAAGTGGAGAAAGGGCAGGCTGCTCCGTATGCTGGCGAGATGGGCCACCAGAGCCAGGTCCACAACTTCCTGGACCGACGCGGATCCAATGAGGGAGAACCCGGTCTCTCTCACCGCATTGACATCTCCATGATCGCCGAAAATGGAAAGGGCATGGGCGGCGATAGCCCGGGCCGACACATGGAATACCGTGGGCATGATCTCGCCGGAAATCTTGTACATATTGGGAACCATCAAGAGCAGGCCCTGCGATGCTGTAAAGGTGGTGGAGAGAGCGCCTGCCGAGAGCGCGCCGTGGACGGCGCCTGCCGCTCCGCCTTCGGACTGCATCTCCACGACCCTCAGCACCTGGCCGAATATGTTCTTTCTTCCATGGGCCGCCCATTCGTCACAATACTCTCCCATACTGCTCGAAGGCGTGATGGGATAGATTGCTGCCACGTCACTCATGGCATAGGCCACATAAGCTGCTGCTTCATTTCCTTCAATGGTCTTTGTTGTTGCACTCATCTTGTTTCTCCTCTCGTCTCAGCCTGAAAATAAGCGTGATTTCTCCTGAGGGCTCCCTCCGATTTTGCCGGAGAGCATTATCGGTGAACCATTATTCGATCTGGTGATCATTCGTCGTTCCATATCGCGGCTTTCGCGAAAAAATGACATTGTAGGGGCGGGGTTTATCCCCGCCCAAAGATCGGGGTGCATCCCATATTGGGCGGGCGTAAAGCCCGCCCCTACACTGTTCCAGCTGACCCTTTCACTGCGGAACAACAAGCCTTCAGGATCCCATCCCGACTTGTCAGGCTCGGCTTCCCCCAGCTCACTCACCCAGCCGTTTCATATCTTCCACCAGCTTCCGAACCGCATCGGCTGAGTGATTTAGGGCTTTTTGTTCCTCTTCATTGAGCTTGATCTCAATGATTTCTTCGATCCCGTCGGCTCCCAGTTTCACAGGGACACCGATAAAGAGATTCTGAACACCGTATTCGCCTTCCAAATAGGCGGCGCAGGGGAGTATCTTTTTTTTGTCTTTCAAAATCACTTCTGCCATCTCGACGGCAGCAGAGGCGGGCGCATAGTAGGCGCTGCCCGTCTTGAGGAGACCCACGATCTCCGCGCCCCCATCTCGCGTTCTCTGCTCAATCGCTTGTATCCTTTCCTGCGGAAGCAGTTCTGTGATCGGGATGCCCGCCACCGTGGAATAGCGCGAGACCGGGACCATCGTATCCCCGTGACCACCGAGAACAAAGGCATGGATATTTTCAACAGAGACATTGAGTTCCATGGCGATGAAAGCACGAAAACGGGCGGAGTCCAGCACGCCGGCCATTCCTACGACTCTGTTTTTCGGAAAACCGCTCACGTCGTAGGCCACGTGACACATGGCATCCAAAGGATTGCTTACAATGATGAGAATCGCTTTGGGCGCGGCTGCGGCCACTGCCTTAACCACGGTTTTCATAATATTCATGTTGGTGCTGAGAAGATCGTCGCGGCTCATGCCCGGTTTCCTGGGGATGCCTGCAGTAATAATCACAATGTCCGAATCCTTGGCATCACTGTAGTCATCCGTGCACCCAACAATCCTGCAGTCATGGTCTTCAATCGGTGCCGCCTGGGTGAGATCCAGGGCCTTTCCCGCAGGTATGCCCTCGAGCACATCCACTAAAATGACATCAGCCAATTCCCTCTCTGCCAGGCGCATGGCCGCGGTGGACCCCACATTGCCTGCGCCAACGACCGTTACTTTTCTTCTCATAGCCGTGCTCCTTCTCTGTCTAAGGGGTTATTATCGTTTTACTTTTCTGATGACAATAAGCTTGCCTTGAGAAATTCCCGGTTGAAACGGGCGATGTTGGCAATGGAGATCTCCTTTGGACAGACCATTTCACATTCCGTTTCATTGCTGCAATTGCCGAAGCCGAGGTCGTCCATCTTCTTGAGCATGCACAAAGCCCGTTTGGCCCCTTCCGCTTTGCCCTGCGGCAAGAGGACCAGATGGGAAATCTTGGCACCTACAAAGAGATTGGCCGAGGCATTGGGACAGGCTGCAACACATGCCCCGCACCCTATGCAGGCAGCCGCATCCATGGCCAGTTCGGCGATTTCAGGAGGGATCGGCAAGGTGTTCGCCTCAGGGGCGCTGCCTGTACTGACCGAAATGTAGCCTCCTGCCTGAATGATTTCGTCAAAAGCGCCGCGGTCGATGACCAGGTCTTTAATCAGCCTGAAGGGCCGTGCCCGAAAAGGCTCGATAACGAGGGTCTCGCCGTCCTCAAAATGCCTCATATGGAGCTGACACAGGGTGGTTCCCTTCTCGGGACCGTGGGCCAGACCGTTCACCATGGCGCCGCAGGTTCCACAAATGCCTTCGCGGCAGTCATGGTCAAAAGCGATGGGCTCCTTGCCTTCAAGGGTGAGCTGTTCATTCACCACATCGAGCATTTCCAAAAAAGACATGTCCGTAGAGATACATTCCGCTTTATAGGTTTCGAAGCGGCCTTTGACGTCGGGGCCTTTTTGACGCCACACTTTCAGGGTCAGGTTGATGGTCTCGCTCATTTGTAGCTCCTTGTTCCCAACTCAACGTATTCGAATTCCAGAGGCTCCTTGTACAAAGTCGGTGCTTTTTCATCTCCGTCAAAAGCCCATGCGGCCACATAGCTGCATGTTTCGTCCACCCTCAGGGCTTCGTGCTCCTCTGTCTGGAAAGCCTCGTTGAAGTGGCAGCCGCAGGACTCTTCTCGAGACAGGGCATCCTCGACCATGAGTTCGGCGAATTCCAAAAAGTCAACCACCCGATTGGCTCTTTCCAGGCTCTGGTTCAGTTCTTTCGCCGTTCCGGGAACGGTCACATTGTTCCAGAATTCCTCGCGGAGTTCCGGAATCATGGCTTTTGCCTTGCTCATTTCAGCCTCGTTTCTGCTCATACCCACATGTTCCCAAATGATCCGACCCAGCTCACGGTGAAAATCATCAACCGTCCGTTTCCCGTTGATGGAAAGCAGTTTGCGGCCCATCTCTTCGGCCCGCTTCACACAATCCCAGAAAACGGGATCTTCCACAGTAATGTCGGGCAACGGGGTGCCCGCCAGATATCCCCCCAGGGTGTAAGGTATAATGAAGTAGCCGTCCGCGAGTCCCTGCATCAGCGCGCTGGCGCCGAGCCGGTTGGCGCCGTGATCGGAAAAGTTGCATTCCCCAATCACAAAAAGCCCGGAAATGGTGCTCATGAGGTTGTAGTCGACCCAAAGGCCCCCCATGGTATAGTGCACCGCGGGATAGATCATCATGGGCGTATCCCAAGGGCTTTCTCCGGTGATCTTCTCGTACATCTGAAAAAGGTTGCCGTATTTCTTGTCGATGGCCTCTTTGCCGTCTCGCTCGATTGCATCGCGAAGGTCAAGATAGACGGCGTACTTGGTGCTGCCCACGCCTCGACCCTCGTCGCAAACAAGCTTCACGTTGCGAGAGGCCACGTCTCTCGGAACCAGATTGCCGAAGCTCGGGTATTTGAACTCCAGGAAGTAGTCTCGATCCGATTCAGGAATCTCTTCAGGGGGGCGGCTATCATCCGGGTTCTTGGGCACCCAAACGCGCCCATCGTTTCTCAGACTTTCGCTCATGAGGGTCAGTTTGGACTGGTAGGTGCCGTGCACAGGAATGCAAGTGGGGTGGATCTGCGCGAAAGAAGGATTCGCGAAGAGAGCCCCTCTTTTATATGCCCGCCAAATGGCGTTCACACTCCCGCTCATGCCGTTGGTGGAAAGGAAGTAAATGTTGCCGTAACCGCCCGTGGCCAAAACCACGGCATGGGCGGCATGGCGCTCCATCTCGCCTGTAATCAGGTTCCGCACCACAATGCCTCGGGCTTGGCCGTTGATCACCGCAAGGTCGACCATTTCTCTGCGGGGAAACAAGGCGACCTTGCCTGCGTGGACTTGACGCATCATCGCGCTGTAGGCCCCCAGCAAAAGCTGCTGGCCCGTCTGCCCCCGGGCATAGAAAGTTCTGGAAACCTGGGCGCCACCAAAGGAACGGTTTGCAAGCAATCCGCCGTATTCCCGTGCAAAGGGCACCCCTTGTGCCACACACTGATCGATGATGGTATTGCTGATCTGGGCGAGACGGTAGACATTGGCCTCCCGGGAACGGAAATCACCGCCTTTGACGGTGTCGTAGAAGAGCCTCCAAATGCTGTCGCCATCTCCGGGATAATTCTTGGCTGCATTGATCCCGCCTTGCGCGGCAATGCTGTGGGCACGACGCGGGCTGTCCTGAATACAGAAGCTCTTCACCTGGTAGCCCAGTTCGGCCAGCGTGGCGGACGCTGATGCCCCGGCAAGGCCTGTGCCCACCACGATGATCTCGAATTTCCGTTTGTTTGCAGGGTTGACCAGCTTTAACTCAAAACGATGCCTGTCCCATTTTGATTCAATCGGGCCACCCGGCACCTTGGAATCCAATTGCATGAAACACCTCCGCAAATCATTGGCGTATTGGAGTGATGGAGAATTGGAGTATTGGAAAAAACGAAAACAGGTGCAAGTCCATCACTCCAACACTCCAGTACTCCATGTCTCTATTTCTGCAGCTTCCTGGCAAACTGCACAAAAGCCATATTCTCCCTCAGAAGGTGGTGAAAATGAACAGGGGAATGGATACAAAGCCGACCCCAATAATCACGCTAAAGACGATACCGACACTCTTAATAAAGGGCATGTATTTGGGGTGATTGAGTCCCAGTGTCTGGAACCCACTCCAGAAACCGTGACTCACGTGAACAGCCACAATGACGACGCCTGCGATATAAAAAAGCCCCCATCGAGCTGTGCAAAGGTGTCGGAGAGAAGCAGGTAGTCATTGGTGTTGGTTTTGTCCACAAAGCGAAATTTCAGCAGATGTACGACAATGAAGCACAAGATGAGAAAACCTGTGTACGGTGCGGTTGTCGAACCAATGGTGCGGCCGCCGGCATTTTTCTTGACCGCATACCGCACCGGCCTTGCCCTGAGGTTTTCAATGAAAAGGATCAATCCAACGGCCATGTGAAGCAGGGCGAGCAAAACCAGACCCCACTCAGCGGCAGTCAGGAGATAGCCCCAGCCGTGCAGGTGGTCCACATAGGAAAGAAAGAGGTCCCGACCACCGTAAATGGTCAGGTTTCCAATCAGGTGAACAGCCACAAAGAGGCAAAAAGCCAGACCGGTCACAGCCATAATCTGCTTCTTGCCCATGGAGGAATTGAGGGTTGTTATGAGCCACTTCATTGTCGTCCTCCCAGTTCCACAACGTTCTCTGCACAACTAACGTTCAAATCCCCCTCACCTCGCCCCTCTCCGCCGGAAACGGGGTAGAGGGAAAGGAAGAGGGGGTGCGGATCAAAAAGTGAAAGGCGGGCTTCCGACCCGCCTCTTTGCGTCAGCTTCCATTCCCTTTGAATCTTTCCGCCTTCTGCGGATTCCTGCACCTATGGGAGCGCAATAGATGGACCCATCGAGGTCACATGGCCCTGCATACCTGCTCTATGGCTGCGGCCATCGCCTCATCTTCTTTGCGGATGTCTTCCAGGGTCTTGGGTTTCACTGAGGCGGGCTTCTCCTCCAGTCCATACTTCCACTTGAGGAATTGCTTGCCTGTGTTGGGGTAGATCGCCGCAATGAGCAGATCGTAGTCGTCCTTGGCCAGGCCTTTGACCCTTTCTCTGGCTTGGTCGAGTTCGGGTTCCAGGTAGTCGGCAGCCCGTCCTGTGACCGGCGTCTCGCCCCGCTTATAGCCCTTGAGCACTTTTTTCTGAACCTCGGGATCCACCGGCGTTGGGGTCTGGCCGTAGAGGCCGAAGACCAGGTCTTTGACCTCATTGGTCACCATCTTGTATTTCCCGAAGAGCACGTTCAAGACGGCCTGAACCCCCACGATCTGAGATGTGGGTGTCACGAGTGGGGGCGTTCCCAGTTCGCGACGGGTGATAGCAACCTCCTTGTGGACCTCTGGCAAACGGTCCAGGGCCTTGGCCTCTTTCATCTGGCTGACCAGATTGGAAATCATGCCGCCCGGTATCTGGTGGGCCAATACAGCCGTATCAATGACGGACATCTTGTGGGTGGCCAAATAGTCGCGATACTTAGGGGCAATGGTCTCCACGTAATCACCCAGTTCCAGGAGAAGATCCAGATCAAACCCAGGATCTCGATCCGTCCCCAAGAGCGTCGCTACAATGGGTTCCACGGCGGGTTGGGAGGTCCGTAAAGCAAAGGGAGCCAAACAGGTATCCACGATATCCACACCCGCCCTAATGGCCTCCAGGTAGACCATGGAAGCCATACCGCTCGTATAGTGGGTATGGAGTTGGATGGGAATGGTGATTTCCTTTTTGAGTTCAGTGACGATCTTGGCGATGTCAAAGGGTGCCATGATCCCTGCCATGTCCTTCAAGCAAAGTGAGTCTGCACCCATGTCCTGGATTTCCTTGGCCTTGGTGCGATAGTATTCCAGGTTGAACACGTCGCCGCCCATGTGCCTTTCCGTGAGCGAATAACAAATGGTGCCTTGGAAATGCTTGCCGTTCGCTTTGATCCTTTCCACGCAGGTCTGGAAGTTACGGAAATCATTCAAGGCATCGAAGACCCGAAAAACGTCGATGCCCACTTCGGCGGCCTTGTCTACGAATAAGCGGACCACGTCATCGGCGTAATTTCGATACCCCACCAGGTTCTGCCCCCGCAGCAGCATGGAAAAGGGGGTTTTCTTGATGTGTTTTTTCAGTTCTCGCACCCTCTCGAAAGGGTCTTCAGCCAGAAAGCGGTGCATGCTGTCAAATGTGGCGCCTCCCCACACTTCCATGGCCCAGAAGCCCACCTGGTCCATCTTGTCGGCGATGGGGAGCATGTCCTCCGTTCTCATTCTCGTGGCTAAGGTGGATTGATGGCCGTCCCGAAACGTATTGTCCTGAATCTTAATGGGGTTCTTGGGCCCACCTTCCAAAAACGCGTTCATCTTAAACCTCCCTTATTTATAATAGCGTAACTTTTCAAAATACGTCGAAAAGGGCGCGGGACGCTTTTTTGCAACACCACTGTGTTGCGCTGTGGCTCTTTCCCTTTTCCGAAGGGTGGTCCGACGCCCTCTCCACTGATCACTCCAAGTTTGAATATGCGCTTCTTACCTTTACCTGTCAATTATATTCCCGGACAAGCCTCCCTGACAGGCACATTGCCCATGGGTTCCTGGCCGCGCCCCTGCACCCCCATCCGGAGCTCTTCGAAAATCGCCCGGAGATTACAACAAATCATGGCTTTTGGCAATCACAAAAAGCCCTCCTTAAGAAAAGATTTTTCTTTGATTTTGATGAGTTGTGTTCGCCATCGGGCCGAAGTTTTTAGCGAAGGCTGATCATCATTGCAGCCCCGGAGAAGCGGGATTTCCGCTTCGCCCAAGAAGCCTCCAGTGTGTTCTGGCGAAGGCGAAAAATACTGCGAAAGCCTCAAAACTTAAAAGTCTTGCACTCGCTTGTCGAGCTGGGGAAACACTAAATTTGGCCCAGTCAAAAAATCGGGGCGCACCAATTTCGACGCCTTTGGCGTTGCCTGGTTTTAAGTCCTGTGTTAGTCTTTTGGTAGGAATTTACGCCCCACTTCAGTTCTTAAAGGTCTGAGAGAAAAAGGATCATGCCCATTTACGAGTATGAGTGCCGGACCTGCCAAGCGCAATTTCAGTGGCTGGTCATGAAAACCGCGGAGCAAAA
>SMTZ1_10007438_pt1 | contig 10961 bp, 11 predicted proteins | sample DeeMarSWOR136_30_FD_25667 | JGI IMG/M metagenome (IMG submission 25667)
AAACCATCAACGCAGGACAGGGACGTCTCAACAGGACTGAGCAGGAAGGAGCAGCTGGGCAAGTTGCTGTTCTTTGAAAAGAGTCTTTCAACTCCGGTGGGACAGGATTGCTCGAATTGTCATAAACCTGAATTTGCGTTTGCTGATCCTGATACGGGACTTCCTGTCTCTAAGGGAGCGGTCGAGGGACGCTACGGGAACCGGAATGACATGCCCGCCGCCTATGCGGCATATATTCCGCCCCTGCACAAGGATACAGTTGAGGATATATGGGTAGGCGGGCTCTTCTGGGACGGCCGGGCCAATTCCCTTGAAGAACAGGCCATGGGTCCACCGCTGAATCCCTTGGAAATGGCCAATCTCGATACCGTATCCATCAGGGACAAGCTTAGGGCACTTGATTATGCTGGTATGTTTGAAGAGATATATGGTCCGGATGCATTGGATGATCCATCGACGGCCTTCAATAATATGGCCGATGCGATCGCCTCTTATGAGCGATCGGCAGAACTGAATCGATTTGATTCAAAATACGATCATTATTTGAGGGGGGAGGCTGAACTGACGGAACAGGAAATCAGGGGGATGGGGCTATTTGTTGCTGAAGGGAAGGGAAATTGTGCTGCCTGCCATCCCAGTTCACCCTCCCCTGACGGAACACCCCCGCTGTTCACCGACTACACATATGACAATCTTGGAGTTCCCAGGAATCCTGAAAATCCATTTTATACCCTTTCTCCTGATCTGAATCCGGAGGGATTCGGTTATATTGATCTGGGACTCGCGTTAACTGTTAACGATCCCGCTGAAAATGGCAAATTCCGGGTGCCGACACTGAGGAATGTAGCCCTTACAACGCCTTATATGCATAATGGTGTATTCAAGACCCTGTTCCAGGTTGTGGCGTTTTATAATACCAGGGATGTAGGACCCTGGAATCCTCCTGAAATAACCGAAAATGTGAATGATGAGGAACTGGGAAACCTGGGACTTACCAACCAGGAAGTAGAAGATATCGTTGCATTCCTGCTGACCCTGACCGATGGATGGGAACCACCTTTTCAGTGATGGGATCCAAGTCAAAAAAAAGCAGGCCCGGAATTTCAATCCGGACCTGCATTGCTGAAATCTTTAAAAAGAACGCTACTGGACGGGTTTTACGGGGAATTTTGACATGATGGCCTTCACAGCCCTGGGAATATTTTTATCCCTGGTCTGAGGGTTCTCATCAACGGTTTTTGTGCCGATCCCCTCCCATATTAATTTTTCATTTTCGGCGTCAAACACATCTATCACGAGTGTTCCAACCGCATAATCGTATTCCTGGATACTGGTGGTGGAATGTCCGCCTCCCCATCCCCAGCCGGGGCCATATCCGTAATAACCGCCATAATAACCACCGTATGCTCCACCCATATGGGTAGTAGTGGCCGTAGCACCTTTTTTCTGTTCAATTACAACGAAGAGGGTCACTATCATATCTCCGCCGTTTTCCACGTACTGGAGTCCGCGTACCTTGAATTCTTCGCCGAAAGCATTTTCAATCCTGTCCCTGTCAAGACGGTTCAGGATCTTATCACTTTCCTCGGCCCAGCCATAGTATTCGAATGTCTTGTAGTTTGACCAGTCTACTGTCGGATCAATATCGCTATAGACTTTTAAACTTGAACAGGAATTGAGTAATGCCAGTCCAATGATAGTTCCAATTAATAAAATCGATTTTTTCATTTGATCACTATTTTGTTTCAATTAATGGGATTTCAAGCGCGAGCTGGGCATCGATCATCGTCTCGATCTTATTCTCAGCCTGGAAAAACCTGGCAGCCTTTCCTGCCGGCAGTATCTTCTTGAATTTCTTATAATATTGTTTTTCAAGCTTTAAGACTTCCTGGGCGTAAGCCATGGCGTTTATCCATAATTGATCTGCTTTTTCATCGGTCAGGGTTTCAAAATGATCTGCAAAATCCTTGATGATGGCAATGCGCTTGTTCTGTACCAGGTAGAGCTTTCCCTGGTACTCGTTGTAGATCTCCCAGAATGGTGTGCTTTCAGTTTCTGACAGGTCCATTAATTCAGCAATGGCAGCCTTTTTTTCAGTTTTCAAAACATCGCGTGCAAGTTCCAGGTAATCATTCTCAGACTGGGCATAAATAGCTGTTGAGATGAAAACAATGCTTAAAATAGATAATAGTTTTTTCATTTTCGTTTAGTTTGTTTAAATAAAAGAGTCGTGTTTGTTATCATTTGCGTAAACGTCCATATAATATAATATAAGTAATAATGATTGGCATAGGTATCAAGGTCAATCCATTCCGACCTTTGGTCGGTATTAACACAAATACCTGAAAATGAGACATCGCCAGGCGTAATATGGGGTCGGGGCAACAATGGTTGAAAATCAGTGGTTTTCAAATGAGCACCAAATATATGATTTTATTTCATCCCTGATTCGGATTAACAGATTTTTAACCTGTTGGTCATTTGATGGCTGGCCGGGAGAAGGAACCATCCTGTTTTTGTATTTTTAGCCAATTATTTCTACAATGCATCTGTGAAGCCATTTCTGATTACCATAATTCTGTTGCTGGGCTGGATCATAACGGGATTTCCAAAAGATATTTATGCTGCAGATACAGCAGGGGTCTACTATGAGGATTTAAGCCACCTTTTATCCATCAGGCTTTATCCCCTGGCCAAAATAAATTCCCTGGAGCTGAAAGTTCCGGACGGGACCATTTCGTTGCAACCAAACGGCACTGGAAGCCTCGGCCTTGGGTTCAATTATAAACGGCTTGGTTTTGGTTTCTCGGTTGGACTGCCAGCTTCAAAGGAAAGTATAGAGCAGAAAGGAGAAACCGGACGATTTGACCTGCAACTCAGCTATTTCGGGAAACGCTTGGCGGCTGATGGATTCCTGCAGCAGTATAAAGGCTATTACATGGCCAATCCTTCAGATTTCATTCCCTGGGATAATCCAAATTACCCCGTTGCAAGGGATCTCTGGGTATTCTCCTTTGGCGGCAGTGTGCATTATATCTTTAATTCTGATAAACTGTCTATCAAGGCCGCTTACCTGAGAAACCAGATACAGAAGGAAAGTGCTGGCAGTTTTGCCCTGGGGGTGTTCCTGTATCAGGACAGGGTGGGATCGGAACGGGGATTTGTCCCCCCTGAATTACCTGTCCTGCTGCAGCAATCGGTGAATCTCAAGGAATTTGATGCCATTACCGTAGGTGTATCTGCAGGATACATTTATACCTTTGTGTTACGGGGTAATTTCTTTGTGAATCTCACCATGTTCCCGGGTATCGGATACCGCCGGTTCGATCTGAAAACCCTGGATGATCATCACAGGATTATAAATACACTGGGTGTGCAATTGATCGGAAGATCAGCCGTCGGATATGAGTTCAGGCATTTTTATATGGGACTTACCATGTCCGTCATTTTACGGAATTTCAGCTACAGTGTATCTGAGGTAAATCTTGGTACCGGCCTGGTCAGTTTGACCTTCGGGAAACGGTTCGATATAAACCGGGAGAAATAAAATAAAGAAGCCGTCCCGCGGGTTTTGAGACGGCCTCCCTTGATTTTTGTTTTATTGATATACTGGCTATTGACCTGTCGGCGGTACAGGGAATTTTGACATGATGGCCTGGACCGTCTTGGGTATGTTCTTATCGCGGTTTTTAGGATTCTCGTTAATTTCTCCGGTTCCAATACCTTCCCAGATAAGTTTTTCTTCTTCTTTATCAAATACATCGCAAACCAGGGTGCCTACAGAATAATCATATTCCTGTATGGTGGTTGTGGAATGTCCGCCTCCCCAACCGAAACCGGGACCATATCCATAATAACCGCCATAATAACCTCCGTATGCTCCGCCCATGTGGGTAGTAGTGGCCGTGGCTCCTTTTTTCTGTTCAACAACAATAAAAAGGGGCACGATCATATCACCATCACTCTCCACTATTTCAAATCCTCGTTTTCTGAATTCAGTGCCAAAGGCTTTTTCAATCCTGTCCTTGTCAAGCTGTGTGAGTAGCTTATCGCTTTCTTCAGCCCATCCGTAATACTCAAGTGATTTATATTTACTGAAATCAACTGTCGGGTCCATATCGGTATAAACCTTCAGGCTGGAACAGGAATTAAGCAGGAAAAATCCTGCAATTCCAAGGGATACAAATACATTTTTTTTCATCTTTTTATAACATTAATTAAACAGTGATTATACATTTCAAACCACAGCTGATTTCAGATCCGTATTTCATTAAAATATTTAACCTGTTCGGGTTAGCAGTGGTTTCGGCAAATATATTAAGAAAAATTCACACCAGATGTTTCCACCAATTTTTTAAACTCAATTAATTCGGAAGTGGCCTCTCTTCTGATTCTTCCACGAAGCAGGTACAGTACTAAATTGAAGAAAGCCGCCTTACTCCTGCCTGTCCATTTGATTGTTATCAGGGTTCCTTTATCCAATGGTTCAAACAGGGTCTCCACCTCGGCAATGATCCCTTGACCTGTAACACGGGATTTATACCTTTTACCGGGTTCAGTTTCCAGCAGTTCATCTTCCATGATGTAGGATCGGTCTTTCTTTTTGAAATGCAGGCGGGCCAAGGCACCTGCTTCCGCACTATTTCCTTTGACCACTTCAAATCTTTCCAGGTGTCTCATCCAGTGTGTCATATTTTCCTGATTTGTGTAAGCCTGGTTTACAATACCTGGCGGCTTATTAATATGTACGCGGGTTACAAATCTCATAATGACAGGTTCTTGATGATCAATTTTTTCCAGGAATGGTAATTGTGTCTGCCAGCCCAACCTGTTCTTTGATGGTTTTGGCAAGGCAGGCAAACAGCCAGATCCTGGTCAGTTCCTCCTGGTCCTGCTTTGCGATACCAGTTTTATGCCTGGACTGGAGCCAATGATTAATTCTTGCAAGTTCTGCATGTATTGATTTTCTGATGCTGCTATTATGGGTACCGCATCCTTCAAAACTTTCCACGCGTCTCATTTTTCCAATTCCCCGGAGGATATTGATAAGGTGAGCAGGAAAGGCAAAATGGCATATGTCCATTCGGTATATCTGGTATTCTAATCCCGCGTCATCTCCCTGCCGGCCGATTTCCTCCATGGATTTCTGGCTGAGCTCTTCGAGTGTTTTCCAGTCCCATGTCAACCTTGCCAGCAACAACCTGACCAGTTTTTCTTTTTCCGGGCTATTTTCTCCCAGCCAGGCTTCGACCTCCCTGACAAGTTGTTCATTATATTCAGGTGGTTTCATTTTTTCACTGTTGTCCAGCCAGTTGTGCAAGGCCCATAAATACTGTTGTCCCATGAAGCTCCGTCCCGTTTTATCAGATTTCCATGCCTGATCACCATGCTGGATGTGGTTCTTACCAATGCCGGAGGGATCGAAATGAGGACGCAGATCCTGTATGGATTGCCTGATGTTTTTTAAGTGTTGCTGGTATTTGAAATGACATGCCTCAAACCTCGTGATCAGTTCCCTGATCTGCCGTACATGGTCGGGATAGCTTCCGAGTGCTTCTTCCAGCTTATCAATGCTGGCGATTTCTGCATCCCCGGGGGAAACTTCAATGTTTGACCAGGCACTCATGATTTAAGGATCCTACCTTGATATTTTTACCTTAAATTTCTTGACTAGCAGGATGAATTTGTGCAGCACAAAATATATACTGCCAAAAATGAATGCTTCCCTGCCTCCATCTACAATGGTGTATTCTCCCGCATCACATAAAGTATGAATTTTATCCGGAAAGCGGGTATTGGTATACGGGTCAATAATTTTTACCGGGATTTCTTCATATTCTGTTCTGGATAATTTAAGCACTTTGTTTAAATAAATCCTGCCCTCAATTTTTTCAGCATAATCCATGCTCGGGCGATACCAGCCTCCTTTATGCAGGAAAGGTGTCCCGGCCGGCCTGGCTGAACGAATATCCGTTTTAACGGGATTCTTCGGGTGTGGTATCCACTCTGCGAACAGGTCCTCTGCATAAAAAAGTTTCAGGTTATGCCGGAAACCGTCCTTTTTGTCCGTGGTAAACAGCCAGTAGGTGTCATCATGTCTTATGATCGTATTGTCAATGCCTGCAAATCCGTCGAGAAGTATATGAGACTTTTCCCAGGAAAGAGGGAAATTGACGGCTTTATACATGAACACGCTGTTGGCTTCATATGATTCAGGGACCAGGTAATAATCACCATTGTGTTTTATAGGATAAGGATAAGACAGATGGAATGGTTCCTTGATGATCTTTTGTTCGGGCCCGAAAGATTTGTCGTATAAAACATAGTCCAGTTTACCCCTGGCTTCTTTAAACGGGTATGTCTCATAGAAAATATGCAACCTCTGTTTATCGCTTTCATCAACCAGGCAAAATGGATCTGCCAGGAACCTGTTCCTGGAACACAGAGGATACCATTCGACCTGAGGTTTTTCTTCATCCAGGAATGCTGATATTGGTGCCTTTGCCACGCCTATATTCCAGTAATCGGTAAAAAAGAGGTTCCGGCCGGCTTCCCGTAAATTATAATAGGCCAGCCTGAATAAAAAAACCAGTATCTGCCAATTCCGGGGAAGCTGATAAACGGGCGCTTTTGTTGCGGTTGGGTTTGCATGGAATTGATCTGTATGGCCATTCAGTATATCTATAATAAGCAGGGCCGGCCACCTGCTGGTTTCCTTATAGATCCGGTCCCTGTTTTTTGCATAAGCATACCGGGTCTTTACAAATCCTTTCATCAATATTACACCGGCATCCGGCTTATCCGTTAGCTTCTGCAATAAGGCCCCTGTGATTTTATCGTCTTTGTATATTTCCCAGAATGCAGGCGGAGCTCCCCTGTAAACCTGCTCGTCATCATGATGAAAGGACCAGATCCCATATATTGCAGCATCCAGGACCTTACCCCGGATCATCCCGGATCCGAATCCAAGGATAAAATGCAGGTCAGCTTCCCTGATCTTCTCAATATCCTGATCCCTGAAATGCTGAGAAAAATTTTCTGTCGCATCGGTCTGGCAGATCATCGATGGAATTGCTTCAAGTTCTTTTGTCAGGTCAACCTTTTTGAAAGATACGGACAGCTTTTCTGATATGCGGTTATATGCATACCAGCACAGGTGCTTCAGTTTCCTTTTTCCGTATACCGGGGGATTATCATCGACAATCAGCAGTCCGCACGATACCCTTTCCAGCGATAGGAGCTTTGTAATTGCATCTGCCTGCCATCTAGGAAAAACAGTGCCCGTGCACATGATGCCAAATCTGATCTCTTTCCTAACCATCCATGTTTTCCAGTTCGGTTATTTCATCAAGATGCAGTTTGAAGTGCCGGAGATAATCCACAATCCCTTCCCGTAATGAGATAAGCGTGTTTTCATCATAATACCACTGATTTTCCAATTTTGAAGGGTCCACGTTCTTCATTACATGAATAATGTGCAGGTTGGCATACTTCCACAGATTCACCAGGTTATGCCAGTCTGCCGACTCATAATCCTGGATGGCAATCCATCTGTCATTGTTTCCGTGGGTAGCATAATTCGGGAAGCGAAGAGGACTCTCCTGGTATTGCAGATGAACGATACGGTGTGTGTTGTTGGAAGCTGAATCCACCATATGTCCGACAATTTGCCTTATGTTGCGATCCTGGTTATTGCGTTTCTCCAAAATCAGATCATAGGGCATGGCCATTAGCCTGGGTTCCCAGGTTTCAATCAGGTCATGCAGTTCTTCAAAAATTGTTTCAAATTCATTCATGTTGTGCTGATATTTTACGCATGGTATGCAGATTTTCTGCTGGTGTATCAACAGTGATTTCACAACCTCCCGAAAGGATGAACCTTTTACCTTTTTCTTTAATGCATAGCTCCCGGACCTCCACAGCAAGGTCCTGGGTTGAATATTGTTCGATAATCCTGACGGGATCCAGATTCCCGCACCGGATGATTTCCTCTCCAAGAATGTCAAATGCATCCTCCATATCAACCATCCAGTCAAGGTCCAGGATGTCTGGCCCTACATCCTTGAGATCCGGCAGCAGGTGGGTTATGTCTCCACAAATATGGATCTTTGCAGCCGCACCGAGTGAGTGTATATAATTTACGATCTCCAGGTGCTTCTCCTTGACATATTCACGGTACTGGTTATCGGATATCTGTGAACAGATCGCATCCCCCATGCCAATAATATCGCAACCCGCTTCCACCTGGGCTTTTGCGAATGCCCTGGCAGTTACCGTTGTTTTATCAATGAGGGTATTTACCAGATCAGGTTCCATAATCAGGTTGAGCAATGTTTCACTGACCCCGGCCAGGTCACATGTTTCGGCCAGCGGGCCTTCAATCCAGCCGATGACCGGAACAGCATCGCCAATGCGCTTTCGATATTCTTTTGCACCCTCTATCCGGTCGAGTGTCCGTTCCGCTTTGTAAATGTCCGGATTTTTTAACTGCCTGGCATCTTCGATTGATTTAATGATGGGTTGCCGGCATTGCGGGACACTGTCCTCAGGGAAATGGACATCCGCTCCAAATGCAGAAGTTTCCCTGTAAGGATCTGATATGAGTCCCACCGCATCCGTCTTAAAATCCTCCAGGCACCTTATGTTGCTTTCCACCAGGACCCTGTAATCACTGGCAAATCGCCCGTATGTGGTGTGATTGTATCGGGCGGCAAAATGCATCAGGATTGGGTGAAACATTATGCCGCCACCTTTGGAGCCACCCGTCAATTGATCCACAATATCGGTTTTGTTCATTGATCTCAACTGTTTTAACACCCTCTTTTTTGAAGTGCTGTGCCGGAATTAAAAATACAAAAAACCCTGACTGCCTGGATACGATCGGTGCATTACGGGAAATATGAGCTATTCAATCCCATAATGAACTCCTCAGTGCTGAGCGTCTCAACGCCCCTGCTTACAAACCTTTCAAGCATTTGGTATTTCATAGAATCCGGATCTGATATGATGGCATCGCTGATGACAGCAATGCTATAGCCTCTGTTCCTGGCACCTTCAATCGTACTGTTAACACAATGGACTGCATCAAGTCCCACTACAAATAACCTGCTTATCTCATTCTTGATCAATATACTATCAAGATTTGGATTACTGAATGCATCCTCTTTTTTCTTGGAAAAAACATGGTCTGAAGCAATATTCAGCCGCCTGTCCAGTTCGGAACCCAAACGCCCCTTTGCCATTGAGTTATTCAATAGATTTATGAGCGGGTTTGTGATTGCATTCCGGATGTATATCACAAGTATTCCGTTTTCATCGGACTTTTCTGTGATCGTGTTGATCCTCTGAATCAGGTCATCAGCCGCTCTTTTGTATCCATCAATGCCTGAGACTTCACCAGTTGTCCCTTCCTGAATATCTATCACAAGCAGTGCTGCATTGTCTGAATTGTATTTTTCTATCGCCGTTCCTTCAGTCACTATGGAAGCTCTTTTTCCGGCAACAATGAGGTTGATGATCAGTACACCGATGATCAGTATTACTGCCAGTAGGGACCGGAAGAGAATTTTTTTAAACATGCAGGATTCCAATTTGAATTTCACCGGGAAAATTACTTAAAACTAATTGATTAAAAATTTATGTATGTTTAAATGAACAAATAAAATTTGCCCGTCATGAATCTTAAGATAAAAACTTTTCTGGTCTTGTTCCTTTTATTGCCGGTATTCGCGTTACAGGACAATAAAAGCCAGGATATCCTTTCACCGGCGGACCTGCTGGCACTGAAATCCTGCAGGAGCATCCAGTTAAGTCCGGATGGGAAAACAATCGGATTTATTTTTGGTAAGGGTAATGAAACCAAACAGGTATGGATTCATTTATTATGAAGAAAACCTGAAAAACAATAATCTTTGTATAAGCAGTTTTGACCGGGACTGGGTGCATACCGGAACCATTCAGCTTACAGAAGGAATGAATGTATGGGATTTTGAATTTAACCGTCAGGGCACCCATATTGCTGCCAGCATCTCACCCAAAAACCTGGTCGATCAGCAGTATATGTTCAGGAAGATCCATTTGATCGATATCCAGTCTGGCAATATGAAAAAGATCTCAGCAAACCAGGGCAAACTGGGTAATTATGTTTTCAGTCCCAATGGAAAAACCCTGGCCTATACGGCCGCATCAACCATAAATGACCACGCGGTAAGCCAGGTATATATCGTTTCCCTGGATGAGGGCATTGTTACCAATCTTACACCTGAAAAATTCAAAGGTCATGTGACCTGGGTAAGCTGGAGAAACAACGAGGAAGTTCTTTATTTATCTGAAGAAGGGGTATATCCAAAATTAAACCTTGTATCGGTTAAGGGTGGAAAGAGAAATGTCATCCTGGATGCATCAGCCTCAGGCATCATCTTCGATGCCCCGGAATTTAATGATGATTTCACCCAATTTGTCTTTACCGGTTCAACACCGGCTGATTATGTGAATATTTATGCATGGAACGGGGAGGATGAGCCCAGAAGGATCACTGATATCAATCCCCAGCTTAAGGAGAAAGTCCTTGGCAGACAGGAGCTGATTCGATACAATGCCAGAGATGAACGGGAAATTGAAGGTTTGCTGATCTGCCCCGTTGGATATGAAGGGGGTAAGAAATATCCCTTGATCGTATATGTGCATGGAGGCCCCGAGTCACATCATTCCAATGGTTGGCTTAGCAGGTATTCTACACCCGGCCAGGTGATGGCAGGAAAAGGATATATGGTTCTGTACCCCAATTACAGGGCCAGTACTGGTTATGGGGTAGACTTTGCCATGGAAGGCTTTATGGATCCTGCGGGGAAGGAATTCGATGATATTGCAGATGGAATTGAATACCTGATCAGCGAAAAAGGAGCAGACCGGGCGAGGGTCGGATTGGCCGGTGGTTCATATGGAGGTTATGCCTCGGGATG
>SMTZ1_10008221_pt1 | contig 10960 bp, 14 predicted proteins | sample DeeMarSWOR136_30_FD_25667 | JGI IMG/M metagenome (IMG submission 25667)
TGGAGAAATGATCGCTGAGGAGCTGGGCGTCGAGCCTCACCCCGTCGACCACAGGCTCTTCCCCGACGGCGAGAGCTATGTCAGGATCACAGCTTCAGTAGAAGGACAAGACGTCCTGATCGTTCAAACGACGATGCCGAGACAAGACTCGAGTCTCATTCAGCTCCTCCTGATGGCTGGCACTGCCAGGGACATGGGAGCCCGCAGGTTGATCTGCGCCGTCCCCTATCTCGCATATTCCCGCCAGGACAAGAGGTTCCTAGACGGGGAGGCGCTCAGCCTCGACCTCTGCACCGAGCTGCTGGAAGCGGCGGGAGTCGATGAGCTCATCGTCGTGGACGCCCACAGCGATGCCTCACTGAGGAGGGTTCAAGGGAATCGCACGATGAGGATAGTCAACCTGTCAGCCATCCCCCTGCTGGCCAAACACCTTGTCTCCCTGGGATTTGAGGGGGCCTACGGCCTGTCCCCCGACAAGGGCGCCATCCACCTCGCCAAAGCCGGTGCCGAGGTTCTGAAGGGCGATCACGGCTTCTTCGAGAAGACTCGGGACAGGAGGACCGGAGAGATCGAGATGAGGGTCAAGGATGTCGACGTAGAAGGGGGGAAGGCTGTCGTCTTCGACGACATTATCAGCAGCGGCGGGACGATGGCAAAAGCGGTCGCCGGCCTAAAGGCCCAGGGCGCCATTAGCGTGGCTGCTGCTTGCACCCACGGCCTATTCATGGGTGGAGCCGAGGAGAAGATTAAAGCGGCGGGAGCAGACTTCATCCTGGCAACTGACACGGTCGAGACTCCTTACAGCCACGTCTCCGTGGCGAAGCTGATAGCAGAACACGTAAGACGAGAAATGAAGTGATCTCGTAGACTGAGGGAAAAGGCGAACACTACTAGTTCTTAGAATATGAAGATTATCAGATTCGTTCGTGGGTCGGTATCCTAAGCCTCTCGGGAGGGGCGGGAGGGCTGAGCCTCTCCAGCCTGGTGGCCAGGGCGTCCAGGGTCTTCTCGTGCTCCTGGAGCACGCTTATGATCAGGTCGAGAACGTCTATTTTATTATCGAGCTCCATTCAGACACCTTCAATCCTACGGGATGATAGTGACACATGAGTTAATTAAATACCGTAGAATCATGACAACTTAATATGCGTATGAAAAAATGATATCACTTAATGAATAGAAAGGAAGTTATTAATCTCTGTTAGGTATCGCTGGGGTTCATTCTCGCTGGGTCTTCCGGGGCCGGCGTTGCGCGCTCGACCGGAAGCTATTTCATTGTGGGCCATGCCTTGATCAGTGGAATCGGCGATGCTCAGCACCAAGATCAGGCTCAAGGTCCAGTCGGTGAAGGCCGTCAAGGACGTCGAGGCCCGGGAGGGCTTCCAGATAGACTTCGTGGAGATCCGGCAGCGCCCACCGATGATGTCCATGACCCCGACGGAGATGCCCGAGGAGATAGGCCAGATGGTCGTCCAGATCACCAAGGGGATGCAGAGGGTCCTCCCCGGGGGCAACACGAAGGACTACGAGCTGAAGAAGCTGACGCTGATCCTCACCGCCGAGGAGCTGGAGGCCTTCGCGCTGAAGCCCTACCCCAACCAGATCTACGAGATGAACATATCCGGCGGCACCCTCGCCTTCACGCCGGTCTAGGCCTCGGAAAGCGTTAAAAAATCCCGTTCCCAATTCTGAGCAGGAGTGATTCTAAAGTGTCCAAGGTTATCGAGCTCCAGGCGGCTTCATGGGAGAGGGAGGTCTCCAGGGTCGAGGAGCCCGTGGTCATAGACTTCTGGCACCAGATGTGCGGCTGGTGCCTCAAGCTCAACCCCGTCTTCGACCAGCTCCCGGAGCGCTTCGAGTCAGTAAAGTTCGCGAAGATGAACGTCCTCGAGAGCACGGAGAACCGGAGCCTCGCCATGGAGAACGGGGTCATGGGCACCCCCACCATCAAGGTCTTCTGTGAGGGCAGGGACATCGGGGAGATCATCGGCTTCAGGACCCTGGAGGACCTCGAGAGCGATCTCAGGGAGATACTCGACAAGAGGCTTAACTGCCTCGGCAAGAGCACGCCTCTAGAGTCATAGGACCGTGTCCGGGGTGCAGACCCTGCACGACGTCATAATACTAGGAGCCGGGCCCGCAGGCCTCACCGCGGCCATCTACACCGCCAGGGCCAGGCTCGACACCCTCGTCATCACGGGCCCCATGGTGGGCGGCCAGATAGCCCTCACCTACCAGGTGGACAACTACCCGGGCTTCCCCGAGGGCACGACGGGTCCAGAGCTCGTCGGGCTGATGAGGGCCCACGCCGAGAGGTTCGACGCCGCCTTCCTGGAGGCGGAGGCCACGGCCGTTGACTTCTCATCTAGCCCCCTCAAGGTTTACGTCGGGGAGAAGGCGTACGAGGCCAGGTCCGTCATCGTCGCGACGGGCTCCGTCAACAGGAGGCTCGGACTCGAGTCGGAGGAGAGGCTCATGGGGAGAGGCGTCTTCGTGTGCGCCACCTGCGACGCCGTACTATATGAGGGGAGGCGGGTAGTCGTCGTCGGGGGCGGCGACTCGGCGGTTCAGGAGGCCCTCGACCTCGCCAAGTTCGCGAGAGAGGTCCTCATAGTCCACAGGAGGGACGCTCTGACGGCCTGCAGCTGCCTCACCCAGAGGGCTCGGGAGAACGAGAGGATAGCCTTCATCTGGAACACGGTCGTTGAGGAGATCTTGGGCGAGAGACGGGTGGAGGGAGTCAGGCTGAGGGACCGGGAGACCGGGGAGCAGCGGACGCTGGATTGTTACGGAGTCCTCATCGCCATCGGCTGGGACCCCAACACCGCCTTATTACAGGGGCAGCTCAACCTCGACGAGAAAGGCTACGTGGCGACGGGAACGGGCGTCGACACGAGCGTCGAGGGAGTCTTTATCGCCGGGGACATCAACGACCGTCGATACAGGCAGGTCGTCACAGCCTGCGGCAGCGGCTGCATGGCGGCCCTGGAGGCAGAGAGGTACCTGGGTGAAGGGGGCGTGAAGAGCCCCTGAACTTGAATTACATGGTGAGGCTAGCAGTTTTTTAACACGCTTCGGAATAGGTATTGATCAAACCCCCGGAGGCCCCGCGATGAGGATCGTCTTCCTAGGAACCAGTGGCAGCATGCCCACCCAGAGCCGGGGCGCCTCCTCCCTGGCGATCATGAGGAAGGGAGAGATGATCATGCTAGACTGCGGGGAGGGGACCCAGAGGAGGATGGTTGAGGCCCGCCTCGGGTTCAGGAGGCCTATGAAGGTCTTCATCAGCCACCTCCATGGAGACCACGTCCTGGGGCTCCCCGGGCTGCTCCAAACCATGACCCTACTCGGAAGGGAGAAGGAGCTCCACCTCTTCGGCCCCGAGGGGCTCACTTCCTTCATCAGGGCCTTCAGCGAGGTCCTCGGTGGGCCTGGCTTCCCCCTGATGATCCACGAGATCCGCTCCGAGGGCGTGATCTTCCAGGGACCCGAGTACGACTTGATGGCCGTGAGGGCAGACCACGAGGGGGAGTCCTGGTCCTTCGTCCTCGAGGAGCACCCGAGGCCAGGGAGGTTCCACCCGGAGAGGGCTGAAGCCCTGGGCCTCCCAACTGGGCCCCTCTGGGGGAGACTGCAGAGAGGGCACGACGTCGAGGTGGACGGGAGGACGGTGAGGTCCTCAGAGGTCGTGGACCCACCCCGGAACGGGCGAAAGCTCGCCTATAGCGGTGACACTAGGCCCAACGAGGCCTTCATCAAGGCCGCCGAGGGCGCCAGCGTGATGATCCACGAGGCGACGTTTGACGCCTCCCTTGAGGACAAAGCGGAGGAGGGCGGCCACTCGACGACAGTCCAGGCCGCTGAGGTGGCGGCGAAGGCTGGCGCAGAGAGGCTTTTCCTCACCCACATCAGCGCGAGGTACCCCGAGGCGGAGGCGCTCCTCCAGGAGGCCGTGGAGGTCTTCCCAGAAACGACTATCGCAGAGGACCTGATGGAGTACGAGGTGCCCCGTTGACTAAAGGAGCCCTGTCAGCAGGTTCAGGCTCTCGGCGACGCCGCTGTAGGACTCGATCGTGACCCAGCCGTCGTACCCGATGCACTTCAAGGCTCGCATTGTGCCATCCCAGTCTATGGCTCCATCGCCTATTGGGAGGTGGGTGTCCAAGTTGCCCCTGTTGTCGCTTACATGGACGTGGCGGATCCTGCTGCTGAACCTCCTGATGAACTCCTGCGTCTCCCCTCTGATGTTCGCGTGGGCGACGTCGAGGACCATGCCGGCGTCGGCGCCCAGCTCGTCGAAGAACCTGGAGAAGTCGTCGGCCGATTTCATGACGAAGGGGAAGGGCTCGGGGACGTTCTCTATGAGCCCCTGTACGCCAAGCTCGTCAGCTACCTCCAGAACTCTGCGTACCGTCTCCAGGTTGAGCCTCCATGCCATGCCGGGGTCTACTCGCTCCATGGCGGTGGAGTTACCCGGGTGGAAGACGACCGCCCTCGCCTCCAGCTGAGATGCCCATTTCATGGTCGTCTCCAGACGTTGTAGCACCGCCTCCCGGATGTGCGAGTCGTCCGCTGCAGGGTTCATGTCGGCGTAGGGGGCGTGTATCGAGTAGTCTAACCCGTGAGAGTCCTTGAGGTCTAGCAGCGTTCGAAACCTCTCCCCGTTCAGGGCGTGGGGCCCAGCGTCGACGAGCTCGATATTCCTAGTCCCTAGGGAAAGGAGATCCGCGAGGGCCTCCTCTAGGGGCCTGTGCAGGCAGAAGAGGGTGGAAACCGCCAGCTCCATGTCCTTTCCCACTGATTTCCCGGCTCACCCCTTAAACGCCTTGCGATCCCGGGGCCTCGCAACTCTTTTATTCGGTCCTTCCGCACAGGCTAACTGTTATGGTGAGTCAAATTACCAAGCTGAAGGAGGGTGTATACTGGGTCGGCGCCGTCGACTGGAACGTGCGCAACTTCCACGGGTACATCACCCATAGGGGGACGACCTACAACGCCTACCTCGTCGTCGACGAGAAGATCGCCCTCGTCGACACAGTGAAGGAGCCCTTCTTCGACGAGATGATGAGCCGCATCCGGGAGATAGTGGACCCCAGTAGGATAGACTTCCTCGTATCCAACCACACGGAGCCCGACCACTCCGGCTCCATCAGGAGGACCCTGGAGGCCGCTGAGAACGCGGAGCTAATAGCCTCGCCCCTGGGGGAGAAGGGGCTGAAGAGGTACTACGGCGAGGGGCTGAAGGTGACGACCATCAAGGAGAAGCCATCGATCAGCCTTGGCTCCAAGACACTACAGTTCGTCGCGGTTCCCATGGTCCACTGGCCAGACTCGATGGTCACCTACATCCCCGAGGACAGGCTGCTCCTGCCCAACGACGCCTTCGGCCAGCACCTCGCCTCAACGAAGAGGTTCGACGACGAGGTCGACCAGGGCGTGCTGATGCAGGAGGCGGCGACCTACTACGCCAACATCGTGATGCCCCTCTGGATGAGCGTCAGCAGGGCCTTCAAGGCCGTCCAGGGCCTCGACATAGACATGATAGGCCCCAGCCACGGCGTCATCTGGCGCGGCGACCCGGGGAAGATACTCTCCGCATATCAGAGGTGGGTCGAGGGCGAGACGCGGCAGAAGGCGGTCATCGTCTACGACACGATGTGGGGGAGCACGGAGAGGGTCGCGAAGGCCATAATAGAGGGCATATCCTCCGAGGGAGTGGAGGCCAGGATACACAGGCTCGACACAACTCACAACAGCGACGTGATCGCGGACGTCCTCGAGGCGAGGGCGGTGCTAGTCGGCTCGCCCACCCTCAACAACGGGCTCTTCCCGACGGTCGCCTCCTTCCTCGCCTACATGAAGGGCCTCAAGCCCAGGAATAAGATCGGGGCCGCCTTCGGCTCCTACGGCTGGGGCGGAGGCTCGAAGAAGGCGGTGGAGGCGGAACTCAAGGCTACGGGCTTAGAGCTCGTAGAGAACGACCTGGACTTCAACTACCGGCCCGGCGCGGACGAGCTGAAGAAGGCCTTCGAGTTCGGCAGGCTCATCGCTGAGAAGATCAAGGCCTAGAAATATTTTTTCTCTATTTTTTTCTTCCGGCTATATCATCGGCAGCAGGAAGTTGACGTAGAATATCATCTGGTACCAGGTGAGAAGGGTGCTGAGCACCGCCCCCGCTACGACCTGCTTCAGGCTGTGGGCCTTCAGGTAGACCCTCGCCCAGGCGATGGGAAGTATCAACAGGAAGAAGGGTATCATCCTCGCACCCAGCTGGAAGACGAGGGCCGTGACGGGCCCGGATACCCCCACGGCGTGGATGCTTATTTTCCAGTAGAGGGTTATCACGAGCATTATCATGGCGTTCACGAAGTAGCATGCCATGAGGGCAGTGATGACGAAGGGGGCGTTCACGTAGAGCAGCGAGACGATGCCGAGGAGGTACGACCCCATGGCCCATAGGATGGGCTCCGACCTGCTCGCGCGATCAGAGGCGTATATGTCCGGTATTATCCCCTTCTTGACGAGGTAATAGGTCGATGACAAGGGGAGGATGGCTCCGAAGAGTGTGGTTATGGCCATCAGCAGCGTTGTGTCCGAGCTCTTCTGCGTCAGTATCAGAGGTATAAATGTCAGTATCGCCAGCAGGGGAGCGTTCAGCGCGGCGGAGATGAAAGAAGCTAGCTTTTTCTTGTTCAAAGGCTTCCCTCAAACTTTATGGTGCTAGTGTTAACGTCAGTCCTATTAAACCTTTTTTTCGTTTTCACTTAACAAGGTGAATATGCAACTATCGAAGCACATACACTGACATTACTTTAACAGATCTGATGATTACTTCTTTTTCCTGTAGTCATTTATCGCCTCGTGGAGGGCGTCTGCTGCAAGGTTGGAGCAGTGCATCTTCACGGGTGGGAGCCCCCCAAGCTCCTCCGCCACCTGCTCTCTCGTTATCTTCAGGGCCTCGTCCAGGGTCTTGCCCTTGGCGAGCTCCGTGGTCATGCTTGTCGTGGCTATGGCGGCTCCGCAACCGAAGGTCTTGAACCTTATGTCGGATATGCGGTCCTCCTCCACCTTGATGTAGATGGTCATGACGTCGCCGCAGACGGGGTTCCCCACGGTCCCTACACCGTCGGCTTCCTCCAGCTCCCCCACGTTCCTGGGGTTCCTGAAGTGGTCCAGCACCTTGTCAGAGTACATCACGTCAACTCCTTCGGGGTGAGCGGGGACATCGCCCTCAGCCTCTTCACGACCCCGGGCAGCTCCCGCAACACGTAGTCCACGTGCTCCTCATTATTACGTCTTCCCATGGTGAAGACGAGGGAGCCGTGGGCCTCCTCGTGTCTCAGGCCGATAGCCAGCAGCGTAGCCGAGGGCTCCAGGGTCTTGGCCGTGCAGGCGGAGCCCGAGGAGACCTGGATGCCCAGCTGGTCGAGGCTGAGGAGCAGCGACTCCCCCTCGATGTAGCTGAACCTGAGGTTGACGTTGTTGGGCAGCCTCCTGGTCCTGTGGCCGTTGAGGTAGGACTCGGGTATCTCGGAGGTCACGCCGTCGATCAGCCTGTCCCTGAGGGCGGTGAGCCGCCCCGCCTCGCCCTCCATCTCGGCCTCCGTCAGCTCTGCCGCGGCCCCCATACCCACGATGCCCGGGACGTTCTCGGAGCCGGAGCGCATGCCCCCCTCCTGGCCGCCACCGATCATGTGTGGCTTCAGTCTCAGGCCCTTCCTCACGTAGAGGGCCCCCATCCCCCTCGGGCCGTACATGTCGTTCGAGGAGATGGTCATGAGGTCTATGCCCAGCTCCCCGACGTCAAGGGGAACCTGACCCGTCGCGGCCGTCGCGTCGGTGTGGAGGAGGGCTCCACTCTCGTGGGCTATCTCGGCGGCCTCCCTGATGGGCTGGATGGTGCCTATCTCTCCGTTGGCGGCCATGACGGAGACGAGGACGGTCTGGTCGCTAACCATGTCCTCCAGTTTCTCCAGATTAAGCATGCCCTCGCCGTCCACGGGGGCGTTCAACACCTCGAAGCCCTCCCTCTGTAGCTCCTTGCAGATGTTGATGACAGAGATGTGCTCAATAGCCGACGTGACGATCCTGCTTCCCTTCTTCCTGAACCGCCTCGCCGCGCCCATCAGCCCGAGGTTGCTCGCCTCCGTAGCAGAGGAGGTGAAGACTATCTCCGATGCCTCCGCTCCTATGAGCGCAGCCACCTGCTCCCTCGCCCTCTTGGTAGCCTCCAGGGCCTCGAAGCCGACTCCGTGGAAGGAGGACGGGTTCCCGAAGGCCTCGGAGAAGTAGGGCTTCATGGCCTGCAAGACGCGGGGATCTACGGGCCTCGCCGCTCCGTAATCCATGTAGACCTTCACTGGGGATTCCTCTCGTAACGTTGGCCTATCGACTTTAAAAAAGGTTGACGAGTCGAGACGCGAGCACAGATAAACCTATTCTGGGCTTCGAGCGCAATGATGCTTTCGCCGGTATGCCTCTCATTGATCTCCTAAATCTTGTCATAGCGCGCGCGTTTGATCGACCTTCTCTACTCATTTATCTTATATGTGGTGATGTGTCAATTCTAGCGATCGCCATGGATAAGGCAGAGATCAAGAAGAAGGTTCTGGAGGAGATCGACCGGCGCGCGGACGAGGTCATCGCCTACGCGACTGCGATCTGGAAGTACCCTGAGCTGGGCTTCAAGGAGTTCAAGACTGCGAAGCTCACCGAGTCGAAGTACGAGGAGATGGGCTGGAAGTACGAGAGGGAGATAGCCATCACGGGAAGCAAGGCGTACCTCAAGGGGGACGGCTCGAGGCCCGCCGTAGGTATCGTCGGCGAGCTGGACGCGCTCCACATCCCAATTCACCCCGAGGCGCACCCGGAGACAGGGAACATCCACGCCTGCGGCCACCACAGCCAGATGGCTGCCATGCTGGGAGCCGGCTTCGGCCTCGACGTCGTGAAGGAGCATCTGGGCGGAGAGGTGGTCATGGTCACCGTCCCGGCCGAGGAGTACATCGAGATAGACTACAGGAACGGCCTCAGGGAGGAGGGCAAGCTGGAGTTCTTCGGCGGGAAGCAGGAGTTCATCCGCGTCGGGGCGATGAAGGACGTGGACATCTGCCTCGGCAGCCACAGCGCCATGGACATGGATGAGCTCATAGGCGTCGGAGGCAGCAACAACGGCTTCATCGGCAAACTCGTCAACTACATCGGCAAGGAGGCCCACGCCGGCGGGGCTCCCGACAAGGGCATCAACGCCCTGAACGCGGCGATGCTGGGCCTCATGGGCATACACGCCAACAGGGAGACCTTCCGCGAGGAGGACACGATCAGGGTCCACCCCATCATAACCAAGGGCGGGGAGATAGTCAACAACGTTCCCGCCGACGTCAAGCTGGAGAGCTACGTCAGGGGGAAGACGGTTGACGCCATCAAGGACGCGAACAGGAAGGTAAACAACGCGCTTAGGGCCGGGGCCATGGCCGTCGGAGCTGAGGTCGAGATCGTTGACCGACCCGGCTATATGCCCTACACCCGAGACCCCAACCTGGAGAAGGTCTTGGTAGCCGCCTGCGAGGAGCTCGTGGGGAAGGACCAGATGAAGGAGAGGGGGCACAGCACGGGCAGCACCGACATGGGCGACTATAGCTGCATCATGCCGACCACCAGCATAGGCATGTCAGGCACGGAGGGCCAGGGCCACAGCCGACACCTGAAGATCGTGGACCCGGTGAAGCAGTACATATGGCCTGCCAAGGCGCTGGCCGTCACCGTTGTCGACCTGCTCTACGACGGCGCGAAGGAGGCCAAGCAGGTCATCGAGAGCTTCACGCCCACCATAGAGCGCCACGAGTACGTCGAGTTCATGAGGAAACTAGTCGATTAGCCTCGACGACCCACTTTTTTTTATTTTCCATTATCACGAAAAGGACGTATTTCTTAGAATCATTTCCTGTGAGCCGAATGATGGTGTTGGAGGAATGGGCGTTAGCAGACCACGTACACTTCATGATTAGGAGCATGAATGACGGCTTTCCCTTCATGCCTTAATTAAAAAATAGTCCGATGACAGTTGTTCTCAAGAAATGAGAATGACTATCCTTCCTGCAGTATGGCGAAGAGCTCGTTGTACCTCGCCCTGGCAACCCTCAGCTCCTTCTCCAGGCTGTTGAACCCGGCGATCTCGCCGAGCTTGTGCAGCAGCTCCCAAGCATCGACTGGCTTGAGTAGGAAGGCGTCCGCCCCGACGTTGAGGGCCTCAACGGCGTCCTCCAGTGTCGCCGACCCGGATAGAACCATGGTGCCTGCCACGGAGTCGACCTCCCTCAGCCTGCTCAACACCTCTAAGCCGTCAATGTCGGGGAGGCGCAGGTCTATGATGGCCGCGTCGAAGCCTCCGGGCTGAGCCTCTCCCAGAAGGTCGAGGCCCCTGTGGTAGCCTCTCCCAGAAGGTCGAGGCCCCTGTGGTAAGTCTTGACCCTGTAGCCCGCCTCCCTGAGGATTGATTCCATGTTCAAGCAGAGCTGCTCGTCGTCGTCCAGCAGAAGGACTCTTAGGCCCTCGCCACCATCGTTTTCGCCGACCGCCTCGTTGCAGCCCTCGGGGCACCTCCAGTAGCCTTTCGGGAGGCGGCGGCGCTCGCCTGAGTCCACGGTCCAGGTCGATCCGCAGTCCATGCACCTCAGGTTGAGTCCCTCTCCCTCGGCAAGCTCGACGTGCTTGTCCTGCAGCTTCTTCCTGACGTGGTAGGGCAGCTCCATGGGGGCTTCACATCACTCTGATGGGTCGGTTCTGGCTGTAAATCCCCCGGATGTTTAATAATCTGATTTGTGTAACCACAGGCACCAACAAAGACGCCTCAGCCCTCGGATTAACACTGGTCTTCATTAGATCGAAAATATGGGTTTGTGGTTCTGCTCTACTTCAGCTTCTTGATGAGGAACCGGACCTCTCCGCCGTCCGACTCCAG
>SMTZ1_10015824_pt1 | contig 10960 bp, 12 predicted proteins | sample DeeMarSWOR136_30_FD_25667 | JGI IMG/M metagenome (IMG submission 25667)
CCATGGAGAATTTGATTATGCCGGGGAGGAAAGCAACGTTGGCGACCTGTTCCGGTGTTTGCTCCGCCTCTATAGATTTCAGGATTTCCTCGCTAGCGTAGATTAAACCGGGAACTCTCATGCCTTGCTTATAGCTCTGGGGGATTTCCCAGTGGTAATTATCTATCCTGGTAAGTTGTCCCTGCCACGGCGCCATTTTTCAACTCCTAGATATCGAAGATTACCTGTGCTTTATATCCCTTGTTGTCCTTATCTATTCGCAACATATGATATGTAGCTGCCTTTACTCCTGTTTTTATCTTGTGCCTTGAGGAGTCAATTTTTTCTCCATAGCAGGTAATCTTCAGTTTGGTATTGGATAAGCTCTGAACATCAAATCTTTTGAGCAAAACATGCTCGGTGTCGAAAAGATAAATAAGCTCATTAAGCCATTCCACTAACAAGCTCTCTCTATCCTCACTGGCTACTTCTACATCGTATTTTAATTCCTCGCTAATATTCTCCAATTCTGTTATCAGGCTGAATAGGGCTAGAGCCGCGTTGGTAAAGACCTGCTTGATTTCTGTTCCATATACAATGATGCCCACATCGGCGGTATGGTCAATGACCTCAAACCCTTTTCCTGCAGCCTGTTTCACCACAACAGCACCCATTTTCATTATACTATATTTGGTTTGTTTGCAGTTTTGTCGAGGCGGGTGCTAGAATGCGTGACTGAAGCTATGGTACTCAACGGCCGCATGATTGAAGAGGAGATAGCTAGAGGGAGGACAGCCATTGAGCCTCCCGACCCAAATTGCGTTCAGCCAGCGAGCGTTGATATATATCTGGACAAGAAGCTCATCGGGTTTGAAACTCGTCGTCATCCTTTTTATACTGATGTCAAACAGGACATGGATGATGTAACCGAGCTGGTGGAAATTGGTAGCGAAACTTCGCTTGACTTCAAATACAGAAAGGGTTTATGGTTCACCTGGGTTGCGGAGCAAGTATCAGGAGCAAGCTGATTCCATGGTGAGCAGGTACTTTAGGGATTTCCAGGAGCGTTAGATGATGGCATCACCCGAAGAATATATGGGATGTGCTCTCTCTCTAGCTAGGTTAGCTCTGGGATATACCAGTCCGAATCCAGCGGTAGGGGCGGTGGTGGTTAAGGGTGATACTCTGGTTGGTGTGGGACATACACAGCCTGCTGGTTTGCCTCACGCTGAGGCGATGGCGCTCCGCCAGGCTGGAGAAAAGGCACGGGGAGCTACTATGTATGTTACTCTGGAACCCTGCTGCCATTATGGTAAAACACCGCCATGCACACAAGCGATAATCAACGCTGGCATAAAAGAGATCCATATAGCTTTGCTTGATCCTAATCCCCTGGTCTCAGGGAATGGGGTAGAAGAGCTAAGCAAAGCGGGCATTAGAACTTATGTCGGTGAACGTCAGCAAGAAGCTCAGAAAATAAGTGAAGCCTACATTAAATTTATCACCACGAGCTTGCCGTTCTGCATTGCTAAATTTGCCATGAGCCTTGATGGGAAGATCGCCACGAGGTCCAAGCAATCTAAGTGGATCAGTAACGAAGAGGCAAGGAAATACGTGCATAGTGTGCGGCATATAGTGGACGCTATAGTGATCGGGGTAAATACTGTGCTTATTGATAACCCGCGTCTTACCGCCCGTGGTTGCTCTGGTAAAGGTGGCAATACGAAATCCCAGCCATTGCGGATAATTGTTGATAGTAAAGGAAGAACGCCGTTAGATGCCGACGTTCTCAGACAACCTGGCGAAACTTTGATTGCCACGGTGAAACCTATGGATATCAAGAAAAAGGAAAAGTTTATCCAGGCTGGTGTTGAAGTCCTGGAATTACCGAAAAAAGAGGGGAAGGTAGATGTGGAGGAGTTATTTAAGGTAATAGCAAAGCGTGGGATAGTCAGTGTGCTGGTGGAAGGGGGGAGTGCTCTGCTCGGGTCATTTTTTGATGGCCATTTAGTGGATAAAGTTCTGGTGTTTATTTCGCCGATTGTCATTGGTGGTGATGGGGCCAGGGTGGCGGTAGGCGGGAATGGAGTTGACTCCTTGATTGAGGCTCACCATCTAAGCCGGGTTGACGTCAGAAACTTTGGCGATAATATACTGGTCAGTGGATATGTAGAAGGGTGAAGAAATGTTTACCGGCATAGTAGAAGAAATTGGTACTGTCAGGGAAGCGGACGCGAATCGCCTGGTTATTGCAGCAGAGAAGGTGCTTCAGGGGACCAAACCTGGCGATAGCATAGCGGTTAACGGGGCTTGTTTGACAATAGCTTCTTTGAATGATGATGGGTTTAGTGTTGATGTTATGCCTGAGACATTGAATTGCACCAATCTTGGTGAGCTTCGCTATGGTGACCATGTGAACCTGGAAAGAGCCCTGACAATGGGGGGACGTGTTGGTGGTCATCTGGTATTGGGACATGTTGATGATGTGGGGAGGGTGATTTCGATGACTCCTCAAAGAGATTCAAGCATTGTGCGGATTGCGGTACCGTCACAATTGATGTCATATGTTGCTGAAAAAGGTTTTATTGCTGTCGATGGTATTAGTCTTACCATTGTCGATGTTGACGATTTTTCCTTTTCCGTTTCTTTAGTAACTTATACAATTGAACACACTATTCTGGGTGAGAAGGGACCTGGTAACTCAGTTAATGTAGAGGTGGATGTTATCGCCAGATACCTGGAGCGAGTCAATAAAAGGGCAGGTAGAAATTTGACTTTTGACCTGCTTGAAGAATATGGATTTACAAAGTGAGGCACGTGGTATGTTAGCTTCCATTACTGAGGCAATTGAAGATATAAAGGCGGGTAGGGTGGTAATCATCATCGATGATGAGTCGCGGGAGAATGAGGGTGATTTAGCCATGGCTGCGGAGAAAGTCACTCCTGAAGCGATAAATTTTATGGCTAAACATGGTCGGGGATTGATTTGCCTTCCTATCATCGGGCCAAGGCTGGATGAATTGAGGGTACCATTAATGGTTCAGCACAATACTTCAAGATACTCGACTGCGTTCACGGTGTCCATTGAAGCGAAGGATAAGGTATCCACGGGGATTTCCGCTTTCGACCGGGCACAAACTATAAAAGCGGTGCTTGACCCTGATACCAAGCCTGAAGATTTGGTTCAGCCGGGGCATGTGTTTCCTATTCGTGCTAGAGAAGGTGGAGTATTGGTGAGAGCCGGGCATACTGAAGCCATTGTGGACCTGGCCAAACTCGCTGGCTGCTATCCTGCCGGTGTTATCTGTGAGATTATGGATGAAGATGGGCATATGGCGACGGTGCCAGAACTTGAAGCTATAGCTGAGAAGTATAGCTTGAAGATTATCTCCATAGCGGAGCTTATTGCTTATCGGCACCGCCATGAAAAGCTAGTTCAAAAGGTAACTGAAGCCAGGTTGCCCACCAGATATGGTGAATTTGTGTCTGTAGCTTATAAATCTATTGTCGACCCGGCAGAGCATGTTGCCCTGGTTAAGGGGGATGTATCCGGGGATGAGCCGGTATTGGTGCGGGTTCACAGTGAATGTCTTACTGGTGATGTTTTCGAAAGCTTGAGGTGTGATTGTGGTGAGCAGATTAAGCTAGCAATGCAGAGAATCTCTGAAGAGGGCAGGGGGGTATTCTTATATATGAGACAGGAAGGGAGAGGGATTGGATTTCATAATAAACTTCGTGCTTATGCGCTTCAGGACCAGGGTCTGGACACCGTTGAGGCTAACTTAGCATTAGGTTTTGCTCCAGACTTAAGGGATTATGGCATCGGGGCTCAGATCTTAGCCGATTTAGGTTTACATAAAATAAGGCTGCTTACCAACGACCCTAAGAAGGTAGTTGGGTTGGAAAGCTATGGACTCAAAATAGTGGAAATTGTTCCCCTGGTAATTTCCCCTAATCCGATCAATGTCAATTACTTAAAGACCAAGCAGGAGAAGCTGGGACATTTGCTCGATATAAAGGAGGTAGATGATGACTAGTCGTTATGAAGGAATACTGGTAGGAAAGGGGCTGAAATTTGGCGTTGTTGTTTCTCGTTTTAACGAGATGATAACCACCAGGTTGTTAGAGGGGATGAAGGATGCTCTGCTGCGTCACGGTGTTGAGGAAGGAAATATTGATATTGCCTGGACGCCAGGTTGTTTTGAAATTCCACTGATAGCTAAGAAATTGGCGCAGAGTGGTAAATACGACGCCATAATATGCCTCGGCGCCGTAATTCGCGGTGGCACACCGCACTCTCAATATATATCCTCCGAGGTAACTAGAGGAATCGGGCGAGTCACTTTGGATACCGGGCTACCGGTGATACAGGGCGTAATCACTGCTGATACTCTGGAGCAGGCTGTTCAGAGGGCAGGAGCGAAAGAAGGCAACCGAGGCTTCCTCGCTGCTATGGAAGCTATTGAAATGGCCAATTTAGTGAAGGCTATTCAGTAACTTTGTAGACTTTATCGCCTCGCCTCACCCTATCGGGAACTTTTATGCCGATAAGGTCGCCGGGTCTGCCGGTGGTGATATCTACACGGTCAATTTGCATGGACTCTACCACAAGTTCCATATCCGTGGTGGCGCCTTTGATGTGGATCTTGTCCCCTGTGTTCACCGTGTCGCTCAGTTCGATACCAGCCACTACCGGTTGGGCAAAAAAGTCCGTTACCTTCCCAACTTCTACTTCTGGCATTTTTAATCACCCCCTAGCAAATAATGTATATCTTTTGCCGCTGTAAATCAATATCTTGACAAGACACACAGTTAAACCGATAATAATCGTTAATCGTTATTATAATACTGCATAGGAGGGAATAGATTATGGCTGAGGGAAAAGCGGAACAAGAATATGCCTGGGAGGAAGTTTTTTCTCTTGATCGTTTGAGGAGGTCAATGACAAAGCGGGTTCTGGACAGACTGGAAAGTATCTGGCATGGTAAGGAGCCGATGAGTCCCGAGCAGATTAATGAGATAATTAGCGATGAATGGCAGAAAGCCAAGGAGGCAGTGCGTAATTCACCGGCGGCGCGAGATGCATTTCGTAAATACCTGGAGCGCACTGTATCGGAACAGGTAGATAAGCTGATGACACGTGATAAAGATGAACTGGAAGCTCTGGGTGTTGTGGAGAAGGGTTTATAAATTATCTTACTAAGCTAAGGGAGGCTTAATCATAAAAAGTGCCGAAGAGTTAGATGCCCAGCAGCTAATTAAGCGTCTTGACCTGATAGATGAGCGGCTGGATAACATAGATTCTATAGTTACGACTCTTGTGGAAAGGATGATGGAGAAGCCTCTGGTTATGGAAGTTTCATGTCCTAAGTGCGGTCAGCCCATAGAGATTAATATAACCAGCAATATAAGAATGCATGGCAAAGGTTAGCCTGCCGCCGGTTTCGGTACTCCCTATATATCAGAGTACAGCTCGAATTCGTAAGGGTGTGGTCTTGCTCGTAACGGGTTTATCTCATTATTCAACTTATATTCAATCCATGCATCTATCAAGTCACTGGTAAACACATCTCCCTTTAATAAAAAGTCGTGGTCTATTTTCAAAGCAGCCAGGGCATTTTCTAAGCAGTTTGGCAGGGCTTTGATTTTAGTGCGCTGTTCTTTTGGCATTTCAGCAATATCTACTTCGAAAGGACCGAATCCTTCAGCAGCCGGGTCTATATTTTCTTCTATTCCATCAAGTCCTGCCATCAGCATAGCGGACAAAGCTAAATATGGGTTGCAGGTTGCATCCGGGGGACGGAATTCTATTCTTTCTCCCTGTTTAGTCATATCATATGCCGGTATACGCACTGCGGCTGTTCTATTTGCCACAGCGTAGAAAAGGTTTACCGGGGCTTCATATCCCGGAATAAGCCTCTTATAAGAGTTGGTGCTGGGGTTGGTGAATGCCAGAAGCGATGCTCCGTGCTTCAGCAGTCCACCAGTATAGTTTAAAGCCAATTGACTCATGTTGGCATAACCCTTTGGATCATAAAAGAGCGAGGCCTGACCTTTTGAGAGAAATTGATGGACATGCATGCCGCTCCCTGCTTCCTGGAATAGCGGCTTGGGCATAAATACGGCAACTTTACCGTTCTGATGGGCAACGTTCTTGATAATATACTTCATTAACATCACGCCATCTGTTGTCTTCAGCAGGGTATTGTGAGGGACTTCGATCTCCACTTGACCCGCGCTGCCTACTTCGTGGTGGTGGTACTTTACCGCAATGCCTGCCTGTTCTATCAGCTTGACCATTTTTGTTCTCAGGGCAAAAGTGGTATCTGCGGGCGGGATTCCATGATATCCTCCCTTGGCAGGGAATCTATATCCCAAATTCGGTTCTTCTTCTCCTCCGGTATTCCAGAATGCTTCGACGGAATCAAGGTAATAAAATGCCTGGTGCATTTCGGAGGAAAAACTAATTTCATCGAACAGGTAAAATTCGAGCTCAGGACCAAACAAAGCCGTTCCTTTTTTGAGTGGGGCAAGATACTTTTCTGCTCTTCTGGCAACATTTCGGGGATACCTTGAGTAAGGGGTAATTCCATCAGGCTCAAAGATGTCACAAATCAGGCTCAATGTTTTCGATTCAGTAAAGGGGTCGATGATAGCAGTGCCTTTATCCGGTATTATCTTCGTATCGCCGGCAGCAACCTTCTTATACCCGGGATAGCTAGAAGCGTCTATTCCAATGCCCTCAATGAAAGTTGATTCGCTTAACTGGCTTACCGGGATGGTTACATGATGCCAGCGACCAATTAAGTCGACCACCTTAAAATCTACCATCTCAATCTTTTGCTCTTTAACAAACTTGAGTATTTCTTTGTCAGTCGAGAACATATTTAACCTCCGCTTACATTATATATATGTCTTAAATCCGCCAGAATCGACTGCAGAACCAACAAAACCTCTATCTAACGTGGTACAAGTTTAACAACCAGGATAATTGCGCACTATCAAAACATATGTTAAGGCTCAAGTCAACCACATCTTTGCGTGGATTTTTGGTGGGAAGCGTTGATAGACGATACAGGCAATAGTAAAATACAATTAATAATTACCAAGCCAGAAACCTCTAAAGTATATTTTTAATGCATAGAATCGAAGTTTACCCGAAGCGTTATCTACCAGATACTAAAGGGCTTGGTCTGGTCAAGGAAGTAATCGATCTGGGAATAACAGCGGTCTCCGATATCCGTGTTGTGGACATATACTGGTTAGATGCGGATTTAACTGATGATGAACTGGAGCTGATTTGCCGTGGCTTGCTGGCTGACCCGGTAACCCAGGAATATCAGTATGACCGGGATTCCCGGGGTGGTGATGGCTACCATGTTATTGAGGTGGCTTACAATGCCGGTGTTACCGACCCGGTTGAGGCTACTATCATGAAGGATTTGGGTATAGAAAAAGTCAGGGCGGTTAGAACAGCGAAGCGATACCTTATTGAAGGGGAGCTGGACAAGCGTCGATTGGACGTTGTATGTGACCGGTTATTGGTAAACCCGATTATCCAGCATGTGGTTAAACAGGAATCAGTAATCTTCCCCGAAAACCCACAGTATAGATTTAAATTAGAGCGGGTAAATATTCTTGAGTTAACCGAAGAAGAGTTCTCGAAGGTCAGGCAGCAGTTTGGGTTTACCGCCGACGAGCTTCACGCAATCATTGCCTACTTTCACGGGCAAGGACATGCCCCCACTGATGTTGAGCTTGAAACACTGGCGCAGACCTGGTCTGAGCACTGCGTCCATAAGACATTCAAGGGGAAAATCGAGTTTGGTGACAAAACCGTAGATAACTTGCTCAAGAGCACTATTATGAAGGCAACCGAGGAGATGAACAAGCCGTGGTGCCTCTCCGTTTTTGAGGATAATGCCGGGGTGATTGATTTTGACGGCTTCTGGGCGCTCTGTTTCAAAGTTGAGACTCACAATCATCCCTCGGCGGTCGAGCCCTACGGGGGAGCGGCGACGGGAATAGGCGGTGTTGTCCGTGATATCATGGGCACCGGGCTTGGAGGCAAGCCAATCCTGAACACCGATGTGTTCTGCTTTGGTCCTCCTGATTTTCCCTATGATAAGCTACCGCGAGGTGTTTTACATCCACGTCGTATTTTCAAAGGGGTCCGGGCTGGAGTAGCTGACTATGGTAATCGCCTGGGAATACCTACGCTTAATGGTGCGATACTTTTCGATGAGCGGTATGTGGCTAATCCGCTTGTTTTCTGCGGTACTGTAGGATTACTGCCCAAGAAGGTTTCCCAAATGGGGCAGCAGCGTTCCGGTGACCTGGTAATGTTAGCGGGAGGTAAAACCGGGTGCGATGGAATACACGGTGTGACTTTTGCCTCCGAGCAGCTTACCGAGGAATCAACGGCTGTTTCTTATAGCTCGGTTCAGATTGGTGACCCGATTGTGGAGAAAAAGGTTATCGATGCCCTGCTTGAAGCCAGGGACCGTGGGCTTTACTCCTGGATAACCGATTGTGGAGGTGGTGGCTTGTCATCAGCGGTAGGCGAAATGGCTGCAGAAACCGGAGTTCGAGTTCATCTGGATAGGGTTCCGCTGAAATATGCCGGGCTGTCTTATACCGAAATATGGATATCCGAGTCACAGGAGCGAATGGTGCTGGCTGTTCCCCTGCGCTGTGTTGAACAACTGCTGAGCCTTTTTGCCAGCAGAGATGTGGAAGCGGCAGTCATCGGTGAGTTTACCAATGACCGCAGGCTTCAGCTTTTTTATCAAGAAAAGTTGGTCTGTGACCTTGATATGGAATTTCTACACACCATGGTCGTCCTCAGTTAACGGCGGGAGCAGTATGGGAAAAACCACGGCATAAGGAACCTGACTTCGCTCCACCACAGGATTTGACTGAATCCCTGCTGAAAGTTCTTGGCTCATGGAATGTATGCAGTAAGGAATGGGTGATACGGCAATATGACCATGAGGTGCAGGGGGCCAGTGTTCTTAAGCCGCTGGTTGGTAAAGATGGGGATGGTCCTGGCGATGCCGCCATTATCAAGCCGCTCCCCGATTCTAAAAGGGGTGTAATCGTTTCCAACGGCATAAACCCGAAGTATGGAGAGATAGACCCTTACTGGATGGCGGCGTCAGCCATTGACGAAGCGTTACGGCAGATCATAGCCGTTGGAGGCAACCTAGAACGGGTAGCGCTGCTGGATAACTTCAGCTGGGGTAATACCAGCCGCCCCGAGATGCTGGGGGCTTTGGTTCAAGCTGCCCGGGCGTGCCACGATATGGCGGTGGTCTACGGGACGCCGTTCATCTCGGGCAAGGATAGTCTCAATAATGAGTTTCAATTTGAGGGCAGGGTTATCTCTGTTCCGCATACCTTGCTTATCTCTGCCATCGGCGTTATGGAAGACGTGGCTCGAGCTATATCGATGGATTTCAAGCAGGCAGGCGACCTGATTTACCTCGTCGGTGCTACGAACAACGAGCTGGGCGGGTCTGAATACTTCAGGCTCAACGGCTTTATCGGAAATAATGTCCCCAGGGTGAATCCGCATAAGGCGAAGGAGTTGATGGATAAGTTGAGCGGGGCTGCAGAGAAAGATCTGGTCAGAGCATGCCATGATTTGAGTGAGGGAGGACTTGGAGTCGCCGTTGCTGAGATGGCCTTTGCCGGTGGGTTGGGAGCCAGGGTACGGTTGGACTCTGTTCCGCTTGGCGAGCTAATAGACAGGGATGACTTCATACTTTTCTCGGAATCGAATACTCGGTTCCTGGTTGAGGTGGCGCCACAGAATAAAGCTGAGTTTGAAGAAATAATGGACGGGATAAGCCTGGCAGCTATCGGGCAGATTACTGATGGTGAAATGCTGGAGATATATGGATTAGGTGGTAGGAAGATTGTCGACGCGGCTATTCAAGAGCTGAAGGATGCCTGGCAAAGGCCAATCAGGTGGTAGAGAGGGAAAAATGAGCAAACAGGGAATCGAGCTAACCGCATATTGTGGCCTGTATTGTGGTGATTGTATCCGTTACCGGAGCAAAGCCGCCGATTTAGCCAGAGACTTGTTAGGCGAGTTACAAAATGAAGACTGGGGTAAATATGCTGAAATCTCGTCAGATAAAGCTTTTAAGAATTACGAGCATTGTCGTGAAGTTCTGGATGCAATAGTAAGACGGAAATGTAATAATCCCTGTCGAGTAGGTGGAGGATGTCCGACATTCTCCTGCAAGATTTTAGAATGCTGCCGGAAGAAAGGGTTTGAAGGCTGCTGGCAGTGTGATGAATTTGAGAGTTGCAGGGAGTTCGAATTCTTAAAGCCACTTCATGGAGATACACCTGTGCTGAACTTAAGGAAGATTAGGGAGTTAGGATTAGATAAATGGGCAGAACATAGGTATAAATGCTATGTGTGGCAATAGTGGTTGAAGCCACAGATGCACCAGGTAATAAATAAATGAGCAAGGCAAAAACGCTGATACTGTTAGCGCCGGGGACAAACTGTAATGTTGAAACTGAGGTCGCTTTCCAGAAGGCTGGTGCCGAGACATCCTTGGTCCATATTGGCGAGCTAATTCGCCGTGAAAAGCGGCTCTCCGACTATCACATAATGGTTATTCCCGGCGGCTTTACTTACGGCGATGATATATCCGCGGGTAAAGTGCTTGCTAACGAGCTGAGGTTGAAGCTCGGTGAAGATGTAAAGAAGTTTGTTGACAGGGGAGGGCTGGTCCTGGGGATTTGTAACGGCTTTCAAATGCTGGTGAAAGCAGGCATTCTGCCCGACCCTCTCCTAACCTCTCCCTTGAAGGGAGAGGAACAAGGTGAGGGTGACAAAATAACCATGGCGGCCAATGATTCCGGAAAGTTTGAGTGTCGCTGGGTGCACCTGGCAGTGAACCAGGAAAGCCCCTGTGTGTTTACTAAAGGAATTGCGCATATGTATTTACCGGTTGCCCAT
>SMTZ1_10007441_pt1 | contig 10959 bp, 7 predicted proteins | sample DeeMarSWOR136_30_FD_25667 | JGI IMG/M metagenome (IMG submission 25667)
AAAAACATACACGATCACCAAGAGTTTCTTTTAAATATGCCAGATCTACTCCTGCTGCAGGTTCAAGAGCTTGAATACCATTTAATCCTGCATCGACCATATCTGGTAAAAATTCATCAATTTTACCACAAGAGTGTTGAATGATTAACATTCCTCGTGTCCTACATGCCTGATAAATTTGTTTATAATAAGGAAGAATGAATTCTCTTAATTGTTTAAGGGAGAAAATAGTCTGACCCTTATATCCTAAATCATCAAACATCCACACAATCTCAACTCCCGCTTCGGCTAAACGCTTAATAACCTCTATGTTAGTTTTTGCATACTCAGATACTACTTCATGAATAAACTGTGGATTTTTTCGCATATAATACGCTGCCTTGGTAATAGTCATGCCTTCAAAAAGAGATTCATGTGGAGCTATAGGGAGCCATGCCATAGGATATAGGTAAGGTGAAAGGGCTTCGACAAATGCCTCCCAAACCTGGGGATCATAATTTATCCTATCGTTAATTGCTTCTGAGGGCCTTCCATATTTATCCCAATAAGAATGTACAATTTCCGGGGAAGTAAAATACCCATCAATATACCAAGAATAATCTAAACCTGTCTCAACTTGCTTGACATTTTTATATAATCTTCCACTTAAAGTATCAAGACGGCATTCGGGAAATCCAGGAGGATCTTTTTTAAGCTTCCGTTTTACTTTTCCTGGTCCCCATGGATCAATAAAATTCGCATCTACATTCCAGAATCGCTGTTCAGTTATATAATATTTTAGCTTAGTTGCTTTGCTTTCAACCCACGTAACACAATCTTTACTTTCATCAGAATTCTGATATTCTAAAAATGATTTGCTAGTGCGTTCAAAACCTAATGTAAAAATTGGAATAAGATCAGGTTCTCCATCGAGCTCAACAGTTCTAAATACGCGTTCTCTCTTTGATAGACTCATAGTAGAAGATTAAATGTATTTTTTAAAAAATTTTTTACTATATTTATTCAAGAAATTACATTACTGTAAATTCTATTTTAAACTTAATTTAGATTTAGAGGATACTTACGATATTTCTCAATAGCTGCTCGTAATGCTAAAATATTTTCCCAAGGGGCGTTAAGAATATTGTGACTTGGACCTGCGAAATATCCACCTCCTTGAGCAGCTGCTTTAATACATCTTTTAACCTCTTCCTCAACATCTTTAGGAGTTCCAAAGTTTAGGATATTTGAACAATCTATACCTCCCAGAAAAGCAACTCGTTCCCCCAGTGTTTCCTTTAAATGGGCAAGATCGACACCGGCTGCCGGTTCAAGGGCTTGAATACCATTCAATCCGGCGTCAACCATATATGGCAAGAGTTTATCTATATATCCACAAGAATGCTGGAGTACAAACATTCCATTTTTCTTACACGCCTGATATAATTGTTTGTAATAAGGAAGTATGAATTCTTTAAAATGCTCAATAGAAAAAATAGATCGTTCTTTTAAACCTAAGTCATCCATATAAAACACGATATCAACTCCCGCTTCAGCAAACCTTTTGATAAGTTCCAAGTTAACTTTATTAAACTCTGTCATCATTTCATGTATAAATTGGGGATTTTTACGCATATAATAAGCTACTCTAGGTATAGTCATACCCTCAAATAATGATTCATGTAAAGTTATGGGTAGGGTGGCCATTGGATAAAAATATTTGGAAACTTTATTCACAAAATTTTCCCAAATCTGAGGAGTATACATCATTCTATTATTAATAAAATCAATAGGCTTGCCATATTTATCCCAATATTCATGAACAATTTCAGGAGTCCTATAAAATCCATCTACATACCATAAATAAGGCAATCCGGTATCTACTTGTGGGGCAAGTGTCCATATTCTTCCGTCATAAGTTGTAATTATACAATCAGGATATTCTGGGGGTGCATTCACAGTTTTTGACTTTATTTTTTGCATTCCCCATGGATCTGTCCCATGAAGATCTGACTTCCAAAAAGCTAATTCAGTTATGCTACCTGTTTGAAAGTTTATTGCGGTTAATTTTGTTTTTAATATATCTTCTTCTATACTTGCCTTAATTTTCTTAAATTCCTCAGACTTTATAAAATATTGGTTTGAGCTCCCTGTATGTTCAAATCCCAAATGATGAATAGGGATCATATCGGGCTCTTCTAGCTCTAAAGTTCTAATTACTCTTTCTCTTTTTGAAAGTACCATATATAACAATAAAATTTATGGTTTTAAAAAAGTTTTTAGGAAAGAGTTTTATAGATTTTAAAAATAGTTATAGGAAAGGATTAATTGTAATACTTAAAAAAAATTTCCTTATAAATATTCAAGCACTCATATAACTGCTAACAATCTTTCTTATTCAATTAAATTTTAGAGGATATGTACGATATTTATCTATAGCAGCTCGTAAAGCAAGAATATTTTCCCATGGCGCATTGAGAATATTATGACTCGGCCCGGCGAAATATCCCCCTCCTTGAGCAGCCGCTTTAATGCATCTCTTAACTTCCTCTATAACATCTTTAGGAGTTCCAAAATTGAGTATATTTGAACCATCTATTCCACCGAGAAATGCTACTCTGTCTCCCAACATTTCTTTTAAATGTGCCAGATTAACACCTGCTGCCGGTTCAAGGGCTTGAATTCCGTTTAATCCTGCGTCAACCATATACGGTAAAAGTTTGTCTATATATCCACATGAATGTTGAAGGACAAATATTCCATTTTTTTTACATAATTGGTACATCTGCTTATAATAAGGCAGAATAAATTCCTTGAATTGCTCAATAGAAAAAATCGATCTTTGTTTCATACCTAAATCATCTCCATAATATATAATATCAACTCCTGCCTCCGCTAATCTCTTAATTAGTTCCAAGTTGACCTTATTAAACTCAGTTAAAACTTCATGTATAAATTGAGGCTTTTTTCGCATGTAATATGCAGCCCTAGTTATGGTCATTCCCTCAAAAAGCGATTCATGCAGCGAAATTGGTAAAGAAGCCATAGGATATAAATATTTGGAAAGTTTAGCTACGAAATTTTCCCAAATCTGAGAAGAATAATTGAGCTTATTATTAAGAAAATCAATAGGTTTACCATGTTTATCCCAAAATTCATGCACAATTTCAGGAGTCCTAAAATATCCATCTTCGTACCATAAATGCATCAAACCAGTATCAACTTGGGGGGCAAGTTTAAAAATTCTTCCGTCATAAGCTAGCATCAGACAATTAGGATATTCTGGTACGCTGACAGTTTTTAAGTTCATTTTTTGTATTCCCCAAGGATCTATTGCATGAATGTCGGACTTCCAAAAACTTAATTCAGTTATACTACTTGCTGTTCCTTGCAGTACACTAAACTTCATTTTTAAAGCTTCAGCATCTAAATCTGCTTTAGTTTTCTTATATTCTTCAGATTTTATAAAAGTCTGATTCGAAATCCCCGTCCATTCAAAACCGAGATAATGAATAGGAACCATATCAGGCTCTTCAAGTTCTAAGGTCCTAATAACTCTTTCCCGTTTTGATAATACCATAGTAAAGATCGGTTTAGTTAACTTAAAAAAATTTTTAAACTACAATCGTGTCAATGCACTTGTCTTAAATTCGAAAAAAAATTATTTAAAAATATATTTTTATCTAATATATTAATATCAAAAATTTTGGTTTAATATTATGGATTATGAAGAATTGACTGAACTCATTGTAGAATTAGAACTAGACGATATTGCGGATGCTGTGCGAGAGGCATTGGAGGCGGATGGAAAAGATCCTTTTGATGTACTCGCCGCTTTAACAGCTGGAATGGATGAGGTTGGCCGACGCTATGATGACGAAATTTATTATTTGGCTGACTTAATGCTTGCAGCAGAAACTATGAAGGTCGCATTAGAAGTGTTAAAGCCTGAATTAGCTTCATCAGAAAAAGTGAAAGACAAAGTAAAAGTAGTCATCGCTACCGTTAGGGGCGATAATCATGATATTGGGAAAAACTTACTCGGTATATTATTAATGAGTGAAGGTTTTGAAGTATATGACCTAGGTAAAGATGTGGATGCTGAAACGATTGTAGCTAAAGTAAAAGAAACTGGTGCTACCATTGTTGGCTTAAGTTCACTTTTAAGTATGACGGTACCACAAATTGAAGTTGTACATGATGCTCTAAAAGCTGCTGGACTACGGGATAAAGTGAAGTTAATCGTCGGAGGAGCTCCATTAAGTATGGATTTAGCAAAACAGTTCGGAGCAGATGATTTTGCCGAGGATACGATTAAGGGAATTGCTCACATAAAACATTTGGCTGGAATCTAACCCTTCTATTTCTTTTCTTATTTTTTTTTTTGTCCTTGTCTTTTAAAATACGCTTATGTTTTTGAGATTTCATGTTTGGAAACGATAAAAGAACAAATCTTTAAGTTATCTTAAAAATAAATAGATAATATTAAAAATTAAATTAGAAATGATATTTAAAAAAAAAAGAAAATATTTTGTTGTAAAACATCAACAATTAAGGTGAATTAAAATGCAAAATGAAGAAACAAGTTCTGATGACGGTATAAAAATCGTCAGAAGCACATCTGCATTTGATTGTGGAGGAAGGTGCCCTATTAAATTTCATGTGAAAGATGGCAAAATTATCCGCATTGACGGTGATGATCTTGTTGATGAAGAAAATCAGCTTCGAACTTGTGTAAAATGCAGGGCTCTTCGACAGCACATTTACCATCCAGAAAGGCTGAGATATCCACTTAAAAGAGTTGGACCAAAAGGAGAAGGCAAGTTTGAACGTATATCATGGGATGAAGCTTTAGATGAAATAGCCAGAAAAATCAAATATACCATAGAAAAATACGGAAACGAAGCTATTTTTTTACCATTTAGTGGTGGTTATCTCGGAGCTCTGCATAACGGCGTGCCCGCAATGGTGAGGTTATTCACGCATTTGGGGGGATATTCTAGTAATCATGGCAATGTATCCTCTGAGGGTTGCGTATTCGCTACCCAAGCTACATACGGATCGCCATTTGTGGGGCATTCTCGTGATGATATGTTAAATTCAAAACTAATAATACTCTGGGGCTGGGATCCAGCAAGAATGAATTCCGGAACAGATGCTATGTATAATCTTGTTAAAGCACATGAAAAAGGTGCTAAAATTATTAGTATTAATCCCCGATATTCTGATACTGATGTTGTTGTAGCCGATAAGTGGATTCCCATTGTACCAGGTACGGATGTGGCGATGATGGCAGCTATGGCCAATGTAATTTTAAAGGAAAATCTTCAGGATCAAGCATTCTTAGACAAATATACCTTTGGATTTGATAAATACAGGGATTATGTGATGGGAGAAGAAGATAGCACTGAAAAAACACCCGAATGGGCCGAAAAAATTTGCCAAGTGCCTGCAGAAACAATTAGAGAATTAGCACGGGAATATGCAACCACCAAACCCGCTGCGCTAATGGACTGTCAAGGGCCTGCTAGAAGCGCGATGGGTGGACAGTATAATAGGGGTGCGATAACATTATCCGCAATGACCGGCAATATTGGAAAACACGGCGGGTCTGCTTGTGGAGGATTAATGGGCATTCCAATAGCCCATATGTTTTTTGGACCATTTATTATGCCACCGGGCAGAAATCCGGTTGAAGAAAATCATCCCAATAAAGTTTCAGTTAGGGGATCAGTAAATTTGGAACATCGGTTAATTACGAGAGTTCATACTAACAAGATGTTCGACCAGATTTTGGAAGGCAAGAAAGGAGGATACCCTTATGATATTAAATTTGGATGGTTTTGTAACAACAACTTCTTAAACCAGTTAGGCAATAGCAATCGCAATGCAGAAGCATTAAAAACACTCGAGTACATGGTGAGTGCGGAATTATTCATGACACCCACAGCTAGATATGCAGATATAATATTACCAGTTAGTAGTTTTGCTGAAAGATCAGATTTAACCCGACCTTGGCCCTCTGGACCATATTTTGGATTCATGAATAGAGCAATTGAACCAATTGGTGAGTGTAAATCCGACCTTGAAATAGCAGAATTATTAGCAGATAAATTAGGTATAGACAATTTTACCAAAACTAACGAAGAAAGACAACTGAAAAAATTTTGGAGAAATACAAGAGATATCAAGAAATATATCCCAGATTATGATAAATATCAAGGGGATGGCATTTGGAGGGTTGAATTAGACGAACCCTATGTTGCATTTAAAAAGGAAATTGAAGATCCTGAAAATAATCCTTTTAATACACCTTCTGGAAAAATTGAAATTTATTCACACAAAATTGCTGAAGTAAATGATCCCAACATACCCCCTATACCTAAATACTTACCTACATGGGAAGATAGATTTGATCCATTGATTGAAAAATATCCATTACAAATGATTTCTCCTCATCCTAAGAATAGAGTTCATTCCGAATTATATCATGTAGAATGGCTTAAGGAAGTTGATCCCCACAGGTGTTGGATTAACTCCGTCGATGCTGAATCTAGGGGCATTAAAACGGGAGATATGATATATGTCCATAATGATCGAGGAATTATATCGATTGAAGCATGGGTCACAGAACGAATAATTCCCGGAGTTATTTCCATTCATGAAGGTGCGTGGTATACTCCGGATGGAGAGGGCATTGATAGGGGAGGTTGTGTAAACACGCTAACAAAAAATGCTTACGGACTGGATGGGGCTTCTTGTTTGAAGACATGCCTTGTTCAAGTTAGTAAGGACAAACCCGAGGTGATATAAAATGCAAGTTGGTTTCTATTTTGATCAAACCCGATGTATTGGCTGTACCGCATGCATAGTGGCTTGTAAAGACTGGCATGATATAGATGCGGGACCAGAATTTTGGATGAACATACTTTACAACGAGCAAGGAAAAATCCCAGATGTCTTCGTTAGTTATTTGGTAAGACCTTGCTATCATTGTGAAGACCCCGTGTGCATTCCAGTTTGCCCTGTGAATGCCATTAAAAAGAGAAAGGAAGATGGGATCGTTATCGTCGATAGTGAAAAATGTGTGGGAAATGAGGAATGCGATTCTAAATGCTTAAAAGCCTGTCCTTATAAAGCACCGCAATTCGGACCTGAGAAAGGAGCTAAGATGCAAAAATGCAACTTCTGCTTAGATAGATATTCAGAAAACAAAATTCCTGTATGTGTTGAAACATGCAGACCGAGAGCGCTCTATGCTGGTAATTTAGAAGAGTTAAAGAAAAAGTATGGTAGTGTTCACCAAACTGATAATTTTATATACTCCGAAAGGACAAAACCAGCGATAATCTTCAAACCGAAAGTCTGGAAAAACAAATAAAAAATATGTAAATTAAATTAAAAAAATTAAAAAAAAAAATTTATTTTTAAATTACGCCTTTTTCTTTGAGAGATTGTAGATATTTCGCTTCTTTTTCTTCATGTATTTTTTTTAATTCTTCTTTTTGCTTCATCCATTCGGGACCTCCGAGAGGATAAAATTTTACGCAGAGGCCTCCAATTAAAAGGACAATTCCTGGAATAACAGTAAAGGCCAGCATTATACCGAGTTGAGCGTTGGCTGATTGTACTGATGCATGTTCATTAAATCCAAAGGCTAATGCTACCCATATAAAAACAGCTGGTGCGATAGAGATAGCTGGTTTCTGCACAAGCGCTTCTATACCGGCATAAGTTGCTTCTCTTCTTTTACCGGTCTTTAATTCATCATAATCAACCACATCCCCAAAAACCATCTGTACCATGAGATAAAAACCTGAAAATGCAGCTCCTAATACCATTAAACCGATGAATGCCGTTATATAGACCCAACCTATTAGTATAAATGATGTAAAACCAATTCCTAATATGATAAGGGAGGTCATAAACGCATTTTTAAGGCCTATTTTTAGTACAACTTTATTCCACACAGGAAGGAATAAAATAAGCATCAAAAAGAATACAAGGATCGGGAGTAGAGCCAAGATTCCTCCGACTTTAAGGACAAAATCAAGGTAGTAAAAAACGGCAGTACCAAGAATTTGTTGAGCAAAATAGAAGCAAAAATAAGGAATCAAATACAAATTAAAAGCCTTATTCTTAAATGTGGTTTTAATACCTTCGATAAATCCCATAGGTTCTTCCATTATCGTAAATTTATTTTCTGTTAGGTAATATGAACTTGCGAATAATATTATTCCACAAATAATACCAATAATAGTCATTAATATTATAATATTAAGATTAATCCCTTTTTCTTCCGTTCCAGTAAATAAAAGTATAGGTACAGCCAATGAAGTAAAACTAGCAATAGTAGATGCAACACCTCCATAAGTCATTAAGTTACCACGAGCTTTCGACGATATGGCCATCTCTGCTGGAAGGAGCCAAGTTATCATCAATACAATTGTTATCATTGTATCAATTGCAAAAAGAACAACTACAAAGTATAGGAAAAGTGCAAATTGATCGTTAAGATCAACAAGCGGAATCCAGCATAAAATAAAGGCAGCTGCAAAAAATGGAGCACCAAATCGAATCACAGGAATTCTTCTTCCATATTTTTCGCTGTGAATTCTATCTTCTAAATATCCTATTATTGGATCATTGAGAGTATTCCATACCAAGAAAATCACCCATCCTATGGCAATCCATGCCGCTGATAACCCTAAGATAATATTGTAATAGTATGTTATTGCGACCATAGATATATTTCCTAAGATGCTACCTGCTAATTGAGCTCCTCCAAACGCCATTTTTGCACTTTTTGGAAGGATCTCTTCAAATTCTTCAATAACACTCATTTTTAATCTCGTCTGTTGTTTAATAATTATTAAATTATTTATATTAACAAATTAAATGTTTAAAATATTTAAAGCTTTAATTATCAATTAAAAAAAGCTTTTTTTTATTTAATTAGAAAATTGCTTTTAAATTATAAAAGTCGAAAAATGTATTAATTTTATCAAATGAGAGATTTATTCTAATTAGTATAAATCATCTTGACATAAGTAAAATCTAATAATGAATATAGATTTAAAGCAATGAAATAGAAAAAAAATAAATAATGAATTGATAAAATTCTTTATAATTATATTAAAAAGTGAGATTGTTTATTGAAAACATATTTAGCTTTTGATCTAGGAGCAAGTTCTGGAAGGGCAATTGTGGGGAACATTGAAGATGGAGTTTTAAAATTAGATGAAATATATCGATTTGAAAACGGCGGTATACAAGTTTTTGATTCAATATATTGGGATGTCTTAAGACTCTTTCAAGAAATCAAAAATGGAATATTGGAATATGTTAAAAAATATGGTTCTCAATTGGACTCTATAGGTTTAGATACATGGGGTGTAGATTTCGTTCTCTTAAATGAACGCGATGAACTTGCAGGTCCCGTTCATACTTATCGTGATAATAGAACAATTGGCATGTTAGAGAAATTGTTCCAGAAAATCCCGAAAGAAGAAATCTTTAATCATACTGGAATTCAATTCATGCCCATCAACACTTCGACCCAGTTATTTTCAATGGTATATAAAAATTACCCCGAACTTGAAATCACTAAGACCTTTTTAATGATTCCGGATTATTTTAACTTCTTATTATCAGGAGTTAAATGTTCTGAATATTCTGAAGCTACTACTTCTCAACTGTTTAATCCCATAAAGAATAATTGGGCTTACGATTTAATTAAAAAAATGGGATTAAAGAAAGAATGGTTTTGTGAAATCAAAGATCCAGGTACCATTTTAGGACCTATTCAAAAAGAGATAGCAGAGGAAATAGGAATATCCCCAAATACGTTAATTATTGCTCCATTATGTCATGATACGGGATCTGCTATTGCTGCAATTCCAGTAGACAGAGATAAACAAAAACAAGGGGATTGGGCATATATTAGCTCCGGAACATGGAGTCTTTTAGGAGTTGAATTAGAAAAACCGTTGATAAATAAAAAAGCCATGCAGTATAATTACACAAATGAGGGAGGGATTAATAAAACAAGTCGTTTTCTTAAAAATCTCACAGGATTTTGGCTCATTCAAGAATGTAAAAGAGTATGGAATAAAAATGATATGAATTTAACATGGGATGAGATTGAAAAACAAGCTAATACTGCGCCACCATTTAAATTTTTTATAAATCCTGATGATCTCTGTTTCTTAAATCCTCAAAATATGATTGATGAAGTTAAAAATTATTGCAAAAAGCATAATCAAGAAATACCCAAATCTGTTGGAGAGATTGCAAGAACTATTCATGAAAGCATGGCTTTTAATTATAAGAGAGCGGTGTTAAACTTAGAGGATATTTTAGAAAAAAAAATTAAAATCGTTCATATAATTGGAGGAGGAAGCAGAGATAATTTATTAAATCAATTTACAGCTAACGCCTTAAATATTCCCGTTATAGCAGGTCCTGCGGAAGCCACCGCGATTGGTAATATTCTTGTTCAAGCACTTGCTTTAGGGGAAGTTAAGAATATATATGAATTAAAAGAAATTATTAGAAATTCTTTTCAAATAGAAGAATATTTCCCAAATAATATTGATGAATGGAATAAAAAATTTGAAGCATTTTTGAAAAAAACATCCTTAACTTCTTAGGTAAGACAATTTTTTTAAAAAAATTGATTAATTAAAGATAAAAATGAATAAATATGGAAGAAATTATTGAAAAATCATATCAACTTGCTGAAAAAAGATATATCGAATACGGAATAAATCCCGAGGAAATTCTAAATAAACTAAAAAAAGTATCTCTTTCTATTCATTGTTGGCAAGGTGATGATGTTGGTGGATTTGAAAGGCTCGATGCGGGATTATCTGGAGGAGGTATTCTTGCAACAGGAAATTATCCGGGTAAAGCTAGGACTATAAAAGAATTACAGCAAGATCTTGTGAAAGCCATTTCATTAATTCCAGGAGAGAGTCT
>SMTZ1_10008475_pt1 | contig 10958 bp, 14 predicted proteins | sample DeeMarSWOR136_30_FD_25667 | JGI IMG/M metagenome (IMG submission 25667)
TTATAAAATTTTGATCAAAAATAATTATTAAGAAAGTATAGATTCGAAACAATTTAACACTATTCAATTAGAACAAGAAATAAAAATAAAGAAAATAGTAACATTTTTTTTACTTAATTTACTAACACTTGGAGGTTATCAAGACGTTTTGTCTCTGGTATTTCGAGGATAAAATCCTTTCCAAAAGCTAATGCGGGAGTTAAAGCCCCCTTAGGAGATAATTTGAAAACTTTTTCGACACTCCTGACACCTGCAACAGAAGTAAATCTGTATCCTTCCATCGTATCTAACCAAGCTTGACTCTCATTACCTTCTTCATCAGCTGCTCGTGCCCAAATACGGGAGCGTGCTGTATTTCGTGTAAATTCATCAGGTCCGTGTATATTCTTTTCGATCCATTCATTGATTTTATCTTTCTTTAGCCTTGAAGCTTTCATTAAGTCAACTATAGTTTTTGAATAAGGCATATAAACAATGATATTTGGAATTCCCGTTGTAATATAAGCGGTAGCTAAATCACCCCATACAGTTGGTGTAACTTTTCGTACTTTATCAGAGAAAGTAACCTCACGTGCTCCATTTCCAAGAGTTATATCTTTAAGTTCCCCATTTTCACGGATTAATAATCCTGTAGAGATATGTTCAAATATAGTCTTAAGTGTTCCTGGACTTACTCCACCTTCACTTGCTATGGCAAGTTCTAACTGTGATGGATTACTAATTTGTTCACTTACATATTTGGCCATACAATCTGTAGGTACAACTGTTCAAACACAGGGATTTCACCAGTTATATCCAGATAATTTATTCCTGCTTTTAAACACGCTTGAACCATTGGTTTACTTGTATGAATATAAGGTCCTGCAGCATGAAAAACCAAATCAAATTCTGAAATTGTCTTATAAAGCTTATCTTTATTTTCTAGATCGAATATTCTATAATCTAAATTCAATTCTTTCGCTAAAGGGATAAGCTTCTCTGCTGAACGACCTCCCAAAACGGGTCTATGACCCCTTAATAAAGCTTCTTGAGCTATTAGTTTTCCGGTATATCCATATGCCCCATATAAAATCCACTTTTTTCTCATTAATCTCACATCTTTTCATAATTAGCAAAATTTTGGTAAACTGACTGAATTGGGTTTAATTTAAGAAATGTTTTTTTACCCTTTTCAAAAAACAGGTTCTCATGATTCCTTTTATTCTTAGAAATATAATCTTTTGTTTAATGATTTATTAGTCTTTCTTATATTATGGATATTAAAATATTGAGTTTAGAGGGATTTTATTTTAGACAATAAAGATTATTTTAAAACGAATAAAAATTCTTGAATGGTCTAATTTTTAAAAAGATTTTATTGAAAGCATAAAAAAATTTAAATAAGGCTAAAGCTTAGTGATCCTTCAGATCTAATACAAAATTTTTATAAATAAAAGGATTTAATCCAAAAAACCTCATATCATTTCGAGTTGATTTAATAAATGCCAGAGGTCACAAAAGAAATTAAAATAATATTACTTATCGATGCGATAGCAGCACTGATCTTTACATTTCTTTATTTAGTGATACCAGAGACGTATGCTAGTTTAGTAGATCCCCTTGTGTTTGATCCCTATTATTGGAGAGCATTTGGGGGTACTCTTTTAGTCCTTGCGATTATGGCTCTGATTGCTTTAAAGAGAGCAGAAGTAGAACAGGTAAAATTGATGATCGAATTTGCGATATTATGGAGTGTTGTAATTCTCGCTTTAAACATTTGGGAATTAATAGTACTTCCACTTTCCCCAACATATACACAAACTACGTGGTTTGATAGTATATTGTTAATTGTATTAATCATTCTAAACCTCTACTTCTACAATCGAGACTTAAAATAAAACGGAAATAATTTAATTATATCTAACTCTTTTTTTTTTTAAAATTTTCAAAAAATCTCCTAAAGTTCAAATAAAATAAAAAAGAAAAAAAATTAGCTTGTAGTATACTTGATTGAACGGCCTCGATAAAAACTCGACAACATTTCAGCAATTATTCTGATAAGCTCGTCTTGTTGGGTTATAGTACACACCATCTCGTTTGGATTTTCAGTATAAGGACCATAGAATGCCTCTTCTTGGTCTCTATTCGCTCCGATAGCAGATACAATCATTTCTGTGATAGAACGTAAATCAACATTTCCCTTTTGAACAAGTTTATTTGCCATTTCTTTATCAGTAATCTTACATGCGATTGTAATCGTCATGAAATTCCTCTTAAAAGCAACAGTTTAATATTTTTGAGATCTTGAATACAACATTAAGTGAAAAGGACAAATTTTTGGGTATATAATAAAGAAACAAAGTAGGATGTTATAAATATAAAATAAAACTTTTTTTTCTTATTCTAATATTTTGGATTAGATATCGTATTAAAAGTTTAAAAACTTCATTTCTACTTCTAAATATCACTCTGAAAATTCTAACATTCTTGTAAAAAACTTTATATTTAGAGTTATCTTAGTTAAATTTGCAAATTCTTTAGAAAAAAAGAATTCCAATATTAGAGTAAAAATAAGAGGTGAAAATCAAATGGCAGAACTCTCAAAGGAAGTAAAAATAGTATTTATTATCAATGCTATTCCTGCTTTTATTTATGCTTTTCTATTTTTAGTAATACCAGATACATATGTTCAAATAACAGAAGCAGAAATATATAACCCGATTAATCTACGGCAGGTTGGGGCAAGTATTTTAGTTCTCGGAATTGGTATTGTACTATCTATCAAGAGAGACGATTTAGAAAAGTCAAAAATATTTTGGGAAATTGCAATCATATGGTTAATACTTATGTTAATCATAGGTATATGGGGTGCATTCGCGATTCCTGGTACAGCAGCAGCTCAAGTAGGAACTTGGATTGCAAATACAATTCTTATCGTATTAACAGTGCTTAATATCTATGTATATTATCGAGAAACAAAATAAATTATAGATCATTTTAAAATTCAAAAATAAATTAAATAATCCCTTTTTTTTTCCTTTCCATAAATTAATAAAAAAAATCTCATTTTACAAACCATAGGAATATACTTTTATCCCAGCCAACCTTATGACTGAGAAATTATTAGAAGATTCTGATTTTAATCTTTTTAAAACGATATGGCCTTTCTATATGCTAACTGGATTCTTCTCTATGTCATTTAGCGGGATATTCATTCTAATTGTTCCCTTATCCTTTTTATTTTGGCCTGGAGAACCATTTCATGCCTTTGAAATGGGATTTCTTATCACTTCAATGCTATGGGTAACCTCGGTATCAGGGGTGATATTCGGGAGGATTATAGACAATCATAATTTTAAACGCACTTACATTCTTTTCTTAGTAGCTCTTGCGAGAGGTATTAGCTTTATTATGTTAAGCTTTGCTAATGAAGGCAGGGGCATGGAAACGTGGTGGTATTTCTTTTTCTTTATAATGATATTTGCATTCTTCGCGGGCGGAAATTATACTAGTGTTATCTCACTTTCTAATGATATTATTCCGAAATCGCACCGCTCAAGATTCTTTGGAATCTATTCAGTGTCGAGACATACTTTTCAGTTAGTTGGCTTTGTAATAGCGGGCTATTTAGTCCAAATTGGATTTTGGAGACTAGTTTTTAGTGGAATGGGATTAGCAATTATTATTTCTGGAGTGATTATGGTTTTCAAAATAAAAGAACCTAAAAGAGGCGCCCAACATAGAGAATTATCGGATGTACTTAACAAAGATTCCGTACAGTACGATTTTCAAATTGACAGAGAAATGATGAAGAGAACAATGTTGAGTAGAACTAACGTTGTCGCTCTCATCGAAGGGATTTTCACGAGTGTTTTCTTAGGGAGTATGATAATTATTATATTACCCTACATTCAAACGGAACCACATAACTTTTCACCTTTCGCTACAGGTGTATTTCTAGCTATCTTTGGTCTAACGGGGGGATTCATTGGTCAAGTGGTATTAGCAAGGTTTTCGGATAAGGTTTCACAAGAAAAACATACCCGACGATTATATTTTATTATTTTAGCTTTGTCCTATGGCGCTTTTGCTTTCGTTATTATGTTTTTTCTCCCATTGCCCCATTTATCGGTGGAACAGGGAAAAGATATTGCTTTATTGTTCTCTTTTCCGGTTATATGGTTATTTGGTTGTATTTATTTGAGTTCTAGGGCGATATCTTCATTGTACGAGATTAATCAACCCCCTGTTTTACAGGATATTAATTTACCCGAGGCTCAAGGACAAATAACATCATGGAACCGATTGTTAGAGACAATAGCATTTGGATCTGGGCCTTTAATCGCGGGAGTATTAATCTCTATTACGGGATATGATTATCAATTGGTAGCCATAATAATTGGAATAATTGCGATACCAGGAATATTGTTATGGGTTTTAGCATTAAAATATTTTGAAGAAGATCATCAAAATATTAGTAAAATTCTTTCTGAAAGAGCGAAAATTCTAGATTCTCGAAATAATAATTAAATTTACCTTAGCTGAATATAGAAGCGATAATTGATTCAATAAATCAAATTCTTTTTCAGGAAGTACTATGTTATTTTCAAATTATTAACTGAAGGTTTAAAACCTAACTTATCTAAGAATTACTTATGATAGAAGTCAAATTAATAATTAATGATAAGGAAATTCCATTAAACGATCTTATGAGAGATATGTTAACTAATATAATTCTCGGATATTTAAAATCAGCTAAAAATGTCCCAGAAGAGAAAAAATCTATTAAGATCGAAATTAGATTATAAATTAATTAACTTTTTTTTTTATCTTTAATTAGTTTTTTTTGATGATTTATGGCAGAAGAGATAGATTTCTTAACCGAAAAAGAGTTTAAAGAACTTTCTGAACAAGATAAATGGAATTTGATCCAGACCTTAAAGAAAATTATAGGAGATTTAAAAATCAGAGCAGATAAGAATTGTGAAGAATGTGAGAAGACGTTATTAACTGCGGATGATATTAACATTGACCTTTTTTTTCAAGATTGGAGGAATTGTGCTGAGCATTGTGATGAGTGCAACAATGAAGATTTAGTAAGTATGTGTGAAACCCAGTTTCAACTTATGAATCATATAGCTAACACATTACTTGAGCTTCAAAGAAAGCAGAATGTTTTAACACAAATACTACTTAAACGGGATGAAACTGGCTCAAAATTGCTAAAGGATTTTATGAAAAAAAAAGAGGAGTTAGAAAAGAAAGATAAACGCTCAACTGATATGTTCCAATAAACCCTATTTATTATAAGTAAAATCAATATCTCTTTTTTTTATGAACTATAAATCTTATTATAAAATAAGAAAAAAAAATAGATTTTATATTAGATTTCTTGCAGTGCTTTTTTCTTCGCTAATTTTTGTTCTTCTGTGAGCTCAGCTTCTTCTCTTTTAACAAAAAACAATAAAATTAATGCAACAATTAGGAAAATTGCTCCATTTAGAAAAAAGTATTCCCAGCCGGTTAAATCCGTCATTAATCCTACTAATCCTGGTCCAAATATTTCAGCTGAAAAGGTGAATAAATAGTACATTCCAGTATAAGTGCCAATTTTCTTTTCAGAAGGAGCTAATCCCCAGATTATGACAATAGTATTAACTATGATACAAGCGTATGCAATCCCAATAAATAAAATTATTATTGAAATCACCAACAAATCTCGAACGAAAAAGCCAAATATTAAACAAATACTAAATATCGCAAGTCCGATTTTAATAAATAATCTTCTACCATATTTTTCAGCTAAAACTGCTAAAGGAAAAGCTGAAACCAGAAATGCTATTGCTCCGTAAAGCATTAAACCTCCTGCCTGTCCTCTTGTTAAACCTAGGACTATTACACCATAAGGGGTGAGTAAAGCATTTAAAGCAGCCCAACCTACAGAGATAAAAAATATAGCGAACAACATAGTTATTGTGCTTTTATCATCTTCTTCTAGCACATCTTTAAAACTTGCTTTCAATCCTACTTTTTCTCTCTCCTCTTTAATTTTTTCTCCTAATTCAGCTTCAGTTTTCAAAAGCAATTGATAGCTATACGCATTTTTTTCATTTACTGTTAATATTAATACAATTAAGCCGATAATCATTATTATTGAAACTGTTATAAATGCGAGTTGCAAGCTAATATCAACCAAAAAAAGACTGATAAGCGAAGCAGCAACTAATGATATAGCACTCATCATATTAATGATTGAGTTGGCTTTACTCCTATGTTGGGGCTGTATAAAATCAGGCATTAAAGCAACAGTTTGAGATCTGTAAAAGGACATCGCAATAATAAAACAAAACATGAAAAATAATAGACTGTATATAGAAGTCTCAAAAGCAATTAAGGCAAAAAATATAGCTGAAACCGGAATTCCTATCATAATATAAGGCATCCTTCTTCCCCATTTTGTTCTAGTATTATCTGAAACATTTCCCATTATAGGTTGAACAACTACTCCAACAAGATTATCAAGCCCCATTATAAGTCCAACGATTGCAATACTGCTTATATATGCTAAAAGGCTAATTGGAACTTGCTGATTATATAAGGACCAAGATATTGAGGTGCAGAAAAAAGCAAAACCGATGAGGAAAGTAAGTTTAATATCTAATTTTTCTTGTATTTCATATTCTGGCATATTAATCAGTTTTTTTAAAATTATTTGTTATTCATTATCTTTATTTAAAAGAATTTAAAATTATTCCTCATTTTTCTTAATTAGAAGATATAATCTATTTCCTAACAGTAGAGATTCCTTTTATTTTAAAATGAAATTAGAGCCAGAATGCATAGGATGCCTTTTTAATCAAATCTTAAAAGCATTTTCAATGATCAAACCAGATATTTCCCGCGAAACGGTTATTTCTGCTCAAAAAAGACTCATGGAATATCTTATTAAAGTTGATGTAAATAAAACTCCTGCTCCAATTTTAGGTGCTTTTACGTATAATATGATTGCTGAGATGTTAGGTTTAGAAGATCCGTACAAGAATTTAAAAGATAAATATAATAAACTCGCTCTAGAATATCACGACGAAATTGAGGCAATCATCAAAAATTCCAAGGATCCTCTCTTTGAAGCAATCGCGGTAGCAGCCTTAGGAAACACAATCGACTTTGCTACGCAACATGAGATTGCTTTTATTAATGATATTAAAAACTTTTCATCAAAAGATTTTAAAATTAACGATTACAATGAGTTTAGAGCTTCAATTAAAAGAATAAATGAAAATAATGGGCAGTTGTTAATCCTAGCAGATAATTCCGGAGAAATTGTGTTTGATAAACTACTTGTAGAAACAATTAAAAATTTTTACCCTGACCTAGAAATTATCGTTGCGGTACGTTCAAAACCGATTATAAATGATGCAACAATAGAAGATGCTCAATCTATTGGATTGACAGATATAGTACAAGTAATTGAAAGCTGTCCAGTACCGGGAATTGATTTAACTAATGCCACTGAAGAGTTTAAAAAGTATTTTTATGAAAAGAATGGAATAATATTATCAAAAGGGCAAGGCAATTTTGAAACATTATATGGGATGGAAATTCCAAATAAAGAGATTTATTATCTATTGAAAGCTAAATGTGTATTAATGGAGCGAATATTTAAAGTTAATATTGGAGATTTAATTTTTAAGAAAAAAACTACAGGCTTTTAAGAATTTGTACATTTAGGTTCAATATAAATTACTTTTAAAAGTAGATTATAAATAGATTTATATCACAATTACAATTTAAAAGTATTAAATTAAAATTTATATTATGAGTTAGTATCTAAAATGTGTAAATTTTGTTTAAAACATGGTGCGAATGGTAAGTGGTATTTAAACGCTCAAAATTATTTGAAAAAAGAATCTGAGAAATTTGAAGATACCCGAGAATATTTAGAAGTATTATGGGGAAATCTTGAAAGAGTATATTTAGGGAAAACCTACGGATTATCAATAAATAAAACTTTAGATTACAGGCTTAAAATGCCTCTTTTAGGGCGAGTTATTAAAGCTGTCGTACATAGAAAGCTTGAAAAAGAGAAAAATCCAAATCCTTTAATTGCCGAAAGTCATCTAGGGCAAGTGATACCATTAGAAGAAGCAAAGATGATAACTACAACTTTAGCTGATATTTCTGTAAAGGCAAATTGTCCATGTAGATTTAAACATCGTGGTATTAAAGAAGCGAGTTGCTTAGGATTTACCGCTTTAGCAGAAGTGCTCCCTAAACTTCCTCGATACATACCGGAAAATGGTCTCGAGGTATTAGACGCCGACAAGATAGAGTTATTTTTAGATACCATGAATAAGAAGGGGAAAGTTCATACGATTTGGGCAGGTCCACTTCCTTATATTGCCGCGATGTGCTCATGTGAATATCCACAATGCATTGGACTTCGAACCCGTATTGATTTTGATGTTAAGGCAGTTTATAAAGGGGAATATATCGCATTAGTAGAACCAGATAAATGTATTGGATGTGGCAAATGCGCTTCACGTTGCCAATTTGGGGCAATGAATTTCGCACCGACTTTGAATCGTCCAATTATTGACGCAAGAAAATGCTTTGGATGCGGATTATGTAAAGAATCTTGTGAACAACAAGCTATAAAGTTAATTGATAGAAATGAGATTCCTATTACTAGGGGGATGTATTAATGAGTAAAACAAAGATAAAGGTAGATTATTCAAAATGTACTGCTCCTGTGGATTGTAAGCAGTGTTTAGGTGTTTGCCAACCAGCAGTATTAATCCTTACTTTTACCGATAAAGACTTTTATAATCCTAAAGATTGGAAGATATTCCCAGCTTTCCCCGGTCTTTGTATCGGATGCAATTTATGCGTTGATAAATGCCCTGAAAATGCAATAACTGTATCATTAAAATAAAATATTTTCTCTCTTAGTTATCATAAATAATTAACTTTGTTGTCACTAATGAAACATAATAGTAGAATATTATATAAGGTTATAAAATACTTTACTTTTTTATAATTATTATCAGAAAGTAAACTGATAATGAAAATAAGAGAGAGGTTTTAAAAATTAAGAAGTTCATCAAGGGTATTGTAATTTGTAAAGAGAGCGGTGAATATTTGCTTGATCTTATCTTAGATACAGAAATAAATCCCATGCTGTTATCCTCATTCGTTGGTGCATTATCGCTATTTGGGAAAGACAATCTCGGGAAAATTGAAGAAATCAATATTAAAGGCTTAGATGTGGATATGATTATAGTATACAAGTATAATTTAATCTTAATTGCCATACTATCTCACGGAGTAAAACTCGATCACCTAAGAGATGAGGTTGAAAAAGCCTTGGATATGTTTTATAGTTCATATGTAGAAGAACTTAGAAATTTAGAATGCTTGGATGTCTCAATTTTTGATGAGTTTAGAAAAGTATTATATATACAGATTGAAGATTATTTTGATATCCTAAAAGATAAAGAAAAAGCACAAGCCATACAAGATTTCGGATTTTTCACAGAAGCAATTCGTAAATTAAGAAATAGGACTTAAGATACTTCTGTTAGTTTTTTAATATTATCTTTTCTTAAATATATTTCTTGTTTAAAAAATAATTTTTTAATACATCTTTATAAGTTATCTTTAGATTTGCGTATGACTTCAGTAAACCATCCAAAATCGCCGATCTCCTTTTCTTTCTCTAAGCGATTTATTTCATCTAAATAATCTTTAATCTGGACAATTAAAATTCTTTTAAAGGATTCAAAAATTCCTGTGTGATGTGAATTTTTAAGATCTTCTTTATATAATAAATAAAACATATCTAAGGCTTTTTCAGCTTCATTTCTAATCTTCTCTCTCACGTAATTTTTATCCATGATTGCGATCAGTATTAAATCATATTTATTTACAATTATCATTTCTAAATCAAGACCCTTTACTGTAATCTCTTTAATTTTTCCCATATTATCTTTCCCAAATAGAGCTAAAGCTCCTATAAATGAGGATAACAGCATGGGATTTATTTCTGAATCTAAAATTAAATCTAACAAGTATTCTCCTGATTCTTTGCAAATTACGATTGCTTTCATGTAGTGGTAATCTGATTTTTCTTTTTGACTGCTCATGTTAGAAGCATTTAGCTTTTTGAATATTAATATTTCTTTTAAATGCATAGTATTATTAAAATCTTAATTCCATTTAAAAGGTGATAAGTCAATCAATTAAGATCGTAAATGAATAAAGAATTAGTCTTTAGTTTTAAAAAAAAGAAAAAATAGAGTCACTATTTCTCTAAAAGTGCTCTAATTTTCTTCACAATTTCCTTAAAAGCTTTAGCACTATCCGATTCTGGATATTTCAGGACAAATGGTAGACCTTGATCGCCTTGCTGTCCAACCTCTGTCTCAAAAGGTATTTTTCCGAGTAATGCGACGTTAAAATCTCTAGCAGCTTTTTCTCCTCCACCTGGAGGATAAAGATCGATATAACTCCCACAATGGGTACATTTAAAACCACTCATATTTTCAATTATACCAAGCACTTTTCGTTCCATGACCATTGCCATTTTTATTGTTTTTCTCGCATCCATTATCGCAACTTCTTGAGGGGTGGAAACAACAATTATATTTTCATCGGGTATAAGTTGGAGAATATCCAGAGTTTCATCCGAAGTTCCCGGTGGTAAATCACACACAAGATAATCAAGCTCATCCCATACGGCATCCCCTAAAAATTGGCGTACAACACCCATTTTCATAGGCCCCCTCCAAATAACAGGTTCATCTGGATTTAGAGTGAGAAAAGCCATACTCATTACTTTAACATTTAAGGGGCCAATAATTGGATAAAATCTTTTTGCCTCCGGATCAACTTTTGGTTTCAAATCTGGACTTATTCCAAACATTTTGACTACATTAGGACCAGTAATATCCACGTCTAATATTCCAACACGCAACCCA
>SMTZ1_10010327_pt1 | contig 10958 bp, 10 predicted proteins | sample DeeMarSWOR136_30_FD_25667 | JGI IMG/M metagenome (IMG submission 25667)
CCTCCACAGTGATTTCTGACATTTGGACTAACCCATCTGCATTGGCATCTGTCCAGCGCAGCATCAGCATGTGTGCATCTTGGTAGGTCTGCCAGGTTAGAGGATCTCCCATGAAGGTAGAACCTGCATACGAGCCCTGCCAGCCGTAACCCCAGACGAGCATGACGTTCCGTGAACTCTCATTTCCTAAGTACACAATGCAAATGTCCTCACTAGGGTACTGGGTCAAATCTAAATAGATGGATTCACCTTCGCAGAAGATTTCAAAGCTCACTCCCGCGTAATACTCGAAGGTAATCCCGAAAATACTATCGAATTCATCTGCTACTGGATTAATAGCTGGACCACCTACTGGTATCAAATTTCCTGTGTCGTGTTCTGTTGTAGTTAAAATCGTGTGGGTCCTCCCTTCAGGGTTCTCTGTGACACCGCCTGCAGCTAACCCAAAGGATATCTTCCCTGTTCCCAAAACATCAGTACAGTAGGCATTATTCCCTACCACAAAGTAGGAATTAGTACTGAAAACTCCTGGATAATCTGCAAAGGTGGATACTGGCTGCTGGGTTACTGTTCTGATTCCAATGTCCCAGTTGTGTCCTTCCTGTGACAAATTGTACCAGGTTGAACCATCAGAACTTGAATATGATTGTCCAGAAATAGGGTTATAATCATCAAAGGGTACTGGATACTGAAAATTGGGAGTATTAAACCGCACTGCCACAATGAAGTCATCACCTGCAGTAATTTGTGGTTTTGTTGTTAATTCTACAGAGTAGTACCCTGCTTTGGTCACAGTCCCGGATTGAGATGATAACAATCCACTGAATAAATTTCGTAATTCAACATATCATCCACAGCCCAGAATTCTACACGCTCCAGTGCACCATTCTCTGTGGGTACAAACCGCACTGCACCCCAGGTATCATACTCATTCGAGTAAAATGAACCCTGCCACCCATGCTCATCATAGTAGTACAATGTCTCACGATAGTCATATCCTGCAGTACACGTAAATGCAGACACGTACTCACAGATGTTGGCACTTCCGTATGCTATCCCATCCAACGATGAGTACCGTGTGGTTCACACTTCCGTTAACCCAGTATTCAAATACACCCCCCGTGTACAAGCTGAATCCAGGGGCTGACGCGTTCATGGACACAAAGACCGGTCCGAACCGTAACAGTGCATCTTTCACAACAAGTATTTTGGCAGGGTCTTCACTGTCTAAATTGCTCCCGACAATTCTCCATCCACATAACCTCTTCATGATGTCACAATCTGCACAGGGCGTTCCATCAGTACCATCATAGGGTGCACAGCTCTCCAGAGAACCACCATACTTGGTTAGATAAGTGGTGACAATGAAATCATTTCCACCACTGCAACCAGCATTAAAAATATTGCACGACAGTACATTCTCCTCTGACAAATCGTATTCTGGACCTCCCTCAATGAGTATTCTGGACTCAAACATTCCTGTTCCTGCAAAACACCAGCAGCTTCCGCAGTTCCTCTGATCTTTGGGAGGCGTTACCATGCCCATACTTCTGTAATCGTATGCAGATGGCGGCGGTGGAGGAGGTGCTCGGTCACTCTCTACTTCAGAAAGATGGCTCAAATCCATGCGCGGTGGGACATATCCTAAAAGACTAGCCATCTCTGCAGGAGATAACTGTGAAAGCCAGGTATCTCCTACCGTATAGTTGTACCTATTTAGCCTGATCATTTCCCGTATCTCCTCAAGTGTCAAGGGCACAATAACAGGTGGAGGGACTGGTGCTCTCTCTGGTGCTCTATGAATTTGTGGTCCTGGATCAAGAGAAACCCATTTTTCTGTGTATTGGTTCTTTCATATTCTCACTTCCTCTATCTCTTCTATTTCTCTACTTCAAAGTCTCTGTGTCTGGACTTTGTATAAAAGATGTATATCTTCGCAACAATATATAAACCTATTTATCACATTGTGTGAACATGTGCGATAGGTTAGTATGGTTAGCGCCCATCTCAACTTTGTTACACGTGTAACACTTTTTATTTTTTCTCAATTTCTCGTATCTAGAGTTCATTCAATAGCAGAATTTCCATTTATATAAAAAATATAACCTTGTTTGGTTAAAAACGTCTACAATATATCAGTACCACAGGTTCATAAATTGGCTACCCCGCCCTCCTTCGCAGCTGTGTATTTGTTGAGGCTAAATTCTTCAAGACTGAATCAAAGGTTTCATCTGGCAGTAACGCTTTATTCAAAAATATTCCTGTTCTTCCCACTTTATCCCTTTTTTGAAGCACTTTAACCCGTTCTGATATAATATCAATGGAAACATTCAATCGTTTTGCAATTTCGTGCTCTCTCCCACAGACGGATAATTCCCTGTGTCCGTTTTCTGTGGGTTCAATAAAAACCAGCCGTTTATCCACTCCAGCAACTCGTTCATCCTCAAAAAGATCGTCCAACGTCAAAAATCCACCAAACCGATAAAATTCACGCTCTAACCTGGTAGGCTCCACCATAGGAAAGGTAATGGTAGCATCGGGGAGCTCTATTAACCCCTTGATTAAACACCAGGGGGTCGCCTGGGTTAACCGTCGTTCCAGAATGTTGAACCGTTCCAAACATATCTCCAGCAAACAGGAAGGAATCACATACGGTATGACAATATCAATGTCTGAATCCTTGTGGACATCGCCTCTGGCCAAACTGCCGTACACCAGGGGGGAGAATTCTTTGAGCGCTTCCATGGCCTCAGAAGCTGCTTCTCTTAACGAATGTAACAACTTCCAGTGAGACTCATCATAGGTAATCTCACTGACATGGAATCGTTTGGTCTTGCTCTTCATTGTACCACTTCGGAAATCCATTGAAAAAAGGGCTCGAACCCTTCTCCAAGGGGGATTTCCACGATATCCGGCACCTCATAGGAGTGCAGCCTTTTAACTTCTTCGATGACAGAAGTAACTTTTCCTTTCTCTGTCTTCATAAATGCACTGTACTCTTGCGATTCTTCCATGGTTCCCTTCCAAATGTATACAGAAGACACAGGGAAGATATTGGCACAGGCTATCAACCGGTGCTCTAACAGGGTTTTAGCAATGGTGTCAGCTTCCTCCTTGGAGCCACACGTCATGTATATGAAGGAATACTCCATAAAGAGAAGGAGAAATACCAGTATATAAAGATTTTCAACAAAAGACGCTGTCTAACCATGAGGTGTTCATCTGTTACACGTGTAACATAAAAAAATTGTCTTTAATTCGTATAATAATAAGAAAATTAATAATTAAAGCAAATACTTTTGAAGCCACTCCATTAATGGGTTACCAGTATTCACCTGCATATAGCATACGTGTATTCACATGGCTTATTCAGCTCTATCCTTTAAATACTGGTCAAACCAGCGTTTAATATGAGTTAACCGTTCAATACGCCGGTCTGTGCGCCCTTCTCTCGAGAGGCCGTGGGGCTCTTCTGGGAATAAAACCATTTCTGTGTCTACGTTGAGCCGCTTTAATGCAACAAAGATTTGTTCACCCTGCTCTCTGTCTGCACGCAAATCCTGTTCACTGTGAATGACTAACGTGGGCGTTTGAGCATTACCAATGAATTTAATAGGAGACTGCTGCCACCAGTTTTCAACGTTCTCCCAGGGAGGCTCATTTCCGAATTCATCCTGGAAGGACCAGTTTAAGTCGCTGGAGCCGTACATGCTGGTTAAGTTACTCACACTCCTCTGGGTGACTGCTGCTTGGAACCTGTTGGTGTGGCCAATGATCCAGTTGGTCATATACCCACCGTAGCTTCCGCCAGTGACACCCCTTTTTTCTTTGTCAATGTAGGGTTTCTCTTCAATGAAATCAACCCATGCCATCAAATCATCGTAGTCTTTTGTACCCCACTTGTTCCAGATAACTTTGGAATGCTGTTCACCATACCCTTTTGAGCCGCGGGGGTTGCAGAAATAAACCACATACCCGGAAGCTGCCAAGTAGAAGAACTCGTGCATGAAGAAGTTTCCGTACTGCACCCGGGGACCGCCGTGAATTTCTAATATGGAAGGATATTTCTTGGATTCGTCAAACTCAGGAGGTTTAATGATCCAGCCCTGCAAATCGTTGTCATCCGGGCCTTTGAACCACACTTCCTCCACATCTCCGAGGTCCAAACTCTTGAAGAACTCCTCATTCACGTGGGTTACTTGACGCGCGCTTTTTGTTGTCACAGAACGTACCCAGATTTCTCCCGGATTCTTCATGTCTGCATAAAGATATGCCAGCATCGACTGGGTTTCATCAAAGGTGAATGGCCCCACAACGCCTTTATCATCAACTACTGGGGTTACACTCGTACTGCTTATTGATACTGAATTCAGCGTAGTATTACCGTGATGCGATACCTGAAAGTAAACCATTTGTGAATTAATGGACCATGTAGGAGGCATCAAGGACAGAATCCCTGGGAGGTCGTTAATAGTTCCCGTAGATACATCGATATCAGCCTGTTCTGTAAGGTTGTGCACTTTCCCAGACCCATCTGCTGGTACCACCCACACAGATGTGTGCTTCCAGGTGAGTCCTTTCCCCTCATATCCGAAGTAAGCCACCCATTTCCCGTCAGGTGAAAATACTGGGGTCCCCTTTGGTCCTACAGGTGTATCAATTCTGCGGAAATCACCACCTGTTTCGGGTATGACAAACAAATCTATGACATCAGGGTCCAGATCAGGATCTTCTGTGCGGTTAGAACAGAAAACAATCTCTTTCCCATCGGGTGACCACGAGGGTCCGTACTCATCGTAGATTTCGTGGTCTGTCAACTGGGTAGCCTCCCCTGTTTCAACGTTGATGACCCAGATGTGGTATCTCTCTTTGGGTAGGAATCCTTTACCATCTTCTTTGTAGAAAACGCGGGTAATGTGACGGGATAGCACTCCTAATTTCTTCTTTTGCTCGTCTTCTTCTCGTTCGATTTCCTCTTTGTCCTTCTTACGGAAACTGCAGACGAACTTCGTACCATCAGGGGACCACTCATAGCTGTCAATAGTACCCTTGAAATCGGTTACTTTCCGGGCTTCTCCACCCTGAAAAGGGATAACATAAATCTGGGGCTGTTTTTCATCATCTCTAGTGGAAATAAAGGCAATTTTGATGCCGTCGGGAGACCATCGCGGTGTGGTATCTGAATGATCACCGTACGTGAATTGTTGTGCAGGTCCTTTCTCAGTGGAGACAATCCATAAATTGGAGTATTTCTTTTCAGTTTTTTTATCTACTCTGTTAACAGGGTACACGATGTGACGTCCGTCTGGCGAGATCTGGCAGTCAGAGATCAAGTGAATGCGGTATAAATCTTCTGCTGTTGTGTGGTTTTTTTGCATACTCATAAGAGGTCTCATCTGTTTTAAGGGTTACGCTAGTGGGAGGTATGGTCCATCACAACTCCAGCAGATATAGAATGTAAAGGAACCCTGCAGAGATGAGATAAAAAAGAGAAACGTAGATTTCTTCAGATAAGTAACTATAAAGACAGATTTTCCACGTACTTCAGTTATGGTTCTCAGGCATGTTGCCAAGGCAGCAGGGTGGTGGCAGTGGTGAAGTTCCTGTGGAGCATGCTCCTGTGGGAGAAGTTCCTGTGTAACAGCTTATTGAAGGGGTACTTCCATATCCACAGTAAAGGGGTATGCCCATCACAACAATACTATTAGCAAATATCAGCTTTGCATACATGAGTTCACCTCCTTTTTGTTCAGGCCAGGATTTATTCACTCATAATTTTATTATTAACTTGAATTTTGATTATAATAGATGCACGTGCAAGTTGATCCTGACCGTTTTATACATTTTTTCCTGTCATATAAATGTTTCGTTAAGACTTTGAAAGAATTCTCATTTACAGGGTAGTGAATAACCTTTGTGCGTTGAATGTACAGTTCTCACCACGAGGAGTAAATGCATTGAGATCGGAGCTGAATCCAATGAATTGGCACAAAACATAAAATCCTTGATCCAAGTGATCTCAAATGGGCTCCTCTCAACCATGGCATGTTTATTTGTCTCATATTTGTGAGTCTCATTGACCGAAACCTTTATAAAGATATTTATAAATATCTATTGTCATGAGAAAAATTCAAGTCATCCATGATAAAATCACACTCACAGACGACGTGGAAATTGTCTACGAGAAGAGAGTAACTCCATTTGGAACGAGGACAAAAGTTGGTGCTCCGAGGAAGTATGTTGGAAGGAGAGCATATGTGATCATTCTTGAGCAGTGGTCATGAATTTTGTCCCAAAGCCCCTGTATGCTATACATTTATAAAGCTTCGGAACGTAACCAGATTCAATGAAAGAATTCCTGTCGGTGGAGGAAAAAAGAAGGTTAATTGTACTCAACAGTATTTTCATGAAGATCCAGAAAACGCTGGAAGCATCCATAGGGCAGTCTTCCGCCAAGGTATTATACACTGCAGGAGAGGAATTTGGCCACAAATACATGAACGTTCTCAAACATGAAGATGAGAAAACCACTATCGAGGATCTGCTCACAGAGCTAGAAGTCACTGATTTTGTGAAAGCGAAATTCAATGCTGATGATTTGAGTTTCCACGTTTCTGATTCGCCTATTGCTGCAAGTTACGGGGACAGTGAAAAGCCAGTCTGTCACTTTCTGGCAGGATTCTTCACAGGGATTGCTACTGCATACTACAAAAAGGATGTTGAGTACAAAGAGACATCCTGTAAGGCTTTAGGGGACGATATATGCGTGTTCAAGCCGGTAACTGACTGAGCACAGAATTTGTGTGGGACAACAAGTTGACTGTTGCTCAACATTGTTGATAACTACTTCAAAAGGGACCAGCGCTCTGTCTACTGCAAGACCAGGGTTGTCACATTTTTGGTGGATAGAACCTCCTTGAATTCATAAATTTTCTCTTTGTAGTTGAATTGTGGGTGAAATGATATATTATCTGAAATGTTACACGTGTAACACATTGACCTTTAAAGACTTGACAATCCTACAAGGCCACAAGACCAAAAAGCATTTATTAAGAAGATGTGTCAGAAGAAACGGTGGATTCATGAAGCATCATGTACTCCTACTCGTGCTGATGATGGTGCTCACTGGCTGTATTTTCCAGGGAGACAAAATACCATTTGAAACAGTGGCCAAAGCAGAAAGCTCGTACGAGGGGAAAGAACCTTTACTGTTTGTGGCCACATCCTATGAAGATACCCTTGATTTTGTACAGTATACTGGGTTGAAAGATGAATTAAAGAACATAGAATACCACCAGTATATTGTCGTGTGTGTACTTCTGGGAGTGAAACCAGAGGGGTACGATATTGAAATAAAAGAGTTGATCAGAAAAAAAGAGGGTATTGTTCTCCTTACTACGTTTAGGGAACCAGAATTTGGAAAACCGTTACCTGACAAAAATGTATCACCTTTTCACATTATAAGGATTAGAATATCTGAAATTGGCATCGAAGGAGAGGTGAGCTTCCTTTTGGAGGACACAAGAGGATTCTTACACGCAAAGGTGGTTGTTGAAACATGAGTTAAAATCTGGAAGAGCACTATGAATATCGTGCATTGTCGATGGGCTAGGTTCGTTTCGAGGTATACACCTCTAGGTAATCACATACCCTCCACTGCAGCGCACTGTCACTTCCCCTGTAAATTTATATCCCTCGAAGCCTACCAGTTTACACATGAGCCCTGGTGATAAGGGCTGAACCCTGACACCAATAGAAAAAGATATATACTTACCCGTAAGAAAGACAGTGGAGGTCGAAAAGCATGGGGCTCTTTGACAAGGGAAAAGAAGAAGTCATCGATTCCTTAAGAAGGATGGCCACGGAACTGCGGGATGAAAATGCCCGCCTCACCCGGGAGCTCGAAACATACCGGAGAGAGTACGGTGGAGTATCTAAGCTGAAGGAAATAGCCGAAAGGCTCACTGAGGATAACAAGGCCCTCCTGGATAAGGTGGAGAACTTCTCAGATACGGAAAGACAGTTAAAACAGATAATTGAGGAGAGAAACCTGGAACTTTCCAGATTGCAGCAGGTCATACAGCAAAAAAAAGATGAAATATCTCTCAAAAGCTTTGCAATTATGGCAAGGGATTCTGATATTAACCTCTCTGGTGATTTGGTTTTGACAGGCGGATTAAAAACCAGCCGAAGCGTCAACTTAGGAGATGGTGTCATTGTGAAAGGCAGTGTCGAGGCTGGAGAAGTGGCTAGTTTTGGAAACAAAAACATGATCTATGGTGATGTTGTTGCATCTGTGGTGAAAAGCAAAGCAGAGTGCGAATTCAGGGGATCTATCAAGGGAAAGGAGGCCTATCTAGGAGACCGAAATATTTTTAATTCACCGGTGAGCATCGATACCAAGCTGGAGCTCGGCAATATGTGTGAAGTGAAAGAGGATTTATACTCCAAAGGAGACATCACTGTTGGATCAGATTCCATTCTGCAGAAAGTGATGTGCGACGGAACGTTCAAAATTGGAGCCAGAACTACGGTGCAGCGGATCGTATCCAAAGGAGTGGTAGAATTAGGAAGTCTTCCGTAATCACGCCCGTGATCTCAGCTCCTCAAGCATGAAGTAACATTGGTCTAAAAGGGGTTTTACTCTTTCAATTTGGGCAGTGGGGACATCTGATAAATCTGCATTCTCTAGAGAGTCTAACAACTGGTTGTATGTATCGTAAATGCGGAAGAATTCTCCTGGCGTTGCCCTCTCTATGTCTACTTTCATCTGCTCCACTTCCGAGACAAAGGCATCCCAGTAGAACTGTTTGGTGCGCACTTCTCGCTGCCGTTCTTCAGATTTGATTTTCTTTTCAACGTCTTTCATTTTGGCGTAACATTCCCGGATGCGGTCCCTAATCTTTAATCTGAGGTCTTCGGGGAGATCTTCTGCCACTTCCTTGAACTTTTTGGCTACTTTGTTGTACTTGTCAGGATCGAACCTACCTGAACCGATTAAGCTGCTGATTTCTTCCAGGAGTTCTTCTCCTACGTCTTCTGAGGTTTTCTTTCCTTCTCTCTGGATTCTTTTCCCAATTTCGGTCAGGTATTCTTGAATTTCTGACTCCATCTGCTGATCCACATTTCGGGGGAGCAACTGTTCTCTTCTCAGTAAGTCGGCATATTTCTTTTTTGCCTGTATCTGGTCGTAGGTGCTGAGAGAGTCCATAAGCCTTTTTGTATCCGATAAAAACTCTTCCAGGTGCTTGGTGGGCGATTCTCGTTCTTCCACTGCATCGATTCTTGTTTTGAGTTCGTGAATGTTTTGAACAATCCTGGACCCCAGTAAGGTATCAGGGGAGAAGGATCTGACCTTTAAAGATTCGTATAACTTCTGTGCTTCATCAAAATGTTCAGCAATGTAGTCCATGGAGTAGATATCCAGGATGTCTCTGGTCTCTGCAAATAATGAGGAAAGCTCTCTATCAGTTAGTTCAGTTCTGGGGATTTCTTTTTTTCGCCTGAAGGGGGCTTTCACCTCTTCTGGAGGCTCTGGTCCCACATGGATTCCTAACTCTTCTGCTCGCTGTCGTATCTTCTGCTCTTCTTCTATCAGTCGTTCCAATACATCTGTTGTCGATTCCACAAAAGGAATTGAATCTACTGGAATATAAAGGTTTTGGCGTCTGGGGCTGCTCAATTGTTGATAGCTCTCTCATTTTTGTTACACGTGTAACAATTTATTGTCTCTTTTTACTATTTTTTATTATTTTCTGATATTTAAAAAGATTTCATTTTTGATACTAGGTTTTGACACCTCCAGCTCTTACATTTGTAGGTGACCAAAAGCTTTCAAGAGCTTGAACTGGAGATGGAAAAGAGATGTTCCCTTATTGGCTAAAAAGATCACAAGCAAAAGACGTAGCAGTCACATCCAGCTCAACTTTTCCTTTTTATTACAACAAGCATCCCCAAAAGAACAAGAAAAACAGGTGCAGGTGCTGTGCGCTCCACCCCCAGATGCAGATAACCAGGATACTGATCATCCATTACTGGGTGGGGATCATACAAGTTGTGGTAATCTTCAGGAGGGTACACCTCCTCGAATGCAGGGTACACCACCTCACGCATGTACTCTCTTACTTTAGGAACAGTTTGTTCAAACCCTTCCTCCACAGGTATATCACTCTTCATGGACTCACAAAGGTAGTACGTGAATACAAACCCAATAACAGGAAGCCCCTCCTCAGGAATACCTGCCCAGCCCGATTCTTCTGCTGAAACGGAAGCTATCCCAATATACGGGGAATCACTCTCAGGAAGAAAAGATCCAGAATAGCACGAATCTATGATTAATACCCGTTTTTTAATTGCAATTTCATCCCACCACAAAGGAAAGGTCTCATTCCATCTTAAATCATGTCTAATATAACCCCCGTGGGAACCAATATAAAACAGAACAATATCATTCTTATCTGCATTCTCTTTTAGATACTCTAACCCTTCTTTAACAGTTTCTGGAGTAATTCCATCCTTTTTTATTAACATATGATCTTTCTGCCACCCGTGATATACTAACATGTCCTGCATTCTCTCAATATCTACAAAGTCCACGGGAAGATCATCGTACCCTTCGGGAAAATCATTGGTCTCCATGAGAACTGCCCATCCCTCTGCAGGATCATCGCTTGCTACTGCTACCACAAAGAGTATAACCATCAGGGTAGCACCATGACGCCATATCCTTTTAACCGGAAAACCACACATACAACCACCACTATCCCAACTATGAGAGTAACTCCTATATCTCTTTTTCTGTAATGAAGCTCCCTCAAATAGGTTCGTTCCCCTCTTCCAAAAGCTCTGGAATCAATAGCTATGGATAACCCTTCAGCCATCCTGATAGCTTCAATAATCAAGGGGATCAATATAGGTATGTACTTTCTTACCTTTTCTGCAATATTCCCCTTCTCTAA
>SMTZ1_10012743_pt1 | contig 10957 bp, 9 predicted proteins | sample DeeMarSWOR136_30_FD_25667 | JGI IMG/M metagenome (IMG submission 25667)
GTGGCAAAAACGTGCATTATGTTTCTTAGGGATAATCCAGATTTCAAACGGAAAGCGGCAGACAAAAGGACAAAAAGATAAGAAATATTTATTTTCCAGAACGATCCTTTCTTCCTCTTCCATTTCCTGCCTGAGTATATCGCAAAAAACACAACGCTCGCGATATTTAAAATAATTGTGAGCCCCTTTGATCTGTTCTAACGCATTCTTCGGCACCATGGGCAGGGCAACGATTTGAACATGAGGATGCTCGAGGGATGCGCCTGCTGAAGGTCCATAATTCTTAAATATCAGGATATACTTGAAGCGCTTATCCTTAATCAGATCCAAACACCTTCGGCAAAGCATGATGATAACATTTTCTATCTCGTTGTTGAGCAAATCAGGTATATCTTTATGGTGGTAAGGACTTTCGATAACTACCTCATGCGCCCCTACGCCGTTAGACATATCATAAATACCTATTCCTCTCCTGTCTAATTCACCTTCGATTTGAAGAGCGGGAAATTTATTGGACACCACGCGCACCTGCCAGCCAGATGTATTGGGGCTGGTGTGCGGGTCTCTTATGGCCTCTATCTCAGGAGGGGTCATGGCTTCATTCCCGTAACAGAAAGGACAAATCCCTCCCTTCCAGTTGTGAGGCTCATGCTCAAAGTCTTCCGGCTTATTCGGATGGTCTGTATCCACGATCACCCAGCGTCCGACAATGGGGTCTCTTCTTAATTCAGACATTAGACCTCTACCTCTCTTAAAAACTTAGCCGCATCTTCCGGAGGCAAGGGACAGATATAAAAACCCGTGCCCCATTCAAAACCAGCCACGCGCGTTAATCGCGGCATGATCTCTATATGCCAGTGATAATCGTAATCAATGGTCTTCCAGTAACCTGACTTGGGCTTACGGAATGGCGCCGTGTGCAAAACGTAGTTAAAGGGCGGATCACTCAGTCCTTTTTTCAATTTTGACAAAACGAGCTTCATGATTTTTGCCAGATCCAGCCGCAAATTTATATCAAGACTGGTAAAATCGCAGGCGTGTTTCTTGGGCAGAATCCATATCTCAAAAGGAAAACGCGCGGCAAAGGGCGTTATGGCAATAAATCCGTCGATATCAAGGATCAGCCTGTCTTTTGATTCCAGCTCCTGTTTGATGAGATCGCAAAACACGCATCTTTCATGATAATTGTAGTATAATCGCGCGCCTGCCAGCTCTTCTTTAACGCGCTTGGGATTTACGGGTGTGGCAATGAGCTGCGAGCGTGAGTGCTTGACTCTACCTCCGCCTGCGACCCAACCGTGGTTTTTAAATACCAAAACGTATTTGAAACGTTCATCTTTTTCCAGATCTTTCATTCTATTGATGTAGCAAGTGATCACATTGGTTATCTGCTGGTCAGTCAGGTCCGCAATATGGCCTGTGTGTTGGTTAGTTTCAATAACAATCTCATGCGCTCCGATGCCGTTCATCATATCATAAAGACCCTGGCCTTTACGATCCAAATCACCCTCTACCCCTAAAAAGGGCGAAATACTGGGAACAACTCTTAATTGCCAGCCAGGTGAATTAGGAGCGGTATGTTTATGCCTGATGGCGTATATTTCCGGGGGCGTGTGTGATTCCTGTCCTTCGCAAAAAGGACAGGTTTTTTCCGCGGGAGCTGTCTGGGAAAAACCGCTGAATTGGTCCGGGCGCTTTGCCCGTTCTGTGGCAATGATAACCCATCTGCCTATGATAGGGTCTTTTCTTAATTCTGGCATATTTAATCAGTATACCACAGATAAAGATACACGCAACTACTTTTTCTCGAACATGTCTTGAGGAGATAGCTTATGGCCGGCGAGAAACTCTGATGCAGTCATGACCCGCTTTCCCTGGATTTGCAATGCCTCGATCAGCAGATCTCCATCACCCGTTGCAACAGTAATTCCCTGTTTGGATATTTTGATAATCTGTCCTGGGGTACGGTTGGTGAGGACCTGTGGCAAACGCACAACACTGGATTTAAAAATCTTCAGTAATCTCCCCTCATGATGCGTAAAGGCGCCTGGCCAGGCCAGGCATCCTCTGATAAGATTATGGATTTTGAAAGCAGGCTCCTGCCAATCAATAGCCCCATCCTCTTTTTTTAGCTTGGGAGCGAAGGTAGCGCTCTTTTCATCCTGAGGCAACCATTGGAAATTTCCAGAGGCGATCTTTTCCAGAGCTGTCACTATCAAATTTTCTGCTATCTCGGCTAACTTCTTTTCCAGGGTCAGAACTGTATCCTGCTCAGAGATATCAACACTTTGCTGCATCATAATTGGGCCTGCATCCATTTTTCTTTCCATTTTCATGATAGTAACTCCGGAGACTTTTTCTCCGTTAATCAGGGCCCAGTTGATAGGGGCTGCTCCCCTATATTTAGGCAATAGCGAACCATGCGCATTGATGGCAAATAATTTGGGAATATCTAAAATATTCTGTGACAGGATCTGGCCGTAAGAAATGATAATGAATAAATCCGCATCAAAAGCTTTTAAAAAGATAATAGCTTCGGCTGTATTGATACGAAGGGGCTGATAGGTTTTTAAACCCATTTCAGATGCAGCCAGCTTTATGGAAGTGCCTCCCAGGTTAAGACCCCTGCCTTTTTTTCTGTCAGGCTGGGTCACCACGCATAAAATCTTATGGCCGCTCTTTACCAAGGCTTCCAGGGACGGCACAGCAAAATGGGAACTGCCGAAAAAAACGATATTCATATTAGCTATTTTAGTTCGTAGTTCAGTGTCCGGAGTTTAAAGATTTTACTACGAACATGCGGGAAATCTTTTAAGTTTATTTTTAAAAATAAACTAGCTTTTTTGGGGTTATTAGCGCTAAGAAGAATCTGCCAATAATAATTTCCCCGCAATTGAGACGGTACAGCCGGATTAACCGATACGATGCGAATACCTCTTCCCCTATCGGCCTCATTTAAGCGCTTAAAAAAAGCGAGGCTCGCCTCTTTGACCTTCTCTTCTTTTTTTCCTCTGAACTTAACCAGAATCATATGTTTATAAGGAGGGAAGTTCAGTTGTTTACGAAGTCGCAGCTCCTCATCATAAAAGAGAGAAACCTCTTTTTTCAATAAGGCCTCAAAACTGATGTGTTGGGGTGAACTGGTTTGAATAATCATCTTTTTATCGGTCAACTTCAAGAGCCCTATCAATAAACCAAAGGTCTTTTCAGAGGCACGCCAATCCATCCGGTTCAGGGAATTATCAATCCCTAAGACAGCTACTAGGTCAAAGTGGCATCCAGGGTGCTTGATGATGGCGCTTGTCGAAATGCCAATATCAATTTCTTTTAAATCAAGATTGTCAAAATTCTCGATTCTTTGGATATGGGCATGCGGAAAGAGCCTAGCCAATTCACTCTCAACTTTCTGTGTTCCTGCCCCAGAATATTTGATATAGCCGGCATGGCATTGTGGGCAAATCTCAAGGAGTGGCGTCTTGAAAGAACACCGGTGGCACCTCAGTAGTTTTTCGTTGAAATAATACACTAGATTAACATCGCAGCGGGAGCACCTTTGGATGAAGCCGCAGGTGTGGCAATAGGCAAAGGTCGCAAAACCCTTTCGGTTCAAAAAAATAAGCACCTTGCCTTTTTCTTGCAAAGTGAGGTTAATAGCATCTTCCAGGAACCTGGAAAATAAAAAATTCTTTTTTCTTTCCTTATAAGACAGGTGCCTTAAGTCAAGGAGTTTTATCTGTGGAAAAGGGGCCTTGCGGGGAATAAACATGTACTGCAACTTCTTCTTTTTAGTCAGGTATATGCTTTCTAAGGTGGGTGTAGCGCTAGCCAGGATAAGACTTGCCTTTTCGCGTTTCGCGCGCATAAGGGCCACGTCTCTGGCATGATAATGCGGAACCTGGTCCTGCTTGTATGCCTGGTCATGCTCTGCGTCTATGATGATTAATCCTAAATCCGGTAAAGGCGAAAAAATCCCAGAACGTAACGCCAAAACAACCTCAGCCCTGCCCTCTTTTATCTTAAGCCACTCGCTTGTCTCACCAACCTGTTTTCTGTACAAGAGGATTGGGGTAATGCCTAAGGCCGCAGAAAGCTTCTCAGTAGCTTTTAAAACAGCAGGATAATCAGGAAACAAGGCGAGGACAGACCGTTTGGCTCCCAGAGCGTCCTTGGTCTTAGATAGATAGACATCCCATTTAGCAGCTTCATCCAAATCATGAACCACCATCAACTCCTGACGGAGGAATGACCTTTCAGGCCTTATACTAGCTATCGACATCTTGCGGCCTTTTCTTAATCCTGGCGGCAGGGCTGTCTCAATAGCCTCCCCCCATGAACAACAGTAATACTGGGCAAGTTCTCTGGTGAGAGAAAGCATGCTTTTATCTAAGGCGCAACCTTCATCTAGAATCTCTAATATTTTTTTGGGGTCTTTGATCCGAGTTTGGTGGCTCAAGGCCACTACAAACCCAAGCATCCTTCGGGCGCCAAAGGATACCCAGACCCTTTGACCGGGTTTTATTGTTTTTTCTAAATCAGGTGGGATGAGATAATCAAAAGGACCTTCAACAGGCACACCCAGCACGACCTTGGCATATAACACGGCTAATCTCCTCTAACGCGTGAGGTTTTTTTATTCTATCGATATTTGCTTTAATAGCGTCCAGTTTCTGCGGATGCTCCTTGAAGTCCAGAATCATTTCCTTTACGCGAGCGATTTTTCTTGTGTAGGAACCAATGCCGTAAAGGTAGAGGACTCCAACATTCTCTCTTTCTTGGCCGGGGATCGCCATCATAAAGATAGGCACCAGACCTTTGCTTAAACTTTCGGCAATGGTCATTCCGCCGGCCTTGGTCACTATCAGGTGAGAAATGGACATGAGCTCAGCCATATAATCCACGAATCCGAATACATGCACGCCTGGGTATCCTTTTTGCTTAAGAGAATTATAGAGTCTTCTGTTACTCGCGCAAACAACCAAAATCTGTACTTCTTTATGTAAGAGGTTAACCAGCGTTTCAATAGGGCCTATGCCGAATGAACCAGCACCGATTAAGACCGTAAACCTTTCTCTATCCGTATGGAACTTCTCATGCAATAGCGTAGTGTCTAAAGGCTTCAGGAAATCTTGGCTCACAGGGATACCGGAATTTAAAATCATTGCGGCTGTAACGCCTTTTCTCATAAGACGACGTTTCGTCGCTTCTGTGGCCACCAGATAACAATCTGTGCCTTCAGATACCCAGAAGCCGTGCACGCCAAAATCCGTGATGAGAGTCACCAGGCGGGAATTGATTTTTTTCTCACCCTTAAGATGCGCGACGAGCTCTGCCGGAAAAAAGTGGGTTGAGAAGATGCAGTCGAATTGCTCGCTGATCAAAAAACGGATAAAGCTTCGGGAATGACAGTAGTTGATGATAAACCCTAAAGGCCTTATGAGGCTGGATGCGGGCTTAAAATCCGTCAGCCAGAATAACAGACGCCATAAGAAAAGGGCATGCTGGATCAAGAAAGAATAACTCCCCTTGTAAAAAAATTTGAAAACCCCATTGGTCTTTTCCAGGGCGTCAACGAATACCAACTCTATCGATGGACAATTATTTTTTAGATGTTGATAAACGGCCTGGGCCGCCTTGAAGTGGCCGGCACCAGCTGAGGCGTAAGTGATCAGGACCTTCATTTCAAGATGATACGGGTAGCCTCAAAGAGGTCGGAGGCGGTGAAGTCAGGTTGGGTAGACCAGCTTTTTTTATTCTCGGGCTTTTCTTTGCCTGAAAAGACTAAGATGGTCTTAAGGCCTGCTCTCTTTCCGGTCTCCATGTCGCGGATGGTATCTCCGATGAAAAAACTTTCTTTAAGCTCTAAAGGGGCGCCCTTCTCTTCTAACTCTGACATGACTCTATCAAGCAATCCTGTCTTTGGTTTGCGGCAAGAGCAATGGTCTTCATCCCGATGAATACAATAATGCACCCCATCGATATGGATGTTGTCTGCTTCAAGATCTTTGAGCATATTTTCGGTAATCTCATCCAGCTTTTCCTCAGAAAATATCCCCTTGGATACCCCTGCCTGGTTCGAGATTACGAAAATCCGAAATCCTGCTGTTTTTAAATCTCTGAGAGCGGATTTTGCGCCGGTTAAGAAATAAAACTCATCCCATGATTTTACATAATCCGCATCTCCCGGATATTGGTTGATGACACCATCCCGGTCTAAAAAAATAACTTTCATTTAAAGAAACCCTGGTTGGATTGAATCCAGGCACAGAGCCTCCTCATGCCCTCACAAAGTGGGATCTTGGCCTTCCATCCCAGCGTCTTTTGCAATTTCGAGGTATCCGAGACATACACCCTTTGGTCAGAAGGCCTCCAATCAGCGAATTTAACTTTAGGAGACTTTCCTATAAGGCTTTTTAGATCCTCCAAAAATTCAAGAAGGGATGTGGTATTATCTTTGCCTCCCCCTATGTTAAACAGTCCCTGCTTCAGGTCGCTGTGGATAAATAAGTCAATTGCCTCCACCAGGTCATCGACATAAAGCATATCTCGCACCTGTTTTCCATTACCGTAAACGGTGATGGTCCTGCCAAAAAGCGTAGCAACAATAAACCAGGCCACCCACCCCTGGTCTTCGAATCCAAACTGCCGCGTACCGTAAGTGCAAGATATGCGAAACACCGCGGTCTTCATCTTATAAATATGGCTGTATTCCTGCGCATACAAATCTCCGACCAGCTTTGACACTCCGTAAAGCGTATGGCCAGTTAGATCCACAGACATATTCTCGGACACACCCGAGGAGCCGTCATAAACGTATCTTTTTTTACGCTCCTTAAGAGGAATCTTATCCACGTTTTCTCCGTAAACTTTGTTCGTGGAGCAATAAATAACTATTGTATTTTTTGATTTTTTACGCGCTGCCTCCAAGACGTTGAGTGTCCCGAGGGCGTTAATGCTGAAATCTTCTTGAGGCATGCGCGCACTCGTTGGCACTCCTGGCTGAGCAGCGGCATGGATCACTACATCCACGCCCTTACCTATGGCCCTAGCCACATCTTTCTCATTACGCACATCACCTTTAATCAATTCCACGTTCTGGAATCTCTCAAGATACTTCCAGTTAAACTCAACCGAGTCTTTATCATAACCAAAGATCTTGGACCTCATGAGATTATCAAGGACGATGACCTTATTTTGAGGGTTGCTCAAAGCGTAAAATTCCGCGCAGTGCGAACCCAGGAGCCCTGCGCCTCCTGTAATAAGCATCCTCATGAATTTTGCCTTAATTTTGCGTTCAAAAGCAATTCTTGATATTTTAGATAACTCAAAAACTGATAGAGTCCTGCGTTAAAGGCAACGACAAACCCGATAAGTCCGTCTTTGTAACCTTTTTTCCTTATGTATGTCCTTAAAAATCTGTCTATGGTCCTCCAGATAAACCTGCCTAAACGCATGGGTTTTCCCTGATTATACCACTTCTGTGCTTCACGGGTCGTCTGTACATTAAGGGAATTCCAGAACTCTTCCAAATTTTTGTAGGAAAAGTGCACGATGTCGGATTTGAGGTGTCCGCAGGAGCCTTCCATAAAGGCGCGAGGATGAACCTCCACCTCTTCATAGTGGAATTTACCCTTTTGAAAAAGTCTCAATTTGGCTGCCGGATACCATCCGCCATACTTTACCCAATAAGTACCTATATAGTTCCTGATGGGAATGGTAAAACCCTCTTCCTGAGGGCTATCTTCTAACACCCTCTTGATCTCTTCCTGCAACTCTTTTGTTACGCGTTCATCAGCATCCAGGCTTAAAACCCATTCATTTTTAGCCTGGGCATAGGCCCAATTCCTGTGCCGGCCTTCAATATCCATTTTTCTTATGAATATCTTATCTGTATATCTCTTGGCTATAGCAACGGTAGCATCCGAACTTTCATCATCGACCACCACTATCTCATCCGCCCAGCTGACACTTTCTAGACACTCGGCAATGCGGGCCTCTTCGTTGCGGGTCAGCACAACAACGGAAAGCGGGAACTTCTCTTTCATAAAAGTCTCCTTGCGGCATTAAAGACCTCATCCACTGTGATGGATTTAAGGCATTCCCTGTCGCGTTCGCAAAGAGGCATTCGGAAATGCCTATAACAGGGCCGGCAGGAAATATTTTTTTTGACCACCAGATGACTTTCTCCTGCAGGATAAGGACCATAGACCACTTCGCTTACCGGGCCGAAAATCGATACGGTCTTAACGCCCAGGGCAGCCGCCATATGCAACATCCCGCCATCATTGGTTACCAGCAGTTTTAAACGCGATATCACAGCCATCAATTCCTCCAGTGAGGTCTTTCCTGTAAGGTCTACAGCCTTTTGCTTCATACCTGCTGTCAAGATTTGTGCGATATCCTTTTCGCTATCATCCCCAAGAATAACGATCTTGACCCCCAGATTCTCAATAATCCTATCCGCAAGCTGGCCGAACTTCAAGGGCGGCCAATGCTTAAGGGAAGCGGCCTGGCCCCAGCTGGCACCAGCGCCAGGAGCTATCCCCACAAGTCCGTGGAAATCGTTTATGCCAGCTCTCTTGAGCATGGCTTCAATTTTAACTTTGGATTCTTCACAAACATATAATTCTAATCGAGCGGATCTGGCTGAAATACCTGCCAACCTTATAAGGTCAGTATAATATTCTACGATATGCTTGTCGTTATAGCCGTCGATATCTATTTTTCCAGTCAGAAAACGACCTCTTTTCTTATAGTTGAAACCGAACCTTTTCTTAATACCCATCAACTTGCAAACAAGCACATAACGATGGTCCAGCGAAAAATCAAATACGGTATCAAATTTTTCTTTTTTTATCTGGCGCGCCAATGAAATCATGCAACGCGTTCCTTCCAGGAAAGACCGCTGAAAGATTTTTTTTAAGTCGCCTCTGTTGAGGGCAAAGATACTATCGATATAAGGGTTATTCTTAAGAATACCCCTTGTCCTCTCATTACACCAGAAACTTACTCGGTTTTGCAAATCAGCTTCTTTTATGGCTCTGATGAGCGGCGTGGTAAACAAAACATCCCCTATCCCGAATGGATTGATAATCAGAAATTTCTTCAAATGTACCTATCGAACTTATTTTGTTTTAAGATCTGTACGAGAGCCTTGACGTCTTGCACCCTGTCTTTTGCGCAAACCAGAACAGCGTCTGGGGTACTGACCACAATCATATCTTTAAGCCCGATTGTCGCCAAGAGTTGCTTATCGGACCAGGCCACAATATGGTGGCTTCCCAGATCCAGGCAGGGCCCGCGTAAGATGTTCCCATACTTGTCTTTTTTCATCAAACGCTCCAAAGCAAGCCAGCTTCCCAGGTCCGACCAACCAATCGAAGCAGGCAAAAGGAGAAGCTTGGATGTCTTCTCCATGACCGCATAATCAATGGAGATATTCTTAAGTTTCGGCCAAAATTGCTCTACACCCAACTCATCTTTCATTCGGCTCAACAGATGATATTCTCTAGGAGCAAACCGTTTTATTCCTCCTAACAGCGTATCCGCCTTAAAAATAAAGATTCCTGCATTCCAATAACACCTTTTGCTCTTTATGAGTTTTTTTGCTTTAGCAAGAGGCGGTTTTTCGATAAATCTTTCCACTTCGTATGCTTTGCGCTTTGTGCTTTGCGCTTTGCGCTTTACTTTGATATATCCATATCCTGTCTGTGGCCCCTGCGGCTTAATCCCCAGCGTAACGATAAAACCATCTTTGGCTGCCTCAAGCGCCTGGAGCAAAACTTTTAAGAACCGAGCCTCGAATCTTACATGGTGGTCACTGGGTAGGACGACGATAAGCGCCTTACTGTCTTTTTCATAGATACGCCAAGATAGACATCCGATAGGCCCTAACGTATTCTTACTCTGCGGCTCAAAGAATAAATTTTTTGCAGGCAGGTTTAATCGCTTTAAATCCTTTGCTATTGTTGCGTAATAAATCTTGTTAGTAGCAATATAAATATTCTTTTTATCTACTAGGCGCCTCACCCGCCGAATTGTTTCTTCCAGCATCGGCCTATCGGAAGGAATGCGCAAGAACTGCTTGGGTTGATTCTTGCGGCTCAAAGGCCAAAAACGAGTTCCTGTTCCACCAGCTAAAATAATGATATGAATCATCTTTCTAACATCCTTCTGGCTTTATCGAAAACTTCTTCAGCCGTGATATCAAAAAGAGATGTCTTTTCTATCACAGCGCTCCCCCGGCTTACCGGCCCCCAGCGCAGGGAACTTTTTCCTGGTACGTCAGTCCTGAATAAAACAAGGGAAGGTGTGTCTACGCAAGAAGCTAAATGCACAGGGCCACTGTCGCAGGAAATCAGCAACCGGCATCTTTTTAAAAGAACGGCTAACGCCACAAGGCTAGTCTTACCTGTTAGATTAATGCTGTGCAAGATCCAGGGATTAAAAACCGTCTTGCTTTTCTCAAGCTCCTGCGAGCCGCCGATGATTAAAACACTCTGTTTGAGTTCTTTCTCTAGTCTTTTGGCCAAACGGGCAAAGTTATCAGTAGGCCACTGCTTGAAGGAATCGCTTGTCCAGGGATGAACCGCAACGAGATCGCGGTTCTCCCGAAGGCTAAATTCATCCAGGAGAGCGTCTATTATACCATCGTCTATTTTTAAAGACAAAGTTTTATCTTCCGTTTCTGCGCCAGCAAGAAAGGCCAATTGCAGATTGTATTCTATCTCATGGAGCTTACCTAAATGTTTCTTATCCTCCATCTTATGCGTAAGAAGAAAGCTCCATTTGCGGTCATAACCAACTCTTGAGGGTATTGCGGCTAAAAAACTTATGATATTTATCTCCTTGGAAGGGTTAAAAATGACCGCAAGGTCAAAATCTTTCTTTTTAAGCTCTCCGGCAAACTTGAATATTGAAAGGAATCCGTGTTTCCTGTTTTCCCAGATAATAATCTCAT
>SMTZ1_10009543_pt1 | contig 10956 bp, 9 predicted proteins | sample DeeMarSWOR136_30_FD_25667 | JGI IMG/M metagenome (IMG submission 25667)
TCTCACTCACTGTAATCTGCGGTGCGTGTACTGTCAGAACTACGAGATCAGTCATCTGGGGGAGGGGGCGGTGCGGAGCACGGGGGAGGTCGCGGCGGCCATGGTGGGCCTGCAGCGGCGGGGGTGCCACAACATCAACTTCGTCACCCCGACCCACTTTGCGCCTCAGCTGGTCCAGGCGATCGCCCTCGCCGAGGCGGGGGGGCTGCGGGTGCCCATCGTCTGGAACTGTGGGGGCTACGAGAGTGTGCGGGTGATCGAGTTGCTGGCGGGCGTCGTGGACATCTACATGCCGGACCTCAAGTACGGGGCGGAGGCGCCCGCGGCCGCCTACTCGGCGGCCCCCGACTACTGGCCGGTGGCCCAGGCGGTGGTGCGGGAGATGTATCGGCAGGTGGGGGACCTCGTGGTGGATGATCGGGGCATCGCCCAGCGGGGCCTCGTGATCCGGCACCTGGTGCTGCCTCACGACCTGGCGGGGAGCGAGACGGTCCTCCGCTTCGTCGCGGAGGAGCTCTCCCCGACTAGCTACGTCAACGTGATGGCCCAGTACCGGCCGGCGGGGCGCCTCGCCATCGCGCGGCGGCTGGGCCTGACCCGGGGCCTCGAGGCGCCCCGCGCCCTCCGGTTCCGCTGGTGGTGACCGGGCCACCCGCGCGCCGCCCGCGGGACGCGGTCGCTGCCGATGAGGGGGGCTCCCGTGGGCGCAGGGACGAGGGGCCCGCTTCTGTCGGGAGGGGGAGGGTATAGTGGGGCAGAGGTGTGATGGCCCTCCGCAGGGGAAGCTCGCGCAGTGCACGCTGGTGGGTGGGTCTCTCTCATTTTTTTTGTGTGTGTGGGAGAATATTGAAAAAATTTTTTTCTGGGAAGGGGGCGTAATCGCGGCGGATGGCCCTGAAGGCGCCGAATTAACGGTTCATTTTTTGGGCGATTGCACAGTTAATGTATACATTATGTGGAGATAATGACGCGTGAACTGGAAGCGGGTGCTGACAGTTCGGTGGGTTCGCATCGTCCTTGGGCCGTCTTCAGGGGAGGAGGGCGCGTCGCCGAGGGCCGCACCAGCGCACGGCGTTAGGCCGCCTCATGACCTGCGCGCGGTGGAAGGCGTGCCCTGCGGTCGTCGCTGTGAGGGGGGCATGCAACGCGAACCTTTATGGGGGGGACGGGTGCTCTCTCTTCTCAGGGAGACGTGGCCTCGATGACCGAGGAAGAACTTGAGCGCTTGGTCGTGGATGAACTGCGGCAGCGGGAGGAGGAGGGCTGTGCGGTGGCGGATCATCGGGAAGCCTTTGACCGCCTTGTGGAGCGAACCCCCGCCCGGCTGGACGGGATCCTCCGGGAGCTAGCGGGTATCCAGGCGGAACGTCCGGGGGGGCCGCGGCTGAGGGGCCGCGACGTCCCGGCGGATCAGCTGCTCGACAAGATCCAGGGGGGCTGGCTGGGGCGCTGCGCGGGGTGCCTTCTCGGGAAGCCGGTGGAAGGCCTACATAAGACGCAGATTGAAACGTGGCTTCAGCTCGCCGAGGCTTATCCCCTCGCGACCTACTTTCCGCCCGTGGAGGATCGGGGGGCGGCGCCGGAGTGGTTGGCCCGCCGCGTGGCGCAGCGGGGCAGCCTCTTGGGGCAGATCACGCACATGCCGCGGGACGATGACCTGGATTACCCGATCCTCAACCTGCACCTGATCCAGGAGGTGGGGTTCTCGTTCACGGCGGCCGACGTGGGGGCCGCGTGGTTGACGCGGCTGCCCTATCTGAGGGTCTACACGGCGGAGCGGGCGGCCTACCGGAACCTAGTGAACGGCCTCGCGCCCCCCGCCACGGCGACGTACCGGAACCCCTATCGGGAGTGGATTGGGGCGCAGATCCGCGCCGACCTGTGGGGGTACGTCACGCCGGGGGCGCCGGAGCGGGGGGCGGCCCTCGCCTACCGGGACGCCCGCCTCTCCCACGTCAAGAACGGCCTGTACGGGGCGCTGTGGGTCAGCGCCATGATCAGCGCGGCCTTCACCGCGCGGACGGTGGCGGAGGTCATCGCGGTGGGGCGGGCCGCGATCCCGGACCGGTCGCGGCTCGCGGAGGCCCTGGACGACGTCGTGGCATGGAGCGGGCAGCACCGGGATTGGCGGGCGACGTGGACGCGGATCGCGGGGAAGTACGGCCACTACCACCGGGTCCACACCATCAACAACGCGGCCCTCGTCCTCCTCGGCCTCCTCTACGGGGCGGGGGACTTCACGCGGAGCATCACCATCAGCGTGATGGGGGGCTGGGACACCGACTGCAACGGCGCGACCACCGGGTCCATCCTCGGCGTCCTCCTCGGCGCCTCGACGCTCCCCACGCCGTGGATCGCGCCTCTCCACGACCGCGTGGAGAGCCTCGTGGCTGGCGCCCACGACAGCCGGATCTCGGATCTGGCGCAGCGCACCTTCCAGCTGGCGACCCAAGGGCTTTAGAACGCCTAAATATCGAACGCCTTGTCGAAAGTGCAGGCTATTCCCCTCACCCTGAACTCTATGAATCCTCAAACACGTTCCTTTTAGCTGATACGTGAAGAGAGTAATGATAAAACAAGCACGCGCTACAAACACGGAGAGGACCTAGAGCCAGGGGGTGTGGGTGATGTCTCCACGAGGGGAAATATTTCGGCGAAGGCGCCCTCGAGTTTTACAACTGTTGCCACAAGCACACTTTAAGCATCGCTCGTCCAACTATACTCAGATACAATTTCATCCCATGGTATAAGGGGTGATGTCCACGTTGACATCACGTCATCATAGACAGTCCTGCATAGACGATCGAATTGTGAATAGCCATCGGCAAAATATTGGGCTACCATCTTTGATAAGGTACTTTTATGTAAGTTCCCCAGCGCGAAACGGTAGTGTAAAGTCGGGATTTCGGGCAACACCGTGCCATCTTCTCTTACGACGAGTTTTTTAATCTCTTTATCAAGTTTACGATGGCATTGAGCACCGTTGCACACGTAAGCAATGCACGGATGCGTAAGCAGTAGATGGCGAGTCCGATAAGCCAGACTAAAGCGTAGTCCCCTCGAGTGGTAGATGTGTCCAAGATCAGAAAGCATCAAGAATAGAGCACATAATTGCTCCTTGGAAAGTTTCTTTTGATAGATCTCAGAACCTCGACCTAATTGTAAGAGCGGTTGAACACTGATGCGTTCAACCCCCATCGTGGCTGCCCACTCCGCCACCCAGTGTAAGTATCCTATGTTGTCTTGGCACATAGTCATTACAAGAGTAACAGGGACCTCATTAGCCACAAGTTGCTGTATTCCACGACAGGCCCGGTTGAATGCGCCCTTGAACCCGCGAAATCGGTCGTGATACACCTCCGGTCCATCAATACTTACTTGTACGCTTACCCCACTGTTTTTCAGCAGCATCGTTTCTGCTGTGTCTATTAACGTCCCATTGGTGGACAGGCATGTTTCCACATTCTGTTGCTGAGAGATATAATCGAGAACTTCTGGCAGTTTGGGATATAGAAACGGTTCCCCACCACTGAGATAAATTGTTCTGATACCCAACTCCTCAATTTCACCTAAGCTACGAATGACTAGCTTAAGGGGTAGTTGAGTGTTGCACTGGGGTGATGAGTTTAGGTAGCAGTGTTGACAAAGGAGATTGCATCGGTTCAGCAAGTGAAGCAGAAGGACTCCGGGCTGATGCGGTAGGGGTGCAAGTACTGGATCGTGACTCACGTACATAGTATTATTCTACCCAGATGCTATTCGTGGTCGTTATGCATCGTGTGGATGCTTTCTCTTTGCTTTTTCTTTATGCATAAAATTGCATATTTCCTGTTCCAGTATGGCACCCCATGTACCTCTTAGCCACGGGCGTGTTCCTGTATAGCACCTCCCATACGCGCACGCAGCGACCACGGTCCTGGCCACGGGCCCGGCCACGGCCATGGTTTCGGTGGTGTGCCATAAGGATCGTCGACATCGAAGCCTATGCTGATGCTGACACTCTCACCTAATTTTTGTAAACCTACGCCCGCTCTTGCCAATTGTTCGACCACTTGAACCTTGATGTGCTCGCTTGCCAGCGTGGAGAACGCGTTGACAAACTCCATCAGTCGCCCTTCCTCGACTACCCGCTTCAATCCTTCATATTCAATGTCAACTTTGATTGTAACCGGCCCTTTTTTTTCAGTACCCATTTTTATCACCTCTTTTCACTTGTATTTGATTCTTGAGACACGTGTAAGCGTAGCGCGTGTGCTACGTTTACTAGAAATCGAATGGATCTATTTACTATATATAGTTGATTGTATTGATTGTACGCGCGCGCCCAAACATCACAGCAAACGGTTAGTCAGAGAAAAAAGAGGAATGAGTATATGAAACTCGAGTTTGATAGCCCGGAGGAGATGTGACAACGCTATCCAATGTACCGCTCCCCCCTTTGTTTTTCTATCCGATTAAAAAGTTGCTCTGACTAATTGGGCTGTTAACTATGCGCCCAAGCGTTGTCGTAACAAGAAAGACTTAGGGAAGGGCTGGACGACTCTGAGGGTAGACCGAGATTCCTTTTGCGAGTAACTACTTCCAACAATTCAGCTTAGCTGAAAACTCCAATTTCAGAGAGCTACAAGAGTTCTACCTTGAATGGAGAAGCTTCAATAAGTACCTGGTATTGCAGAAACAGATGGGGAGTTTGAGAGTAAAGGGTGAAATGGAAAGGGAAACCGTCGCAACTCCATGTGCGAAACGAGGCAACGACAGCTACTGGTGGCGAGTCAGGAAACGCTAAAAGAAAGTTATAACGAGTAGAAACGTGTGTTATTTGACCCCCCCAGCAATATCAAAAAAGGCTAATGTCTTGTTCGTCACGTTAACATATGATCGTAATCGGTCAACCATTATAAAAGCGTGGGAAACCATAGGTGAAGACTTCAATAACTATATCAGAAACTTGCGTACGCGCGCACTCGCGTGCGCAAAAATAGGTTTGGTTCAAATGACCAGGAGTTACCACACCCACGCGCGCGGTTTTCGTCGGGGTGTTCGATGGGTGATCCTGGGTCTACGGTGGAAGCAAGGAGAAACGCCGTAGACCCCGGGGGCCGCAGCCACGAGCGAGGAATGACTTATAGGCCCAAGATCAACCATCTCTATAGAAAATAATAAACAATTAATAAATCTGTTGTTAAATAAATTAACTTGAGGTGGCTTGCGCGCGCGCAGCAACGATTACGGATAAGTCAGAAACGTCAGAGCCCTCGAATCCTTGAGATCACGTTTCACTCACTCCGGCATAGAGAGGCATCAAGGGAGTTCTACACGACGAACGACATCATGCACGTGAGGCGGCGACTAGGTAAAAAAACATCAACAACACCATGCTTGACACACACCTTGTCAGCTACGAAAGAGACGAACAATTCACGTGCCGAGGGGCAAATACGGTTGAAGAGGCGACGAGGCTGATCGAGGCGGGTATCGACTACCTCTATCTGTCAAAGCGATGAAGCGAAGCTCTTTCGGAAGCGAAGGTAACGGACAGTTCCGGAGTTACTCACGGTAGCCCGGAGGAAACCGTACTCCGGAGTTGCATATACCCTTTCGTCATACATTCCTGAGTTCCTTGAGGATTGCATGTTTCAACGCGTCAGGTAGCAGATCGATCGTCCTCGCTTCAGGATTAATGATCGTTGTGTGAGGTATCGTCAAAGCGCGCGCCTATGAGAAGGTCGCTTATATGGCTTGCTCTACGCCTTCATCCCTCTTCCACTGCATCCTTTCTGGCTTCCCCTTCCGTTGAAGGGCACGCGCCTATCCGCCCACCACGGGGGCACTATGGCAACCGCATCCAGGCACCCTCCCTCGCGCTAACGCCCACCGAGGAGGCAGCGCTTCCACGAGGAGTTGCTTCCACGCCTGACCGTGAGAACGGCCGGTACGGCCGCCGATTCGTCAATACCGCGTAGCAGCACATCAACAGCCTGCGGGCGGCTGCGACCTGAGCCACCTGCGTCCCTCGCTTCTCCGCGATGCGGTGGTAGGCACGGGTGATGCTCGTGTCATACTTGCGGTGGGTCAAGGCGGCTTCCACTAGGGCCCACCGGAGCCACCGGCTCCCCTCCCGGGTGATCCCCCCCGTGCCGCGTCACGCCACCGCTACTATGGGTTGACGGGACAATCCCCGCATAGCTGCACAACTGCTCCCCACTCCCAAACCGATTCACGTCGCCGACCTCCGCCGTCACCAACACCGCGGTGTAGTACCCGACCCCGGGGATGGTCATCAACAACCGCGCCTCCTCGTCGTCCCTCGCGAGGTGCCGCAGCGCCAAGGATACCCTCCGGATCTCATCGTTCAAGGGATCCATGACCCGCAGGTAGCAGTCAACGGGCTCCAGGGTCAAGCCGTGCAGCCACGCCACCCCCTGCGTCGTGAACAGCCCGTGCCCTGTGGGCGGCGTCGCGCCCTCATAGGTCAAGACGCCCCGGATCGTGGTCCTGAGCTTCGCCCGCTCCCGGACCAGGAAGGCCCGCCGCCGCACCCTCTCCCGGAGCGCCGCGATCGCCGGTGGCGGCATATAGCTCCTGGGCAAGGCATCCACCCGCACGAGCTCGGCAATCGTTTTGGAATCCACCCGATCCGATTTAATCCGGGCCTCCGCAATATACCGAGTCTTCTTCTTGGGGTGGGACACCGCCACCCGATAGCCCTCCCCCACCAATCGCCGGTGCAGCGGCGTCACGTGGGTGGACGCCTCCAACCCCACCCGCGCCACATGAAAGCGTCCCAGAAACGCTGGAACCCGTTCATTCAGCATTCGCTGCTGCGCCACCACGCGACCAGCCTGATCGAGGACCGTGGCGAACGTCTGCTCCGTATGCACATCCAAACCCACAAAGGCGCTCATACCATGGCGTGAGCGCCTCCCGTTAAAATCGCTTCTCATACCATCGCGCTATTAAGTTTCACTTGTGCTAGAAAAGAAGCTGGCTTCTGCTTCTTATTTCGTATCTTAAAAAGAAAGAACGTTAATGATAAACCAGTAAGAATCAGAAGAATAAGTCCTAATTCAACTGTGAAGAGTGTTGGTTCAAACCCACTGCCGTCTGGAACACCGTCACCAGAATTAGGTGCTGGTCCAGGACCAGTGTTAGCTGCGACAGTTCCAAGAAACATGCTGGCTAAAACGAAGAGCGAGCGTTCAATACCTACAATTATATTTAATTTTTTTTCCTCCTATTCCAATGAGATCCTCTCTTTAATTTAGAGGATGTTATGGATAAACTGTTCCATAAATTGAGCACCTTCGTATTGATAGCGCGCACGGGTTACTACCTGAATTCGACTCTCAGTCCCAGTTTTGGTCAAAGATTTCGATATGTACGTGATTCCCTCTCGCATCTTACTAACGGCTTGGACATCGACAAAACTATGCCACGGCCTTTCAAACGTGCCTTTCTCTACGATTCGATTAACTCGCCTAGACATGTTTAAATGCGAAAATGCGATCTTGAATTAATATTCATGAAAGACCATAATGTGTGTGCATGGGGATACGCTTTCTTAGACTGCTCCCAACACCGAAGATAGGAAATCTTACCTAACTTGTAGCGGAGAGTCCTGATCCACTTGTTGAAATCTTCTCCAATGGTTTCTCACGCATCTCTTATTGTAGAAGCGCGCGCGAATATATGACGGGGTGGTTTGACTACCTCATCGTCTCCCTAAACTCGATGACGAACAGGATCAAGGTTACTGGGTGAGAGAGATCCGAAGAATAGCTAGCTGCCCCCAGCAGTATCTTGCTTGACGTACGCCCGTGTAGACGGATCACGTTAGCACGCGTTAGCTAGCTACGGTTAACAGGGGAGACGGCTACGTACGTGGGTTAGTCTACCGATATTTCGATGACGGTTACGGAGTGGGCGGGAAAGGTATACGTGAAACGCTGAGTAACTGGTATGTTGGATTTCTGGGAGATTTTCACGTTGTCCTTGCTTTCACGGCTATTGTAGGCGTTGACGTCGGGTGCGTTGAGCTCGAAGACGCGGCCTGTTGGTTGTGGTGAGCACCCACGTAATTCGATCAGACAATCTTGGTCCTCGTCTCGGTGGGCATTAATTGTGGCGAGGTACACAAGGGTTCCCGCACTATTTGTTGAAGCACTGCAGTCCAAGTAGGGAACCTCCTTGAAGGATACGAGACCATACCATCGGGCGTCCCAGGAATTCCACAGCTGTCCCCCTGGTGCGAACTCCAAGTCGTAGGTCGCAGAGGCTACGTAGCTGTCAAGGGCCACCTGCCCTGTGTGATTGACATACAGATCATAGACGTAATAGCCGGCTCCTAGACCGAGGGCGTCGGGGTAGACGGTGATCCCACTCACCGCTTCGTCAGGCACGGGATCTTGTCGTGTCTGAAAGATATAGGGACAACCTATTTTCACGGTGTCAGATAGCTTCTGACAGACGTTCAATACACGGGCCATCCCAAGGGCGTCCCGAAGGGTGGCGCCTCGTGAGAGCCCCCATTCATCGAGAGAGATGCCGATTGTTTTATCACGAATATTGGGGAAAGGCCGCCTGGAGGATTCAAGTTGACTGGGCGAAGTCGATAAGGCGTACTCGATGATGCATTTCTTTCGGTTCAACTGTTGCTCAAGGTCAACAGGAAAGGCTAACACGCGGTAGTAGTCTTCAGCCTCATCTCCACTTAAAAATCTGTGATAGTAGACATGGGTCGAGACGGTGTCCAGCAAATCGATGGCTTCATTGTGGTAGATAAACGGATTGCCTAGATTTCTCAAAAGGGTGTAGTCCCAGTCAGGAAGGCCTCCTGTTTGTCTACTGAGGGGATTTCCAACGACCGTGAGCTTTATCGTAGGATCAACTTTTTTCATGAGTTTCCCGTACTCTCGCGCCTTACAAGCGTACTCAGCCGCGGGTAAGCCACCGGTCTGGAAGTCGCCCCACATCTCATTGCCGATACTCCAATAAGTCACACCGTAGGGTTCTGGATGCCCGTTTTTCGCCCGTAATTGGGCGTAATAGGTCTTGCCTTTTCGGTTACAGTATTCCACCCAAGAAGCCGCTTCTTCAGCGGTTCCAGAACCCGCATTGACCGTTATGAAAGGCTCTGCACCGATCAACCGACAAAACTCGATGAATTCATCAGTCCCAAAGCGATTCGTCTCCTCGGTTTTCCAAGCAAAGTTATAACGTGTTGATCGGTCAGCCCTTGGTCCAACACCATCCAGCCAATGGTAGCCCGAAGCAAAGTTTCCACCTGGCCACCGTATAAGAGGAACTTTAATCCGCTTGCAAACGTCAACCACATCTCGTCGAAACCCCTGCTCATCCGAGAGCGGCGAATCCTCGTCGAAAATAGCGCCATAAGGGGCTTGTAACGGGGTAAAGTGTTCGATATTAAAGCCATATATATTGGGATCAATTGTTCCAATTATTCGTTTCACGTCTACATAAAGTCTATTTTTATCACTCATTTTCTTTCTCCTCGATAGCACATGCGACATAGCATCGAGCTAGCCCTTCGATAAACAAGTTTGTGTAGACTATAATAAACCTTAGTTCCCATCAAACATCTTCATTTGTGGTAACGCGCGCACGACTAATTTACTGATCAATCGTTCCCTCAGTCTTTGAAGGGAAGTATTAAAGAGAAGTCCAAGAATGTGGGAAGGACCGGAATGAAGGCCTCTGATCTCTGCCTGAGAGCGCTGGAGCCTTATACGGGGGCTTCAGCAAGAACTAATATGGCCTAAATCCTGAAAACACTGACTCGCCGAAGCGGGATAGCCCCCTTCAAAGCGTATTCATGTATGAGAAGGTAATCGATTGCAGGGTCTCTCTTTACTTGATGAGCGCCCTATAACCCGTAGAAACGCAGTTAGTGAATGAGTGGGGTCGATGTAAATGGTGAGGGGGCGTGGGATAGATCTTGGAACGAGGAGCATGAATGTCTGTGGATTGGAGGATGGAGAGGTTAATTATGAGCGGGTGGTGGATACGGCTGAGACGGCTCGTAGACCAGAGGCGTTGATTGAGGCGGGTTTCGACTATGTCTGTCAAATCGACAAAGCCAAGCTCTTCAGGAAGCGAAAGCAACGGACAGTTCTGGCGCGCGTGCTTCACGCCTTGCTAATGCGAGTATTCGCTTTGTTGCAGGTTCTTCAAGACCTTACGGAGATATCCTTCGAACTCCTCGACCTCTTCTACCGTGAACTCCTTGTAGTAGAGCTCGATCATCACCCTTGAGACCTGGACGTACGTGTTGTGCAGTTTTTTATTCTCCTCAGTCAACTTGACGAAGATGACTCTTCGGTCCTTGCTACTCGGTTCCCGGACGATGTGCCCCGCCTTTTCGAGGCGATCTAGCATGCTCGTAAGAGTTGACTTGCTCAGTTGGGTTTTCTCTGATAACTCTTTAATGGGGATCCCGTCCTTTTTCCAGAGGACAAATAGGATGCGCCCTTGGGCCGAGTTGAAAGTTATCCCTTGTTCCTTGAGTAGCTTGTTGAATATCCTCCCTGAGAGTTGGTGGATCTTGGATACAAGGAAGCCTCCTTCACGTCGCTTCATATCTTGAAGTCACAATGCTCCAGATTATAGTAGTACCGAGCCATTGTCGGTTTCAGACTTACGACGGTAAAGGCTGGATCGCTTATCCCCCTAGGGTAGTAGCGAGTCCATGCAGGATCCCAGATCGCCTCCTTGAGTGCCATCCCTGCCTCTATCACGGCGTCGCCAATGAGCGTGAGACCCCGACCGCTCTCAGAGTCGCAGTAGTAGACAGAGACCTTCGGGTTTGCCTTGATGTGGGCCACCTTGTTACTACTGGTGCTGGTTGCAAAGACGAGGAAATAGTCGTCCTTGTGCTTGTTGAAGAAGGGCCAGAGCCTACGGAACATCTTCATGTTCCTTAAGTTAAAGAGTGCTCGA
>SMTZ1_10007446_pt1 | contig 10955 bp, 9 predicted proteins | sample DeeMarSWOR136_30_FD_25667 | JGI IMG/M metagenome (IMG submission 25667)
CTCTGTTTGTCTGAACCATACCCAACAATAAGGAGATTTACATCATCTCTTCCAAGCAGCTGAAACTCCTCTATGAGCCTCTCCACATTTTTTTCAGGAGATAATCGCCCAACGTATAAAAGAACGCGACTCTTTGGACTAATATCTAACTCCTGTAGCAGCTGGTAATCTGGTGCTCTATTGAACCTATCCACGTCAACACCTGGAGGTAACACATGAAAGGGATGCCCCCTCAATCCGTAATAGTATTGCAGGGATTCTGCCATGTTGTTACTGAAAACCACGGTTTTATTCGATTTCAATACCGATAGTTTTTCCATCTGGTCTATTGATTTCTTCCACAGAAAATTGAAGAACTTAGCTCTCAAAGAGGACCTGGACGATGCTTCATTCAACTGCTTCCAGTGAACAGATGGAGGTATGTAGAAAATAGGGATGCCGACATTCAGGGAGCATGTTGCAAAGCAATAATGGGGATATCTGGATATAATAACGTCAATATCACCAACATGTTCCGAAATGAAAGACTTGAGATGCTGGGACACTATCTTTGGCTTAATAAAAAGCATTCGCTTTGGAATTCTGTAATATGGATGCCTGATAATTCCTATACCATTGTAGGTCTCATAGTTTGATAACCTATGATCATGTTTTTCACAGAGAATTATCGGTTGGTGTCCCATTTGGAGGAGGATTTTTGAAACATGATACAGATAGTTTTCAATTCCCCCCAGTATCGGGAAGAAGGTATGGTTTTGGAGCATGATTTTCATGCTTCATATCTCTTTTCGAATTGCTGAAATACGGGAAACAAAACCCTCGCCATAGCTTCAAAGCTATATAATTTGATGCATTTTCCCCTTGCCTTTTTCCCCATATTACGACCAACATTGGGATCGGCCAGCACATATCGAATAGAATGTGCCAAATCTTCTGTGTCACCAGGTTTAACAATAACGCCACAATCCTTCAGAATTTCCGGTAAATCCGATACCGCAGTCGCAACAATCGGTTTGGCCATTGCCATGGCTTCGAATACTTTACCGGGCACTTGCGCTCTGGATATAGGGTTGTCTTTTTGTGGCAAGACAACCAAATCCGAAAGATCCAATATTTCGGGCATTAATTCATGCGGTTGATACCCGAGATAGATTGTCCGTTTCTTGCTGAGCTCGTACAGCTCGCCATCAATGCTACCTTCTAGTCTTCCTCCCACCAGGAGCAATTTCACCTTGCAATCCGGATCAATAATATTCAAGGCCCGAATCAAATCATCGAGGCCCTTGTGGGGCCTAGGAGTTCCGGCGAACAGAACTATTTTCTTATCAAAAGGCACTCCCCATTTTTCCCTTAAACGTCTTTTATTTTTCCCCTTTGGATTAAACACCTCGGTATCCACTCCATGGTACAGCTTTGTACCGCCGTATTTCCCTTTCAAAAAATTTGTACAAACAAAAATAGCATCAGACAATGGAACTAGTTTTTCAGTCACATACAAGTATTTAAAATCATTAGGAATCTTCCATCCATGAAACAAATATCTTCTGAGAAACATCCATTTCGACAATTCCTTCCTCTGAATCCAATACGGCGCAAGTTCCCAGTCCTCAATATCCACCACGATGGGAATGTGCTTCAAAAAACTACAAACCAACCCAATTAAATATGACGTAGGCTTTGGCTTAAACGCAAAAAGCACGTCCCCGCTAACGCTGTTATATATATCCCTCACTTTCTTGACAAATTGAGGGTAGTTACACCCTTCGACAATTTTAAATTCGAATTCATCCTCATATGCCCGAAATATCTGACGCCCAAAACACGGGCCGATTACATCAATTTGATATCTTCTCTGCAAGACCTTGAGAATTGGGTATGCCCTGACAATGGGATTATCCGATAAGTCACTTACCAGTACTGATATCTTCATCGTTTTCCTCAACCCGGCCGCTCGGTACCACAATGCTGCGATGATGTTATTCCAACCATGATGGAGGTAAATTTTTCATTATCTCGATATTTTCAAACGTATTGCTTTTCTTTCTCCCAGCCTCTTTGGCCCATATGGCCATTCTCTCCAGCCCTTCTTCCAAGGAATATTTGCTACAATAGGAAAAGACTTTCTCCGTTTTACCATGGCTGGCGTAGGCATGTTTAACTTCCCTCCTTTCCGGAAGATAACGAATGTCTACCTTTGACCCCATTGCCTCACCGACTTTTTCCGCGAGATGATTAATGGTGAACGGCTGATCTGAGCCTACATTAAAGATTTCCCCATAAGCCTTCCTGACCAAAGGGGCCCTTGCAATAAGAGGGGCAACGTCTTTTACATAGGTAAATGCCCTGGTCTGTTCGCCGTCTCCAAAGACGGTCAGTGGTTTATTCTGCATTATTTGGTTCATGAAGATCCCGATGACATTGCGGTATTTATCCCCAATATTCTGTCTTTCTCCGTATACGTTATGGGGTCTAAAAATGACGTAATCCAGGTCAAATATTTCCTTCGAAATTTTCAACTCCTGCTCCACGGACAACTTGGCAACCCCATAGGAATCCTCTGGCTGGGGGATAAGATCTTCCGTCATGGGAAGCTGGTTTGCGCCATATACTGCTATAGACGAGGTGAAAATGAAACACTTGATTTCGTGATTGACTGACGCATTAAGCAAGTGGACACTGCCAATGAGGTTATTCTCATAGTTGAACTTCTTGATGAAATGGCTTAAGCCCTCGGCCGCATAGGCCGCTAAATGGTAAACGTAGGTGAAATTGTGTTTATTAAACAGGGAGTTAACCAACTCCTCATCGTTAATGCTCCCCGCGACAAATTCCACTTCGGCATTCACGTTTTCCTTGAAGCCACCGCTTAAATCATCAAGGACTACTACATCCATCCCCATCGCAACAAGTTCATCCGTTACATGAGAACCAATAAATCCCGCTCCACCAGTGACAAGAACTCTCGCTGAAGCCATAACCGTCTCCCCTCTATAGATCGCCTGGAAAATGTTTTCAGTTACGAAGACTTCAATGTCTCATCTATTTTCTCAATCACGCAATCAGCCGAAATATTTTCCATGCAATAGAGCCTTTCCCTGCGACAATCCACGTTCTGTTTCCACCGGTCTGGGGTTGTATCATGCCGGCAGCCGAGGCAATATTCCGAGGATCGAACTACCTTGACGTTACGATCATCAACGAGTACCTTTCTCGGATCAGTTGACCCGAAGAGAACGACCGAAGGAATGCCAAAGGCATTTGCGACATGCATTGGGAAGGAGTCCAGTCCCACAAAGAGCTTCGCACTCGAAATTAGCGCCGCGCTCTGTCGTAAGGATAACCTTCCGATTAAGTTCCTGGCTCCCTTTAATTCAACACAATCTATGGGACTACCAACCGTTACCGGTGTGAGCTTCCTGGTGCGAATATGATCCGATACTACCTGATAATTACCTCTATCCCATGACTTCATGCGGTTTCCCACCATAGGATGAATCACGACGAATCCTTTCCCATGCTCGATGGAAAACATCTTGAGCAACCGACTAATTCCTTGTTGCTCATCGGGACTCAGGTAGAATTCGATTTCCGGTAAAAGAAGAGGTAATCGGGCAATCTTTCCGTAAGCTTCGATTATGGGGATATCAGGGTATAGTTCGTACAGCAAATTGAACGCCACGTCTATGTTGCCGTTCGGCTTCGACCTGATGATTTCATCCACATAAGGGTTGTTTTGTAATATTTCAGGATAGTTAGTCATGAACACAAGATGGGATCCAGGAAATTTGCTTTTTAATCCTTTTAGAATTGGAGTTGTTAATAAGACATCTCCTGCAGCACCTTCCCTGATTACGAGGATTCTCGGGTTGTTCTCTTTAATTCTCCAATTCTCCTTCGCGGCAATTACAATGATGCAACCTGGAGATCCTACCCCATCTGACAATTCCGTTTTAAAATCTAATATTCTGAACCCACTCTTATTCAACAGATCCTTTAGCCGCGAATAATCGAACTGGTATATCTTTTCCCATGGCCGATAATAATGCCAGGATATTCCTTTTTCTTCCGCAATTTCGCTGCCATAGTTAGGGACCCTGATAATAAGAATTCCGTCATCTTTGAGGATTTCATGTATGCCATTCAACTCGCCTAAGGGATTGGTGATTCGATCCAGAATGTCCAGGCAGGTCACTACATCAAATTTTCCGGCGTACACCGAATAATATCCATTCTCGCTGCTATACCCTCGTTCCTCAATGGGGGAATCATAAACCCAGGCATCGGATTTTGTCCTCCAGCACTTAAACCCACTGCCTTTAGCACCTTTAAGAAGCCCTTTTCCAAAAGGACCTATTTCCATCAAATCCCCACTTTTCTTGTGCGTCTTTACCAATTTCAATATCTGATTGCTTATCAAATCGTCGTTAATTGCCAAATCAAGCTTATTCACTGCGTCAAATAGGGGATACCCCATAAGATAATATTTCGAAGAATAGAACCACTTTCTTCCTTCTTGGCTAAACCTCGGGCTAACGAAACACAAGCCACAATTGGAGCACTTTATAGTTCTGAAACCTTTCTTAACCCAGACTACCTCATGTTCCTCTGACCCACATAAATTGCACGTCACCTCCTCGTGATTGTGGATACGCCCTAGTTTGCTCAACGTGCTCCCAGAATCTCCCAGTTTGAAAATCAGTATGCCCGTAACAATCCGCTTTGTGATCCTTGATATGATTTCGTGCAATAGATGTCGGACCTTTTCCAAGGATTGTATCTGATCCTCCTTCGCCAGCATCTGTAAAAAATCGCCCAGAATCAATTTACTGACTCTCCCCGCCATAAAATTATGCTGTTAGGGGAATTTCTTATTTGAAAACCCGCGTTTCGCTCACAAAACGCTTTACCCAATTACTTCTCTGATGGCCAAGCATTGCCCGAAATAAGGCAGAAAGGAATTTTCTTGAGAACAAATTGAGGGGATTTATTAGTATCGATAGGAGAATCTTCTTACGAAATTCCCTCAGGGGAAGCACTTCCTTTTTAGAATATGCATTTATCCTCGTCAGGTTCGATCTAAAATTCAAGGCAAGGAGAAGGTACCTATAATTATCGATTGAAAAACGATGCAAGCTGTATTTTCTTAAAATCTTGAACCATTCCCGTTCAAATAATTCATAACTTAGACTTGTCTTAGCGCGATCGTGAACCCTCATTGCTGCGAGAGTTTGTTCGATATAATGAAGTTGATAATATTTGGTGACGCGGAGCCAAAAATCATAATCCATAACGTACTGTAACTCCTCGTCCAAAAAACCCACTCTACCGATAATATCCTTGTAGAAAAACACGGCTGGTTGGGGTATTCTATAATCCCTATCCCAGTACTTGATAAAGTTACTTGGATGTGTAAGCTTGGCCTTGCAGTAACCGATTTTTTCCCCCTTTCCATTCACTACTTTGCAGTCGCCAACCACGATATATTTTCCTTCAGGCTTGCACAGCTCCTGAACTATTATGATAAAAGCCCCGGGCTCATAATAATCATCTGAGTTCAGCCATCCAATGATTTCACCCCTTGCCCTTTTGAAACCTTTATTTATTGCCTGAGACTGTCCGTTATCCTTCTCGGATACCCAGATTAAATGATCATATTTCTTTAAAATATCGATCGTCCCGTCAGTGGAGCCCCCATCAATAATGATGTGCTCAAAATTCGGATACTGTTGGTTGAGAACGCTCTTGATGGCTTCCTCTATGTATGCCCCTTGATTGAGAGAAGGGGTAACGATGGAAATGAGAGGCAATTTCTCAGTCAACTTCTTCCCTTTTCTCTTCACGCTGCCAATCGCGCGGCCTTTTCGGCGCCTTAACCGGGGGAACTGAATCTCGTTTAGGCAATAGTTCGCTACTCTAAGTAGCCAAGTCCCCTGAGACGGTCGGCAATTTCCGAAACTTCATCGGAGCTATAGGTCTCTTGGTCATTGGGAAGTGAGGCATCAGAATTTTTCGATCGCTTGGGCTTCCTCTTTATCTCGCCGGTCTCTGCGCACATAAGTTCCTTGGGAATGGTGCCGTCAAAATGATCAGGCAGGGATAATCCCATTACTCTCATAATGAGAGGCGTCACATCAAAGATAGAAACTCGATAGGAGTCAACCTTACTGGAGGAAGGCTCAAATTGAGGGCCCGCACAGATCAGAACTCCCTCTAAGCTATGATCCGCACTCCGCGGGAGATTGTGAGAAAAGCACGGACTGCCATTCTCGAAATCCGAATTATAGCTACCAGGGTGAATTCCCGCATACCTATAGTCAAACCACTCGATTACCAAATCAGGTATCCCAGAAAGGCGATGGTGCTGATTAATCGAACATGGCGAACGATACACAGCACCAATCATCGGATCGCCAGTCATGGGATTCTTCCACTGATGGAGATCTTCGATCACACCCTGCAGGATCTTCTCATAATCTTGGGGACATACGCAGCCTTCGGGCTCACGCCCTTTCAGGTTCACAAAGATATTTCCCATATATCCATGAGCGTAGACGCTTGTCTTTTCCCACTTGACGTTCATTTTTTTGTAGATCAGCCTCGATCTCCAAACCTTCGGTTGTAATCGGGCGGAAACCCCCCGCAGTACCTTTCTTGGATGAAGGCATTGCATAGGGCGAATATAGCCAGCCTGAGCCAGAAAACCGTTTACGTTCACCGTTGCGTAGAGAGGGCTGAACCCATGGTCTGAAAGAACGAGGACGTTTGTGTCTTTGGGCGCAGCTTGGAGAAGTCTCCCTATAGACTTGTCAACCTCCAGGAACAGTTTCCCTATGGCATTTTTGAGTAGCTCAGGTGCGGTAGAATCGTAGTGTGGGTGCCTATCATCGAGATACCGCCAGAATACGTGCTGACCAATGTCGGTGGCATCAAACATGACAAAGCAAAGATCCCACGGCTGTGTTCTCATCAAATATTCTGTCAGACGAGCCTGGTGCTCTGTATGGACCAATAATCTCGAAAGCAATGCAGGTTCCGAAATCTTTCGCCCCTCCACTACCGACGCTAAATCTATGTGGGCCTCGTAGCCCTGTGGAAAGAGAGACTCCAAAGCTGTGTGCAATCCCCCCGGATAAATCAAGGCGCCCTTTGGAGCCGTGCGACCACCCGCAATAATACCATTTCGAAGTTCTGGATAAGGGTAAGCACCCAGGAGATTATTCCAAATCGTCCGAACCTTGGCGCGGTCCAGTAATTCCACCATGGATACTACTCGAATGTCATCCCACGTGTTCGGCGTCAATGGTCGTCCGATATCCAATGAGAAAAATTCCAGGATGCCGTGCTTCCACGGGGTTACTCCCGTATGGAAAGAAGTCCACGCCTGAGGGCTCATAGGATGGACCGTGGAAAGTAGTTTGCTACTACTGCCGGATGCCCGCAGCGTGGCTAGGTTTGGAAGGACGCCGGCCGCGATAAGGGGATCGATGATACTATATGTTGCTCCATCTATCCCTATGATGAGCAACTTCGGTTTCCTTTGATAGTTTTTTGTTTTCATATCACACGATAATAATTTAGAATTTCTGAGACACCGCTCAACGAATAAATCGGTTTGACAAACCTGCTCTCAACATTTCAACATGTTTATCTCGTACACCGAGAGCAAGGGCCCTATAACCCTGGTGAAACGTTGCTTTGCGAACAACAAATCCCACGTCCGTCATCATCCTGGAGAGGGCTTCCAATGAAGGGACAAACCAGTTCCATCCGCCCCGATTCCCACTATCCTTGGGTGCATTGAGGGTTTCGTTGGCCCCCAAGTACTCACAATAGCTTCCCTTTTTCTCGGCTGCCATTGTTTCCAATAAACATATTCCGCCATCTTTAAGACAGTTAAAAATGATGCGGAGCGATAAAACTGGATCGGAAACATGGTACAGGACTCCGAAGTAGAGCACGATATCGAACCGATCAAAAAATTCCGCCTGATCAAGGGAATAAAGAGACTTGTGCTGCACTGTTAGTCTCTCAACTCCAAAGGCTTCTTTGAGGTACCTCACGGCGTCAGCGTATTTCCGCACTTCTTCGATGGCGAAAACCTCTGCCCCCATACCAGCTAAAAGCAAGCTGGTTCCCCCAGTCCAACAACCAATGTCCAAGACGGCTTTCCCCCGTAAATCAACAGGGGGAAAACCATAAACAGCTGCAAAAGCCGCAAGAATATCAATATGTCGATCTCCCATCCTCCCGGGGAGGGAAAAGGTGTCAAAATCATGGTTGTGCCCCCACTCGAACCGCACTGATAGATCTCTTTGATATGAAGGATCAACATAGCCCTCCGTTTCAGGATCCCATTTTCCCTGTAAGCTAGTAATGTAGGATTGAAATTGTTCTGGTGCGAGTTTTTTCAAATTGTGGACTGTATAATTGTCCAGCATCAGTTGCCGGAGGTGAGCACCGACATCGGTCGACTCGTACGCGCTGAGGGGTGGAAGCTGGGGGATTTGGCGATTCCGCAAACGCGCTAACACCCGCACTAAGTTTTTCATGGAAATCACCCTTGCTAAGAAATGTGGAGATGTTTACATTCTACAGTTTTCAACTGCACACGGATCCTATGACCAATGAACCGAAGCGGCCGTAAACAATTTGAAGTTATGCGCCTGAGCCATACATTTTGCTCAAAATGTATTTAGTTCGATCGACACCAATACCGACTATCGTTTGAAATAGAATTTTCATGTATTTCCTTCTCAATAAGTTTATTGGATTATTGACCACCGATAGGAAAACTAATTTGGTAAGAGCTTTAATTCCCAATAGATTCCCCATATCACGTGCTTTTGTTATCATTAAGAAAGACCGACAATTATGAGCCGATACATAGTAATAGCAGTACTTAGCTGAATATTTGCTACCCCAATATTTTTTTGACATCTCATACAGCTCGGGTTCAAAAATCTCGTATCCAGCGGTTTTCTGTTTCCCATGAATTCTGAAATTTGCTAATGGTTTGTTGATATAAAAGAGACTGTACTTCTCACTAATTCTCAGCCAAAAATCCCAGTCCATAGCATAATGGAGACTTTCGTTTAAGAAACCAATTTCATGTAGTAGGTTACGACGGAAGAAAACCGACGGTTGAGGTATAAAAGCATCTTTCCAGTATTCTATTAAACTCCTCTTTCCCCTATATTTCCCTCCGATGAAACCAACTTTTTTTCCTTTCTCATCTATTAGATTACAATCACCGAAGACGAAATATTTCCCTTCATCCCTGTTCAGTTCATCAACTATGGTGTTGAAGGCATTCGGTTCATAGCAATCGTCTGAATTTAACCACCCAACAATTTCACCTTTTGCCCTTTTGAAGCCTTTATTTATTGCCTCGGATTGACCGCTATCTTTTTCGGATACCCAGAGGAGATGATCATATCTCTTTAAGACATCGATTGTCTCATCAGTGGAGCCGCCATCAATAATGATATGTTCAAAATTCGGATACTCTTGGTTGAGAACGCTTTTGATGCTCTCCTCTATGTATGCTCCTTGATTTAGAGATGGAGTGACAATGGATATAAGGGGGAAGTTCTCACGCAACCTTTCTCCTCCCGTCTTTGCGGTACCAATCGACTGTTCTTTTTAGTCCTCTATTAACATCTACCTCGGCCCTAAATCCAAGCTCCCTTTCAGCCTCACTGGCATCGAAAGAATCTGCACGCCTGGCTATTGGGGTTGGTTGTCTCTCACCTGATGTTTCCTTCGTGTTTTGACGCCCCATGATTTTATTTACGCTTCACTTTCCTCCAAGATCCGACACAGCTCATCACAGACGAACCCCACATCTTGCTCAGTGAGGGTGGCCGAAGATGGCAGATTAAACCCCTGAGCGGCTAGCCAATCCGCTACGGGGAATCGCTGTCTTTTTGCCAGACCCAGGTACATGGGCAAGGTATGCATTGGATGAAAGAAGGGCCGGGTTTCGACACCGATTTCGGCTAATCCTGCCATCACTGTTTCTCTGGAATGTCGCATGTGTCCGTCCAGCACAACACTGTTCATCCAGTAGGCATTGCATGCCCAAGATTTCTCCGGTTGAAGTTTGATGTCGGGGTGACCCCGGAGATGATGGGCATATTGCGCAGCAATCTCGCGCCGCCTGGAAATATGCCAATCTATTTTTTCCAGTTGTGCCAGGCCGATGGCTGCCGCAATGTTGGTCATGCGATAGTTGTAACCGATCATGGGGAACCAATAACGCCGGTCCGGATCCATACCCTGGCCCTTCAACTGGCGAACCCTTGCCGCCAGAGAATCGTCGTTCGTGGTAACCATTCCCCCCTCACCAGTGGTAATAATCTTGTTGCCGTAAAAGCTGAAGGTAGCAATGTCTCCGATGGAGCCAACCCTACGACCCTTGTATTCAGCACCATGTGCTTCGGCAGCGTCTTCAAGCACAAACAAGCTATGTTTACGAGCTAGAGCCAGCACGGGATCCATGTCCACTGGATGGCCATAAAGGTGAACTACAATTACCCCCTTCGTGCGTGGTGTGATCAGTTCTTCAAGAAGAAATGGATCTAGATTCCACGTCTCAGGCTCCGAATCGACAAACACTGGACGAGCACCGCAATAGGTTACAGCATTTGCGGTAGCCACAAAGGTAAGCGTTGGGACAATCACCTCATCGTCCGGACCAACTCCAAGTGCCAGCAAAGCAAGGTGAAGTGCCACCGTGCCGTTACAACACGAAAGAGCGTGTTTGACATCACAAAATTCAGCGAAAGCAGCTTCAAACCGTTCCACGTACTGCCCGCTGGAGGAAATCCATGTTGACTCCAGACAGTCCAAGACGTACGCTTTCTCATTTCCAACTAAAGCTGGAGAGGAGATGGGGATAAAGCGTTTCAAGAGGTTGCTTTCCTAGGAGGGTTTGAATCCTTCATCCAGTCCCA
>SMTZ1_10007451_pt1 | contig 10953 bp, 6 predicted proteins | sample DeeMarSWOR136_30_FD_25667 | JGI IMG/M metagenome (IMG submission 25667)
CCGATTAGCCCGGCACCAATAATAGCTACGCTTTTGATTTCGCGAGGTGCGATTAGTTCTCGAATAGTACTTGCGTCCTCAATCTTACTCAAAGTAAAGATACCACCCAGGTTAGCACCCTCTAACTTCGGCACATCCGGCAGGCTGCCCGTTGCCAGCACAAGCTTATCGTATTCAATATCTGAGACCTGACCATTTTTCAAGTTTACAACTTGTACCTGATGAGCTTCACTCTGGATAGCTGTAGCCTTGGTAGAAGTCAGCACTTCCATGTCCATGACATCCTTGAAGAAATCATGCGTTCGTGTCACTAGGGCATTCTGGCTATCAATTACCCCGGAGACGTAATACGGCAGACCACAAGTTGCTGTGGATAGTTTCTCGCCTTGCTCGATAATGGTTATTCTGGCAAGTGGGTCGCATCGTCTAGCCCTAGCCGCAGCTTTAGGTCCACAGGCTGTGCCGCCAACGACAACTATATTGTTTCGCCTACTCATGGCTATACCTCCAAAAAGTACAGTCAGATGGAATTCCTTCCGGATACCAAACTTAACTGGGATTCAGTTTTTGGACCAAACACAGTACGTTGCTAGCATACGTTCAGTGGTTGATTCCAAATGCAAGATACAACTTAAACAATATTATTTCTACTAGTTCTGAATGCGTTTCCTTGGGATGTCTTAATCAGGTCAATAACAGCCTCTAGTGTTTAGGCTAAGGGATAACAAATAGGCATAATAAATTGAGGCTCGAGCTGAATTGCATTAGGCGGGCAAATCTGTACCCATCTGCCACAGTATCACATTCTGAAGGAGTGGACTTAGACTTCTTGAAACTCCAGCCTGGCTATAATATCGTTCTGAAGTTCAGGACTCAATTCAACGAAGTATGCGCTATATGTTGATACCCTCACCAACAGGTCCCTGTGGTTTTCAGGATGTTTTTGGGCGTCTCTTAATGTATCAGTGCTTACGATATTAAATTGAACAAAAGGCCCTCCAGTTTCAAAGAACGTCCGGATGAGGGAAGCAAATTTTTTTATTTTCGCCTCGTCTTTCAGTGCATCCGGATTGAACCTCATATTCAGTACAGAACCGCCGGTCAGTTTTGCATGGTCTATTTTTGACACGGACCTCATGGTCGCTGTTGGCCCGCTCACGTTTCTTCCCTGGGCCGGAGATACACCACCATCTGATATGGGCTCACCAGCTCTTCTGCCATCCGGTAAAGCTCCAACTACCAGCCCCAGCGGCACATTCGATGTAATGGTCAAAGCAGCCGAACTAGCTACTACACCCGGAAGACTTTCATATTTAGTCATCTCGTTGCTAAAATGGTCAAATATCTCACACATTATTGAATCAACATAGTCATTATCATTTCCAAACTTCGGAGCACTGTTTAACATGTGTAGTATTTCCTCTTCACCTTCGAAATTCTTATCCAGGGCATCAATTAACCTATCCATGGTGATTTTCTTATCGTCGAAGACAAACTTTTTGATTGCGGCTAGCGAGTCTCCAATATTTGGTGCTCCGGCGGCCATTATCGCATGAGACATATAGGGGCCTGTTCCCCCACCTGTAATATCGACACCCTTTTCGATGCAACCAGGATAAAAGGCAGATTGAAATGGGGTTGGGCAAAACTCGGCATAAAGTCGCCTATCAGCATTTCTGAGCATAACGGCAACGGGAAGCAGGGTCTCCAGTTGTTTCTTATAGGCATCCCACACTTCATCATAAGACTTAAATTTCCTTGGGTCGCCTGTTTTGGGTCCGATTTGTTCGCCACTTAACCGGGCAGCACCGTTATTTAAGGCTAGCTCCAGCATTAGTGGCAGATTGAATGGTCCCCCGGGAAGGTCATGTGAGAAACCAGGAATAGTAGGGGTAATACAACCGGTCATAATATAGTCCCGCGCATATTCTATTGGTTTCCCATCCCTAAGCAATTGTTGTGTGGTCATCTCGTCACTGACGAACTTAAACTTTCCTCTCAATGACCTTAGAACTTCGCATGCCCTTATTATAAAAGCATCGGGGGTATTTTTATGAATTCTAATTACAAGGTCTTCCGACATTAACTTCATATTTTCCTCAGCGTCAAGGAAAAGGTATGAAAGCTCATTTACAGCATCTCTCCCATCCTTAGTCACCCCCCCTAAGGTAATGTTTGCCCATATAGCAAAACCGGCAAAGCTTCTTACCATTTCACTGCCTTGAGGAGTTAACAATCCATTTAGTTTTATAAAGAGCAGCTCGATTAACTCACGCGCCTCTTCTTTGGTAATCCTCCCCTCTTCTATATCTTTTTTATATAAGGGATACAGGTACTGGTCAGGTCTGCCCAAGCCTACACCGTATGCCCACGCTTCAATCAGAAGGGCTATATAGGTGAACCATACTGATTGTAAAGCTTCGTAAAAGCTTCGTGCCGGATTAGCCGGAACCCACTCACACATCTCGGCTATCTTTTCCAGCTCAGCTTTCCTTTGAGCATCAGTCTCTTTCTCAGCCAAGCTTCTAGCGAGTTCGGCATACCTTTTAGCAAAATTAGGCACAGCCTCAAGGGTAATATTTACCGCACTTAGAAATTGGAACTTCTCAAAATCCTTCAGGTCGGCAAGGTTTAGTTTTGCTATTCTTTCATCGACTTCTTTCTTTATACCATTTAGACCTTTGGTAACTACCTTACCGTCAATGCCCAAGTGACCGAGGTGCATGTTATTAATACAATAAACACTTGCTGAATTAATCTTGTGAACCAGGTTTAGCGCATATTCTGGGCACATGGCATGCCACTTCTCGTATAGCGACTGACCCTTCCAATAAGGAAGGAACTCCTTCATTTTGGCTCTATCCTCTTCGGTTAAGGGCGCAAATCTGTCCCAATCCCTTGTCGATATGGTGTCCATTTCTTTCAAATACCATCCCCACTGAACCTCTGGAAGCAGGGGGCCGCCGCGTGCCTTGCTTGTAGCTTTGCCTACAATCAACTCGCCATCTTCAATACCAATGGTCATTTCTTCTAATATCTTTTTTAGAGCCTTGGCTCTTCTGATTACGGGTGGCTCACCCTCAGTCTCTTTGTAAGACTCTGTCATCCAGTAGCCCCTCTCAAGGCATACCTCAGGTGTGACGTGGAGCACTTTCTCTTTTAATTTGCTTACCCTTCCGTTACCTTCTATTCTGCTTCTTTCTGTTACAACCTTTACCATTTTCCCCCTCCGATAGCTTATTCCTCAATATAGTATAGGCACATTCAACTAATAAATCAAGTGACCTGCCGCCATAAGGCAAAGGGTGGTAGAGGTAGTGGAGGTGACAGTGCCGGTGGGTAAGTTACGCTATCAGGTTAAACAGGTTGAACGTTAATGGCTGTTGAGAATTTTGGGCAAACGGTATAGAATAGCAGCAAAAGGAGGACATGATGCGAGCCACTAAAAATGATATTGTAGAGCAAGAGGTAATCAAAGATGGTATATGCGACATGTGCATGGGATATTGCCCGACAAAGATCCATATCCGCCAGGGCAGAGCAACACAAATCGATATGGTAGATGAGAAGGTTGCCGACTTCTGCCCCCGTAGTAAGGCTCAGTTAGACTTTGTCTATCACCCTGACCGCCTGAAACAGCCGTTAAAACGCGTCGGTGAGCGGGGAGACGGGTCTTTTGTGCCAATCTCCTGGGACGAAGCCCTGGACACCATAGCCAGCAAGTTCGACAGGATTAAAGCTGAATATGGAGCTGAGTCGGTAGTTTTCTGGATTGCCTATACCAAAGAACCCCGACCCTACTTCCATCGTCTGGCTCATGCTTTCGGCTCACCGAACTATTGCTCTGAGAGCAGCAATTGTTACTCCGCCACCTGGCTGGCGGCTAACCTGACCTACGGACAGGACTATGGTTACTTATCCATGCAGAGCTTCTCACCTGACCCTGCAGCCAAGTGTGTGTTGGTGTGGGGCTCTGCCATAAGGCAGTCAGCGCCTGGAGCGTGGAAGGACTTTTTAGAAGCAGGACAAAGGGGGGTAAAACTAATCGTTGTTGACCCGCGTCGCACTGAAATTGCCTCCATGGCAGATATACACCTCCAACTGCGGCCAGGCACCGATGGCGCCCTGGCACTGGGACTAATGAATGTAATCATCAACGAGCAACTCTACGATAAAGAGTTTGTAGAAAAGTGGACGGTGGGATTTAATGACCTAAAAAAGCTGGCTCAGGAATATCCACCGCAGAGGGTAGAACAGATAACCGGGGTTCCAGCCACTAAGGTCAAGAAAGCAGCTATTTTATATGCCACCCAAAAACCAGCTAAAGTTAGGATGAGCCCTAATGCCACCACCCATTGTTCTAACGGTGTGCAGAACCACCGGGCAATCACTTTGCTCCCAGCACTGACCGGTAACTTTGAGGTGCCAGGCGGCAACCGATGGCACCCTGGCCACCTTCCAATCCCACACAACAACATCACCCTTCATGACCGCGTAGCAGACCTCCCACTAGGGCTCGGGTCAGATAGGTTCCCAGTTTGGACTAAGCTGTATGGAGAGATGGAATCTAACATCCTGGCAGACCGAATCGAGAGCGGTAAACCTTACCCCATAAAAGCCCTCTTCGGGGCTGGCTTAAACCTAGCGTTCTTTCCTAACTTCAACCGGCTCGTCAATAATCTCAAGAAGCTCGATATGATAGTAGTTACTGAATACTTCCACACCCCGGCCACACAATTCGCCGACATAGTGCTCCCCATAGCGTCATGGCTGGAACGCCATATACTGGTAAACCTTTCCGCAGGTAAGATATCCCTTATCGAGCCAGCTATCGAGCCCGTAGGGGAAAGTTGGCCCGAATGGAAAATCTTCTTCGAACTGGGCAAGAGACTGGGTCTTGGCAATGAATTGTGGGATGGTGACTTCGAGAAATGTCTCAGCTACATCCTTGAGCCATCGGGCATAACCCTTGAAGACCTGAGACGGAACCCGGAGGGGATAAAGTACACCATGCCTTCCAAACCAGCTAAAAACTATGAAAAGGCAGGGTTTCAAACCCCTTCAAGTAAGGTGGAAATCTCGTCTTCTATTCTAGCGCAACACGGCTATGAGCCGCTCCCGGTGTATAAGGAGCCTATGGAAAGCCCAGTGAGCCGACCAGACCTGGCAGATTCTTTCCCGTTGGTACTGACGTCAGGGGCTAGACTACTTCCATTTGTCCATTCACAGTATCGGAATATCCCTCAACTGCGCCAGATGGTACCAGAGCCACTGGTGGAGATAAACCCCTCCGATGCTAAGTCCCGAGGAATTAATTCAGGTGACATGGTGATAGTCAGCTCACCAAGGGGCAGCATAAAGCTCAAAGCCAATGTTACTGATACTATACTGCGTGGTGTAGTCCAAATACCGCACCATTGGCATGGTGAAGCAAATGTCAACACCCTTGTCGATGACCGAACCCTTGATCCAATCTCGGGGTTCGCTCCCTGCAAATCGCAGCTTTGTCAGGTTACCAAGGTTTAACAATAAAGAGTCGACAAAATATGGGTTGTTTCCCTTTTGCAGCCTTCAAGGGGTTAACGTTCCCAGTGAAGAAGTTGCTCAACACTCCTTTCAAAATGTCAATGGCTTCATCTGTGGGCTGCGCATGCCTGTAGTACGGCATATATGAGGGCTTACACACCATATAATGTGACGAATTGTTCAGAAGATCGAGCACAACGGATTGACAATGGTAATCTATTCGGTTACATTGTCTATGACTCCTCTGTATTGGAGGCCACTGAGAACATATAATGTTACAGGATGCGGTTTTAGATTTTGATACACTTGCTTGGGCTGCCATCTGTTTCTACTATACGTCAGTTGGCGATAAAAAATATGGCAAGATTATGAGTGATACGTCGTTTATCTCACAACTTAGGGAAGCGCCGATTAATATAAGTTATGAGGATTTCGAACAGAAGTTAATTTTGGATTACGTGAATATTGAGAGCTATGATTTGCTTATTAGATATAACTTTAGTAGGAATGTTTTAGGCAAAATAATCGAGCTTCAGCCTCTCATATCATCTCTTCAGAATCTTTCCATACTGCAATGCGATCTTTCAGATAGCGATGTGGCGGAGAGAATAAACAGAGTATACATGGGTCTCAGTGGGATATATGGTCTGTGGACAACAGGCGCCACTAAAATCTTACATGTTCTCAATGACAGGCTATTCCCAATATTGGACCAAGAAATATCGAGCCACTATATGCTTGTTGACAGCGATGCTAAGCTGCTTGAGTGGATGAAACTCGTGCAGCAACATGCGCAAGAAGTTACAAAGGACTTTCTTGAAAAGGGGTATTCGACTTCGCCTGAGGCATTTCTCTCACAAAAGCTATGGTATACCGACCATGGTTATGAGAAATCACTAGTCAAATTTATTGACGAATATTTCTTTTTGCTAATTGTATACAACTTACCAGTTCCCCCAACATGGTTTCCCTCTTGATCTTTGAAAGATCTTAGGCTACGGAAAGGAATCAACCACAATTGCCTTAATAGATTCCTATTAGAACCATCTAGGATTTGCATTAAATTACGCATTATCGTCTCATTACTCTTTCATAGGAGCGTAATGTTGCTTAGTCTCTTTACATCATCAACTCCTCTCCAGCAGTGCAATTGCACTTTAGATACCCATGGCTTCAGTACTATTTTACGGATTGACAATCACAAAATTAAAGGGTAAGCTGGTTTACAGTGAATACTAAGCAGTAAGTCGTAGTGTTAACGGGTGTAAAGACTCTATAGGAGATGACTATGATCAGCAAGCGTAAAGAGACTGAAGAGAAAGCAAAGAAAGAAGCTGAACTTCAGGCCAAGGAGCAAGCAAAGAGAGAGGCTGAGGAAGCCAAAAAGCGTAAAGAGGCTGAAAAGAGGGCAAAGAAAGAAGCTGAAGTTCAAGATCAGAAAATTGACTCTGATATCTATGAGGGAAGCGTTCAGATAGTGATACCATCGCCGGTGCGTTTTGAGCAGGTGGAGCAGTTTAAAGAATGCCTAGAAGGTATTGGCAACCTAGCTATATTGTGGACTGGCGGTTCCGTGGACGAAGGCTCAATGATCGGTGTATTAGTGCAGAAACCAATGGCTTTAATCCGCAATCTTAACGAAATACCCACAGTAAATAACGTCTATAAGAAGGGCAAAAAGATTGTGGTAATATTAAGTACTACCAGTGGGGACTAAATATATAGCTGTGCCTTTAGTCTTAATCCTTCCCATGTGGAGACCTCAGCTCTAGTTGTGCAAGTGGCATCTTGCCCATTTTCCATCTTGATTATTACTTTATACTTGCGATTAGACAAAAGCTTGTATCGTTATCTGATTGCACAATCTGACGCTTTGTTTAATATCCAAAAAAGCTGGCTACCGTTGTGGATGATTGATTGAGAGAAAGCGGAAGTAGTAAAATCACGTAAGACCTCAAAGCTCTTTGGGATATTGCTCACCTGCTCCAGAAGCGATGATGCCGGCAACACTAACTTAAAAGGTGGTACAGTTAATAGGGGCATGTTGGCGTTTTGTCCTAATAAAAGCAACGAAGGAGGTAAATCCATTATGAAAAGCAATTACAAGCACATCTTTTCCCCTATCACGATAAAAGGGGTTGAGTTTAAAAACCGTATTGAAGCGGCGCCGACGATTCCCTGTATGGCCACTCCGGACGGCATGGCGACCCAGGAGATGATTGAGTGGTACCGTTCTCTTGCCAGAAGCGGCGCTGCGATTGTCACCATTGGTGATTCAGCAATTAACTTTGCTAACGGGAAGAATCATGAAGCTCAGCTTAACTTGGGTACAAACGAAGTGATAACCGGCCTGAACAAAGTGTTGGAAGGAATTACTCGTTATGGCGCCACGGCTTCAATTGAACTAAACCATGGCGGGAGTAACATCTTTGTGGCAGGACGCCAGCCCTACAGCGCATCTGCGCTTCCTAGCGGAAATGAAGAATATGCTGCCGCCATGGAAGGCAGACTGCCTATTGAAGTCAAGGAAATGACACAAGAGCAGATTAGCGAGGTCATTCAAGATTATGTCAATGCAGCTCATCGCTGCATGGCTGCCGGTTTTAAGATGTTGATGATTCACGGCGCTCACGGCCATCTTATCTTACAATTCCTGTCTCCCCTGACCAACAAGAGGCGTGACCGCTGGGGTGGAAGCCTCGAAAATCGGGCACGATTCCCAATCGCCGTGCTCGATGCCATCCGCAAGAAGTGTGGCTCTGGATTGATCATCGAATACCGCATCAGTCTGGACGAAAAAATCCCTGGCGGCTTGACGCCCAATGAAGCTATAGAATTCCTCAAGATGATTGAAGACAAGATTGACATCGTAGATGTCTCTGCCGGGTTGCTGACCATTCCATGGCTCCAGTACCATTTGATTCAGCCTTACTATCTACCTTACATGTACAACGTACATTATGCCGAAATGGTGAAGAAGAATATCAACCTGCCCGTTACCGCGGTGGGGTCTATCATGAACCTCGACAACGGGGAAAAAATCCTCTCTGAAGGCTGGGTAGACTTTATTGCTCTGGCACGTCCCTTACTGGCAGACCCGGAGATTATACGGAAAACAGCACTGGGAAAACAAGAAGACATCCGTACGTGCATCCGTTGCAATTGGTGTAACGACCGACCTGGTTACGCCTTGTCGCCCCGCTGTTCCGTTAATCCCATCGTCGGTCGCGGCATTGAATTCCCAACAGAAGACGCCATTGCACCGGCTAAGAAGAAGAAAAAAGTGATTGTCGTGGGCGGCGGTCCCGGCGGCATGCAGGCTGCCTTGACTGCCATCAAGCGTGGGCATGATGTTGTCTTGTATGAAATGAAGGACCACCTTGGTGGTATGCTGGAAATCGCTTCCGCACTTCCCTTCAAAGCAGACTTGAGGAATTATCTGGAATGGCTGATTGCCCAGACCAAGAAATCAGGAGTAACCATCAAGTACAATACTGAAGTCACGGCAGACATCATCAATCAGGAAAAACCAGATGCCTTGATAATCGCCGTGGGAGCGACCCCATTCATTCCAGATGTTCCTGGCATTGACAGACCTAATGTCCACTGGGCCGGGAATGTGTATACCGGGGAAGTGAAAGCAGGCGAAAACGTAATCGTGGTAGGTGCCGGTTTGGCGGGAGCTGAAACGGCTTTATACCTTGCCCAGCAGGGCAAGAAGGTAACCATCATTGAAATGATGGGGCCGGACGCCATTCTCAAGGACACAAGTTTGTTCAACCGCAACTACTTGCTGGCACAGTTTGCCGAACACAAAATTCAAATCATTACCAACACCAAGATGGAAGCAATTACCGATACGGGCATCCGTGCCATTGCCAACAATTTCAACTGGAAAGACTATCCGGCCGATACGATTGTCCTGGCCATGGGCATGGAGACCCGTAAAGACAAGGTCAATGAACTCCGAAGACTGATTCCCGAGACGGAAGTATCCATCATCGGCGATTGCTATCAACCACGCAACCTGTTAAGCGCCACTCATGATGGGTTCAATTCGGTTGTCGAAATCTAATGTTGTGAACAACGTACAGAGAAGGGCGAGGAGGGCTAAGAAAAGTCATATAGCGTTCAGCATACTACGACAATTGCAGCAAGGTTAACTAAGCCTGGCATTGAAATTAAGTAGCAGATAGTTTTCCCTTACCTATTATTACAGCCATGATGGGTATTATTAGAGCAATCAGAGCAGCTACTATAAAAGTAACATTCAGGTTGGTGAGGGTAAAGGCCAGCCCCATTATCAGAGGCGCGATGGTAATTCCCAATAGAACCAGAGTTTCGTATATGGCCATAAAGCCTGCTCGGTGTTCTAAAGGAGCTACCGATGCCGCTATGATACGCTGGCTTGGTATGTTTAACCCATGGGCTGTTCCAAAAATGATCGCTGGCACCAGATAGAGCCATAGGCTGGGCATTACAGGCATAATTGCCGTGGCAATGGCATACATGATAAAGGCACCTATGATTAGTGACACTAGCGAGAATCTTTTGCTAAGTCTTCCCACTTGAGAAGAGATAATGGCGGTGAAGAGTCCTACGACGGAAATAAACAGCCCTATAGTAAAGGGAGAAGCCTGAAAACGAGTTCCCAGTAGGAGGCTAAAGTAAACAAGATAAGCTCCGTAAAGAAGGATGTAGGTTATCACCGCTATGAAGAAGAGCCACAGTACCCTCAGGCTTTTTAGGTAACGGATGGCAACTCCTAAATAATCTCTTATACTTTGCTCGCTCTTTGGCTCCGGACAGTGTAGGGAAAAAAGGGCTATGAACCCTAAAGCCACAGCCAATAAAAAGGGCAGAAAGGGATAGTTCCAAGCAAAACTGGCTAATGCTCCGCCCAGGAGTGGATAAATGATATAACCCACATACATAACTGTGGTATTAAGCCCCATAGCCTCGGCTCGCTTTTGTCCGGAGAAAAGGTCACCGATGATAGCACCAGCAATGGCCATTAATGGCGCACCTGCTATCCCCTGCAATACCCGGAGGATAAGAAGCGTATTAAAGTCGGGGGCTAAAGCGCAGCTTCCCCCGAATATGCCAAAGAGGAAAAGGGAAGGCACCAGGATTCTCTTTCTACCAAACCTGTCAGCCATAATCCCAGCCAGCGGTGAAAAGATAAAGCCGGGGAGAGCATACGCGGTGATAAGTAGTCCTATAGATTGCTCGGTTACCCCCAATGTCTCCACCATCTTTGGGAAAGCAGGAGCGATTATGGCCGCAGTCATCAGCACCATAGGGCCTACGCCAAGGACTATTTGAAAGTTCCGGTCATGATAAACTTTAATTTGTGCCACGTTATGACCTCAAAAGAGCTTTGTTTCTACAGCCTTTCCTTATAAGAAATTAAACAAATTCGCAATC
>SMTZ1_10007452_pt1 | contig 10952 bp, 10 predicted proteins | sample DeeMarSWOR136_30_FD_25667 | JGI IMG/M metagenome (IMG submission 25667)
ATGGCAAGGTTGTGGACAAAGATGGCCGGGAGGTGGATACCGACAAGCTAATAAAGGCTGAAAGCCAAAAGGTGAAAAAGCGTAAGCTGAAAAGGAAAAAATGAGAAAAGCAAAGAGAACAATTTTGATTGCAATGCTGAGTTGTGCAGTTGTGGTGCCGGTCTGTTCGGCGAGAAGTGTGCGCGGCAAAGCTAAACCAGTTCCTATGAGCGTTTCGGAGCTGCTGGATAAATACGTAGAAACTCAGGACAAGCTCCAATCTTTTATCGTCAAATGTGAGCGTACGCCTTATCACGCCAGTACATCACTTACAGGACGACTTCCCCGATTGGGAAAAGGACAAGCAGGTGGATTTGTTGAGGACCGTTTTGACGGCAAACGAAGTAAACATCTCTTCCGCATGTGGGGGCATGTAGGAATGAGTCCTGAATATACCCCGAAAGACAAGGCTAAATATGGAAGCCGCCTTTGGGACGGTGAGACTTTCTTTCAGTACGGCGGGCAGGAAAAACAAGCAAATTTCCCTTTCGGCTCAGTCACTCAAATTACGAATTTTAAGGACAATATAGATGAGGGACGAAAGACATTTTGCCACGCCCGCCTTAAGCTACGGGGTTATTTCTATGGTGATTATAAGCGTGTCGATTCAATTCTTCGCGACGCAGATAGCATATCCGTGCGAGATAACATGCAGAGCATAAACGGGTCAGATTGTTATGTTATCGATGCGATAACAAGACATGGTAAGTACACCCTCTGGATAGATCCGGAGCATGGGTATAACATCGCAAAAGCAATCGCACGGAAAACAAGAGGCGACTTCTTTAGCCATGGAATTCTGAAAAAGAAGGAGAGAATACATTTTACTTTAAAAAACGTACGTTTCAGAAAAATCGATGGTCTATGGATTCCTATGGAAGCGGATACTTATTCCAGTCAAACCTGGTCAAAAGGTGAATTCTGGAAATCCAGCGGGCATATCAACCGAACTGAGTTTATTTTGAATCCCGACCACGATGCGCTGGGCTCATTCCTCCCGGACGACATACTAGACGGAGCGAAGATTTATTCTATTAACGGCGTAAGGACCAGAGGTTACACATGGCGAAATGGCGGACCGGTGGACGAAGACGGCCGCAAGGTAGATTATAAATCGAAGAAAGCCAGGAAATGACAAGTGTTTTGTATAGGAGATAATCATGTTAAGACGAAAATTTACAATTTTGATTTGCTTGACTGTAGTGCAGTTGGCAGCGGCGAAGAATCCTACCGCTTTTGAATTACTGGACAAATACGCCGAAACGCAGGATCAATTCCAGTCGTTTAGGGTGAAGGTCAGTACTTCAAGCAGGGCCTTTTCCAGCGGCCTAATGACAGGCAAGCCCTGGAAGGCCCGTTACTTTTCTGAGACTGTTGCCTGCTTTGATAAAAACCGGGCCAAATCGCGAACCTGTTTATGGGGCAAAGTCAATCAGAAGGATTATTTCCCAAAAGACAAACCGCAATGTGTAAGTGAGGTATGGGATGGTGAAAATCATTTTCAATACACCGAGGTCCGTGGGGAGCCAGTCAACCTGTACATTAAAAATGGTAAAGGTGATGAGAAACGTGAGGGAATTATCAAACAAAGCTACAGTATCTTCTCGGGTTACTACTATCCCTTTGACGGGCGAGTAGATAAGCTGCTTCGCAAGGCAGGCAACCTTTCCGTTCGACGTACGAAGGAGAAGGCAGGCAGGTCGCCATGCTATATCATTGAGGGAGTATATAAAAAGGACAAATATACAATCTGGCTGGATCCAGAGCATGGTTATAACATTGCAAAAGCTGTTGTAGAGAGGCCGCGAAGCAATGTGCAGGGCCTTCAAGGTTTCAGAGCTGAGATCAAGGACGTTCGCTTCAGGAAGATTGACGGCAAATGGGTCCCTGTTTCAGCAAATCTCGAAGACCGTTTCGATTATAATAACGGCCATTACTGCACAGGCTCAAACCAAATAAAGGTAACAGAAATAGTGTTCAATCCGGACCATGATGCACTGGGCTCTTTCGGTACAGATGATATCAAGGATGGGACAAAAGTGCCTTTCTATACAGGTTCGCCTCATCGTATATACGATCCCCAGTATATGTGGTCAAGAGATTCAAAATTCGTGGCCGACAGAAAAGGCCGCTTAGTGAGATATGAACCCGATAAAGGTATATTGCCGGTGGTCAAAACCCTGCCAACATTCAAAATGTTTGACCTGAAACTCAAGCCTGACGAGACGAAAGACAAGATAATTCTTCTGTGCTTTATTGATATTAAGCAGGCATCACAGGAATATGCATTTAACCTTGCTGAAAGAGCCCCGAACCTGGCCGACAATGATGTTTTATTAATATTTGTTGATGCCGCTGGAAGCGAGAAGGAGCAAATTGATGCCTGGGCCAGACAAGATTCCATAAAAGTTCCCGTAGGAAGATTATTTAAAGAGCTTCTCAAAGAGATACGTCAGGCCTGGGGAATAGAGAACCTACCGCGGCTGGTTTTGACCGACAGGAATCACGTTATTATTGCAGAAGGCTTTGCTTTCGAAGACCTTGAAGCAAAAATCCAAGAGGCCGACAATGCAAAACAATAAAAAAGCATTTCTAATCGTACTATTTTTTTGTTCGATTTTGATTTGTGTGAGTTCGGCGGTGAATGCGAGCGAAACGGTCCGTCAAAATCGTGTGATTCAATTTCCCGAGGACAGGTCTATTGGGCAGCTTTATCTGGTGGAGAGGAAATCACCCAAAGATTGTTTGTGGCATGAAGTGCTTATCTGGGAGAGGAAATGGTTGGGTGAAGCTCAAGGTGATATGAAGGTGCGGGCGGGCAAAATGCTTATGCTCGATGTTGGCAGGAACGCTTGGAAGGGCGGCCGGCCTTTTGTGGGCCTGCAATCCGATGATATCCAGATACTGACCTTCTATGAGTACCCTTACGCCAGGGATTCGGTGCTCAAAGATGTCGCGAAGTTAACCGGTCTGGAGGTGCTTTTCTTCGAGGAGGGTTACTTCACAGAAAGAGGACTTAAACATCTTACTGCGCTCAAGCAGCTTAAGGCCCTTTCGCTGCCGGGGCGTATTAGCAGCCGAGGATTGACCTACCTTCAAGAATTGCCCTCACTCGAATATCTCTGTTTTGCAGGTCCAATGGTTACCGATGCCAAGATGTTCCAGATTGGAAGACTGACCTCATTAACCCAGCTAAGTATTGCCGGAAGCGAGGTAGGCAGGGGCCTGGCACATCTGAAAGGCCTCAAATCACTGCGGTTCCTTAGCCTGGAAGCTGCTCGGAACGAACACATTGACAAACACCTGGTGTATCTGGCTGAGCTCACCAGCATCGAGGAACTAAACCTTAGAGATACACTGGTCAGCGATGCGGGTCTGGAACATCTTAAAGGTATGACAAAACTGAAAAAGCTCGATCTTGGTAATCGCTATTATCCAGTCTCGGACAAAATTACAGATGCCGGAATGGTCCATTTAAATAGTCTTAAATCGTTGGAAGAACTCAAATTGCCCTCTTCGGGTGTAACCGACATTGGTCTTGCTCATCTTGCCGGACTAAATGCACTCAAAAAACTAAATGTGGGAAGAGATGCAACTGATAAGGGAATGGCCACGTTGGCAAAAATGAAATCGTTAGAGGACCTGAAGATAAGCAGCCCCTATGTAACCGATGCCGGGATGAGGAAACTATCCGAGTGCCCTTGTCTTGAATCGCTGTCGCTGCTTGGATGTAAGATAACAAATGCAGGCTTGGCCCACCTGGCAAAACTTAAAACATTGACTAAACTCAGTCTCTCTCTCAGGAAAACTCAGGTAACAGGTAGCGGATTAGCCGGTTTGAAGTCGCTGGAGCACTTGCGGATAGATACGTCCGAAGGAACAATCACGGATGTCGACCTGGCGGACTTGTCACGCATAACTTCCCTGAAGAATCTGCATATTACCGTCCACGATAGTTCACAATCGTTGATTACGGATCAAGGTCTGTCCCATCTGGCGAATCTGAAGGCTCTGGAGTCTTTGAATATACACTCATGCCCGAAGGTTACCGATGCCGGACTGAGGCATTTTGAAGGTCTTGCTTGCCTTAAGAGACTTCGCTTGGACTTCTCACGAATCACTAAAGCAGGAATCGCTCGTCTGAAAGCAAGAATACCAGGTGTTGAAGTAATCATGCAGCGTTCTGTCCCGCTCCGAAATGCTCAGCCTGAGCTACGAAATAAGCCAACAAGAACTATGCAGAGACGTGCACCACGCATACGACCTCGGTTAAGGAGACAGCGTTGAAATTACCTGGATTAACAGGAAGAGGTTTGAATGTAAAAGCACGGTCTTTCATTTAGAAGGATGATTTTTTAATCAATAAAAGCTAAAAAGGCAAAAGTAAGGATCATTCAATTTTTTCTTTTGTCTTTAGCCGCCGTCTTAGGGATTATCACTTTGATTTGGTGAATGAAGGCCATCTCCTGCTCGTCCAGTTGGTCGAATAATCTGGATTCGCGCATATCGAATGAGCGTCGAGGTTTACTTTGCGGTTTGTCTTTCTGGTCGCCGTTGTGAAGGCACCAGCCGGCGGCACCTGCTTCTAAAGCACCTTTCAAATCAGCTAAAAAATCTTCCGCATTCGGCTGCCATCGCTTCGGTGTAAATCCCCTCCTAAAAGGCTCCTGATAATGGACCGGCACAGTTCGGCCTAATTGTTTCATCATCCAGAAATACTTTTTTGTCTGAGCGGCGGTTTGTCCCGCTGATTTTGCGTGTCGTGGACGGTGAGGGGCTAAAAAATCTACTCGGGCATCAAGAAGGATTGTTTTAAGCTCATTCTTTTCAATATCTCTTACGAACGAAGCGGTAACCAGACGGTCAGGGTCGAGGCCTTTTATCAACTTTCGTAATTCGGCCAATTCCTCGGTCGAAACAAATCGCTTGTCGCGGATGTTTCTTTCGTTGCCCATATCAAGGTACCAGTTGCGATACGGTTTTAGTGCAGTCACTATGGTTTCGGAGGCCCGGCGCAATGCTTCCGGGCTTTGCAGCCGGACAGGGCCGGTCACACCATTTCCTCGCGACAAGGTTACATCGACAATAATACCTCTGCTGTCGCATTCTTCAATCAAACGATTGAGTTTGTCTAGGTAAGGTTCGCGTGTATTTCCCTGTCTATCTACGGCAGAGACTTCGTTATCGAATGCTCCCCACGTTGCCCATACTCGGAGCCAGTTGAAGCCGAATTTTTGCATGTCATCGAGATCTTTTCGGATGAAATCCTCGGACGCACCGAGAGCACCATAATAGCTGATTCCTAACAAAAAGGTCGGTTTGCCGTTAATGGCGAATTGTGTATCTTTGATGCCGAGTTCCGTACCGGCTTTTGCACCAAGAGCGGCTGCCAGGATGGCTAAAAGAAAAATAGCTCTTCTCATTTATGATCTCTTCATTAAGAATTCTTATTGCAGCAGGCCGTAAGTTTCCAGCGTTTGACGCAGGATTTCTTTTTTGTCTTCATCCAAAGGCGTCATGGGCAGACGCAATTCCTCCGAAGCCAGATTCAGCATCGCTACGGCCGCCTTAATAGGAATTGGATTGGTTGCAAGACTGAGCATATTTCTTGATAGGGCAAATAGCTTGTTGTGCCATTGCCTTGCTGAGACCAAATCGCCTTCGAGAATCAAATCGGTCAATGCCTTTACGTCAGCGGGTACAATGTTCGCCACGACGCTAACCACACCCTTGCCGCCGACCGAAGCGATAGGCAAAGTCATAGAATCATCCCCTGAGAGGATTGTAAGGTCACATCGGGTAGCAACCTCGCTTACGTGGTCCATTTTGCCGGTTGCATCTTTGATAGCGACGATATTTTCGATTTCTGCCAGACGTACGATTGTATCAGGCGTCATACCGGCCCCGCATCGGCCGGGTATGTCGTACAGCACTATCGGCAGGTCTACCTCCTCGGCAACCGCCTTGAAATGCTGATAAAATCCTTCCTGCGTGGGCTTGTTATAATACGGGTCGACCTGAAGAGTGGCGTCAGCACCAACCTTTTTTGAAAATGCAGTCAGCTCGATTGCCTCTGCGGTTGAGTTTGAACCGGCACCGGCTATTACGGGAACCTTTCCACCAACGGCTTTCACGACTCTTTCGATTACTTGTTTGTGCTCTTCGTGGCTTAAAGTTGGACATTCACCGGTTGTGCCTACCGGTACTATGCCGTCTATTCCATTTTCCAGTTGAAAGTCTACCAGTTCATCAAGCGTTTCAAAATCGATTTTTCCGTTATCAAAAGGCGTAATCAAAGCAACCATTGCTCCTGTAAACATTTTTCTCTCCTTTAAGTTTGGGCTAACACCTTCAAGTATTCTTTTACCGTATTTTCCAGCCCCATCTCGAGGGCTTCGGCTATAAGGGCGTGGCCGATAGAGACCTCCAGTATGTTGGGGACAGTAGAACAGAATTTGCCGAGGTTTTTAAGGTTCAGGTCGTGACCTGCATTCAGTCCCAGGCCGATTTCATTGGCGAACCTGGCAGCGGTGGTAAATCGTTCAAGTGTCTGCTCGATGTTGTCATTTGTCCGAAATGCTCTGGCATAAGGCTCGGTATATAGCTCTATCCGGTCGGCTCCGATTTCTTTGGACATCTCGATGCCTTCAATATCCGGGTCCATAAAAAGACTGATACGGATTCCCAAATTTTTCAGCGCCTGCACGACCGGTTCGAGACGCTTTTTATTTTGCTGTATGTTCCAGCCGTGGTCGGAGGTATTGGCACCCGGCTCATCCGGGACCAGCGTTGCCTGGTCAGGTTTTAGCTCGCGTAAAAGACCCATTAATTTTCCGGTGAAGGGATTACCTTCTATATTGAATTCGACTGAAACCATTTTCTTGAGCTGGCGGGCGTCTTCATATCTTATATGCCGCTCGTCCGGACGGGGATGGACTGTAATCCCATGAGCCCCGGCTTTAATAACTATCCTGGCCGACTCAATTACATCCGGTATGCCGATGTTACGCTGGTTACGCAACAGAGCAATTTTATTTAAATTAACGCTAAGTTTCGTCATTTATTGGGCTCTCGTAAGAATATAGCAATTATATAACCGTGTTAGTTTACATCAAGTAAATTAGATTATAAAATAATTAGCAGGCAGGCCGGATTGTAAGGTTGCCGAATCTTAGAGGTGGTTGAATGCCAAATACAATAAAAATCACAGCAGGCCAGGCTCAATTCGATGCGGAGCTCAACGACAGTCCGACAGCACAGGCTGTTTACAATGCACTTCCGATTAAAGCCAAGGGCAGTCGATGGGGCGGGGAGATTTACTTTTCAATTCCGGTCGAGGCCGAACTCGAGGCGGACAGCAGGGATGTTCTGGAGGCGGGAGAATTGGGATACTGGCCGACCGGCAATGCTTTTTGTATCTTTTATGGGCCGACTCCCGCTTCGGGGGCCGATGAAATCAGGGCGGCATCGGCTGTGAATATTATCGGCAAAGTCCGAGGCGGTTTATCCCAATTGTGGAATGTGCCGCATGGAGCTAATATCTTAATAGAAACAGATTAATACGAATTATTTCTTCCATAAAGGACACAGAAAGATCTTAGTTGATATTTCATAGTCGAGATGTAACATCGGCAGACCTTTTTTTACAGTAATTTATTGATTTACTCAACAATTGTGTTATGTTCCGTGGTGAGAACGATAAATTTTATAAGCCACTGATTAACAGGATAGTACGAGGGGTTAACTATGAAGCATAAGTACTCATTTCTATTAGCGGTTGCTTTAATTTGTGCGTCGATGGTACTTGCCTCATGCAGTAGTAGTAGAGTCCGCAGGACATCGAGCCATAAACACGAACACGTTTACGTACAAGGTCCTCCGCCGCATGCTCCCGCCCATGGTTACCGCCATAAATATCACGGCGTTGAGCTTGTTTATGACTCAGATAGGGGCGTCTATGTCGTCGTCGAACTTGACAACCATTTCTACTTCAAGGGGCACTTTTACCGTCACAGACGAGGGGACCAGTGGGAAATAGGCGTACATGTCAACGGTCCCTGGGAAGTGGTGGCTGAAAAGTCACTGCCGAAGGGTCTGCGCAGCAAAAAGAGGGACGAGGCTAAGCCGAAAGGGCCTCCGCCGCATGCTCCCGCCAACGGCTACCGCCAGAAATATCAAGACGTTGATCTTGTTTATGACTCAGGGCTGGGAGTCTATGTTGTCGTCGATCTTGCCGACCATTATTACTTCAAGGAGCACTATTACCGCCACAGAGAGGGCCGGTGGGAAATAGGCGTACACGTCAAAGGTCCTTGGAAAGTGGTGGCTGAAAAGTCATTGCCGAAGGGTTTACGCAGCAAAGAGAAAGGCAAGGGCAAAGGCAAGGGTAAACCAAAAGAGCATCCAGGCAAAGGACGCGGCCTCGAAAAAAAGAATAAGTAGTAACCGTCAAAATCGCTGGACTTATGCAAATGAGCAATGGTAGCGGGTATGCTTTTTTATTGTTATTTCAAGTCCAACTAAAGTGAACGAATCAATCTCTATATACTGCAAGTTTTCCCTAAATTTGTCTTGATTTGCAGCAAAAGGATGTTATACTACACATAAGTACTAAAATTTCAGCCTTTTTAAGGAGGGCAGAGATATGAAAAAACTGTACTTTATTCTCGTCGTAAGTTTAATTTTGACAATTCCCTGCGCTTCCCAGGTTATTATTGTAGATGCAAACGGCACAGGTGATTACCCGACGATCAGGGAAGCTGTCAATGCTGCAAACTCTGGTGATATAGTTCTGGTTCGTCCTGGAATTTACAAGGAAGAGGTCAACTTCCAGGGTAAGGCGATAACGGTTCAGGGTATGGATGGAGCAGCAGTAATAGATGGTGATGGAGATTTCGCCGTCTCTTTTTACAACGGCGAAGGACCTGATAGTGTCCTGAAAAATTTTATTATAAGAAATAGTTATACCGGAATCTTTATTGCCGGCAGCTCTCCGACAATCAGCAATATAACAGTGGTGGACAATAGATATGGTATTAATGCATATGCCGGAGCAGAGCCGGATATCAGAAGCAGTATTTTCTGGAATAATGCAGAAAGCGATGTCTTTCAATGCCACGTACGCTATTGCTGTATTGAAGATGGAAACGAAAGCAATGGAAACATAGACGCCGACCCTCTGTTTGCCGATGCCAACAACGGTGACTACCACCTGCTTTCCGAAAGAGGCCGGTACCTGCCGATGTATAACCTGTGGGTCCTTGACGATGTGAGCAGCCCCTGCATTGATGGCGGTGACCCTATGGTGGACCCGGTGGAAGAGCGACATCCTAACGGAGGTATACTTAATATGGGTGCGTATGGCGGGACGGCTTACGCAAGTTTGAGCGAATGGCAGATGAAGGGTGATATCAACCAGGACAACTCGGTGAATATGATAGATTTTTCGATTTTAGCTAAGTACTGGCTTCAGACATCTTTGCGTGCTCGCGAATTATACCATCGAACGATATGTGCAGCGAATTTAAAGGCGATTGGAAAGGCGATACTGATATATGACAATGATTATGATAACAAGTTCCCTACACACGATAGCTGGTGCGATTTGCTCCTGCAATACGTAAATTCTTATGTTACTGAAGAACTGTTTATCTGCCCGTCAGCAAGAGGAGGGCCGAGTCATTATGCGATCAATCCCAATGCCATCGGCACTGCGTTTTCTTTTCCAGATATTGTGCTGGTGTTTGAGACTGCCGAGGGTTGGAACCAGTTTGGCGGGCCTGAGCTTTTAGCTCCTGAAAACCATCAAGGAGACGGATGCAATATATTGTTTGTTGATAATCACGTGGAATTCGTAGATAAAAGACGGTTTGGCGAGTTGAGATGGGAATAGAAGATCTTGGGATTTCTTAAAGAAATTAAGTATCACTTACAATAAGTTATCCCAGACAGCTATACACAAACTATTTCTTGCCAAATCTTACCTTTCAGGTTATAATATACACAGTGGAAAAAGATAAATGCTGAAAAAGGATCGAACCGGTATTGAATAAACACGTAATAATGACGATATAATTAAGATACAGACTTTGTTAAAAATTTACTTTTGAGGAATTAAGATGGAAACAAACGAAGAAATGACACAAGAAAACGAAAATAATACTAACACACCAGATTCTGGTGGAGAATGCTGCTCATCCGGCTCGGGTGGGTACAAAAGCCTGAAGACAGCGTTATTTGTACTGGTCATAGTGGCGGCCTGTGCAGTAGCGGCCCATTCGGTGCTGTCAAACGGCAGCAGTTCACCCTGTGGTGGATCATCCGGTTTATGTCCCCTGAGCCAATCCTGTGGAACCAGCAGTAGCTGTGGATTAAAAGCTTCCAAGACCGAGAATGCAACCTGCATAATCAAAGAGAAGGCAAACACGCCACCTTCATGCTGCCCGAATGTTGAGACACCAAGTTGCTGTCCGGGTACACAGGCCCCGGCTTGCTGCCCGAATGCAGGTACGCCGGATTGCTGTGCAAATACTGGGACGCCAAGTGGCTGCCCCAGTTTGGAAAATCCCGGCGGCTGTCCGAAAGCAACAGCGGCTACAGGCTGCTGCCCGAGTGTCGGTTCTGAATAAGGAGGCCAGTATTGCAAGAGTGGATCAATCAGGCTTTTGAGTCTGGAGCGTTTAGTGTAACAGTCCTGCTTGCATCCTTTCTTCTGGGTCTGATAAGTTCGATAGCGTGCGCGTGCTGCACCTTTCCGATATTGGGAGCTGTAGTTGGCTATTCCGGTTCGCGAAAGGGCAGAGGCTGGCAGGCAGCTTTACTTGCCGGCCTTTTTTTTATGTTCGGTGTGATAATTGCGACCGTCATTCTTGGAAGTATGGCGGGCTTTATGGGCGAAGTTGCCCAAACTAAAC
>SMTZ1_10018971_pt1 | contig 10950 bp, 16 predicted proteins | sample DeeMarSWOR136_30_FD_25667 | JGI IMG/M metagenome (IMG submission 25667)
TCCGCTTCCGCCTCCGCCACCGCCACTAGTACAGCCTTCATCTTTTTCACCATTGCAATTATCATCAATTCCATTAATGCAAATCTCTTTAGCAAGTGGATTTACAAAAGGATTAAAATCATTACAGTCACCTTGGTAAATTGCAAAACTATCATTATCTGCATCTGTTTCATTTGCATGCAATTGACCATCACAATCATCATCTATTTCATTTGTTGCATTTTCAGCAGAAGGTGCTGTTCCATTATAACAACCACATCCTGTTTCTTCAATTGATATTCCGCCACCAATATTATCAATAATATTATCACAATTATCATCTATCTGGTTGCAAATTTCAGTTGCACCAGGATAGACATCTTCATTTGAATCATTGCAATCAACTGATCCGCAAATACCACCAGTTACATTATAACCATCTGTATCATTATCAACACATTCAACTTCTTCACAAGCAGGATCAGCTGAACAATCAACAGTATCATCGCAATCAGTTAAGCCATCGCAATCATCATCAATTGTGTTTGTGCAATTCTCAGTTGCACCAGGATTAATTGCAGCAACACTGTCATTGCAATCACAAGGATCATCACAACCAGATATTACTTTACCAGCTTCATCACAAGCATCATATGTATCTGTATCTGAATCTGTGCAATTTACTTCTTCGCAATCTGTGTCATTTGAATCTAAATTACCATCACAATCATTATCTATGCTATCTGTACAATTTATCTCAGTTGTATAACAACGACATTTTATTTTTGTTACGGCTTGTCCTCCTCCCTCATTAGTACCTTGAGTATAACAAGTACCTGTTTCTTTTAGAGTCCATTTATACCTAGTCTGCTTCCATTCATAATAACAAGAAATAGCACTTTCATAACCTTTGCATTGGCAGTATGTATCAGCACCTGTTTGATGTTTATCTAGAAAATAACAATATGTCCAACCAGACTGGCACCAAGCATCAACTGCTATTGGTAGATTCAAAGTCTTATTTTTTGGCACTGTTCCTAGGCAATCACTATCTGCTTTATCTGTATCACCATCGCAGTCATTGTCCACATTATCTGAACAATCAGTTTCAGTGTCATAACAATTGCATCTTATTTTTGTTACAGCTGTCCCTACGCCAGTAGTTTTATCCAAAGTATAACACGGTGTTGTATTTTTTGGAGTCCATTGCCATCTATTATTTTTTGTTTCATAATAACAAGATGATGCATTTACATACCCTAAGCAACCGCAGTATTTATCTGCACCTGCTTGCCCATTATCTAATTTGTCGCACGCATGCCATTTGTCTACTGTATAATCCCAAGCATCAATTGCACAAGGTGGTAGTACATCCGTTGTATTGCTTGTTGCTGCATTTACTTCCTTGAAATTAAAAATAATAAATGCTGATGCAAAAATAATAATTGACAGTACAACTGCTATGGCAGCTTTAGCCTGCTTTGAACCAGTGACCATTACTAGAAATAGTGATATTTGGGCTATTAAAAGTTTATTGAACACTTAAAATTAAAAAATAAAGAAAAGAAAAGAACGGCTTATTTTATTTTGCTAAATATTGACATAGCCATTCCAATAGCGCCAATCAATACTAGGATAAACGCAATTATAAAGAAGATTATGTTTATCCACATGACTGCTGTGGAAATTGCTGGAATTTCTGCGCCTACTACTCCTAATACAGCTGATAGCAGTAAGAATACTGCACCTGCTCCAACATATCCTAATTCTTTTTTTAGTTGGTCAACGTATCCGCTGTACTTTAGGAATGCCAATCCCAACAAGATACCGACGCCGACTCCTAAGGTTCCTTCAAATACCATTTTTCACCTATAGTTTAGCGCCTTGGAACTTATCGTCCCGTGGCCTTGATAAGCATAAAACTAAAAGTCATTTATAAACTTTTTCTAGAAGTTTTAACTACTGAAATAAAATTACGATTTTAAAAATAAAAGTAAAAAACAAGAAAAAACAAAGTTTATCGGGTTTTAGTTATCAATTCAGCTGCTCCCCATAGGGCTCCTACAATTATCAAGATGAATGCGACAAGTTCCCAAATAAATGTGAGCCAGACAGCAGCATCAGATGCTATCTTAACAGCAAAGGTTCCTGCATTCCACGCAATGTCTATGATGTAGAACAAAATACCAGCTGCTATGAATGCAACTGCTTTTTTAGCGTGGTCCAAGAATCCGCTGTATCTTAATAACACCAATGAAACTAAAAGCCCAATTGTTATTCCCCAAATTGTGCCTTCAATTGCCATTGTGCTTCAAACCAAACAAAGGTGGTGGCATATATAAAATTTTGTTCTGTACAAGCAATTTATTTTCTATATAGCAGTTAATTAGATTTAAAAGCAGGTATTTACTAAAGCCATAGGGTAAATGGCTAAGAAAAAACCAAATCAAATTACAATTGCAGCAATACTTGCAATTGCAGCTATTTTATTTTTATCATATTTATCGCATACTGGATATGCAACTATATTTAGACAAACCATGGGGGAACGCAGTGGCCCTGACCAACCTAGCATATCACCACCAACAGGAGTTTTTAGACCTGCTTGTACCGAGTCTTGCGCTATCAAGACAGTCACTTTATATGTTGGACAACAAACAACATTTTGTTGTGATGTAATTGAGCTAAGAGGTGTTAATAGTAATGGTGACATTATTGTAACTGTAACTGACGGATTTAAACTTAACAAAGATTACTCTGTATTTGCGGATATTTTGTAGAATGTCCTGATAATACCGTTGCATTAGTTAAGAGCATGCCTAGCTGCACTGAAACAGTAACTGGTAAAGAAAAAGTCATGGAAGTTTATGTAGAAGCTATAAACACACACTATGCGGATGAAGTTCATGAAAGAAGAGCCACTATAAAATTAAGTAGAAATTAGAATGGCTAAGAAGAAATCAAATCAAGTTACAATTGCAGCAATACTTGCAATTGCAGCTATTTTATTTTTATCATATTTATCGCATACTGGATATGCAACTTTTGTGAGAGATATGATGGGTCCGCGCCCTACAGAGCCAACACCAATTGCAGAAATAAAAACAGAAGAACCTGCAGTAGCACAAGAAGTCCATGTACCAACTGATTTAACACCAGAAATAAGATATTACTACAATCCTGCAACACAATGGTATTGTGTGGAAGGTTATGTTAGAAATGCTGGACCTGGAGATGTGCCAAAAAATACAATGATAATCAATAATTTATATGAAGATAGATATGGAGAAAATCACTTATTGGCTACAGTCCCGATGAATATAGGTGGCATGAAAGCATATACTGTTAATAATGCTGGTTTAAGTGATTGTGGATTTTCTGTTGGTATAATACGACTTGATGTTGATGCTGGTAAGGATTTCCCAGAAACTGATGAAGCCAACAATTATTTAGACGCTATTAAACCATATGAAGAAGAAGTTCCAGAAGTACCAAGTCCTTAATTATTTCTTGAAAACAGAATGTCCAAAGTTGATTAGTAAATCAATTCCTAATTTTTCTAATTGAATTGGAATGTCGCAGGCTCCAAAATTGCTGCCTGACCAGATCATAATTTTTGCACTTGTTTCTTTTTCTAGCTCTTGAGCTATTTCAGTTGCCTTTGGTTTCAAGCCATCTGGCAGCTGCAAGCAAACTTTCTTTGCTTTGCTCTTCTTTATCTCTGCTTTTACTTTTTCCAGCTCAAGGTCATATTCCATAATTTTTTAAACCAAAAATCACCTTTTAAGGCTTATGGCAGACATAAAACAAAGTGCTGATAAAGAACTTAAACGCATGCAAGAAGTATTTGGTAAAATAAAAATCAAAAAAGGTGAAGATTATTTTGATTTTGCACAGCGCTATTTCAAAGATGGCAAATATTTTTTTGAAAAGAAAAAATATATTGATGCTTTCGAGGCAGCTGTAATTGCCTGGGCTTATATTGATTTTGGCCTTAAATTAGGTTATTTTAAAGTTCCAAAAGAACAAGAAAAATGGTTCACAGTTTAGGCAAATAATTGTCTGCCAGGTGACATCTGCTGCAAGCTTTTCTTGAAATCCTTTGCAAAATTCACAGCTATTTTTTTGTCTTTGTTTGCCATCCAGTTGAAAATCCTTTCTGCAAAGCAAATAGGGCAAAGACTGCATGTTGCCTGTGTTCTGCACACAGAACATCGCATTATTTGCTTTGGCCTTACACTGTCCATTATCTCCCTTGCCCGTGTTCTGTATTCTTTTACTAAAGAGACTTTGTTCTTTTCAATCCAGGATTCTACTTCGTCAGTTAAACACAGTACACAGACCGGTGTAATTATAACATCCCTGCAAACTGAACATGCGCCATTTCTTAGCATAAAAATTACTAAGTAAAATTTTCTTTATAAAGTTTTATTTCTCGCAAAATAGAAAACTTATTAAATGTAAAGGAATTAGAAAAAGATGTATCTCTCTCATTTCTTTAGACACAAATTATGATATAATTATTTTTAGGGTTTCCTAAAAACCGATACCAAGCCCTTATTCTTCTTCGATCTTTTCTCTTGCAGCTTCTAGTAATAATTTCTTTTCTTCTTCATAGATAAGTTTGCTTATCTCTGCAACTGCATCTGGATTTGCAGAAACAGAATCAATTCCAACTTCAATTAAGAAAGGTACAAATTCAGGGTCACTACCTGCTTGCCCGCAAATAGATGTATGGACTTTGTGTTCTTTGCAAACTTTTATTGCATGGCCAACAGCTGCCTTGACAGCTGGGTGATTCCAGCTATACAACTCAGCAATTAGTTCATTATTCCTATCAATACCTAGTGTTGTTTGTGTTAAATCATTTGTACCTAAGCTGATAAAATCAATTCCTTCTTTGCACAAGTCCTCAATAATCCAAACAGAAGCTGGAGTTTCAATCATTACTCCAAATTCTATGTCTTTTCTAGGCTCCAAACCAACTTGCCTGCAAATTTCTTTTGCTTTCCTGACCTCATCAACAGAAATTACAAAAGGAATCATTACTCCAACTTTTTTCAAGCCAGCATCATGTACTTTTTTCAAAGCTCCAAATTCAGCTTTCAAAAGTTCTGGCTGCGACAAGCTTCTTCTTATTCCATGCCAGCCAAGCATTGGATTTGGTTCTTTTGGTTCTAAATCCCCACCTTCCAGACCTCTAAATTCATCTGTTCTAATGTCAGATGTTCGCACCCAAACTATTTTTTCTTTGAAGGGTGTTGCAATTTTAGTAATTCCGTCAGCTAAAAGATTAGTATAATCCTGCAACTTTCCATCTTTTAGGTATTTCACAGGATGGATTCTACCAGATGCAATAATTCCTTCTAATCTTAACAAACCAATACCTTCCGCACCTGTTGCAGCTGCTCGTTCTGCAAACTGTGGCAGATCCATTATAACATAAACTTCTGTTGCAGTAACTAATTTTTGTGGAACAACAGCAACTTCTTCTTTCTCTTTCTTTGCAAGTTCTATTTTACCCAGATAAACCAAACCAGCAGAACCATCAACAGTTACCTCATCTCCATCTTTTAATTTCTGGGTTGCTTCTCTTGTTCCAACAACAGATGGCACACCCATTTCACGGGAAACAATTGCTGCGTGACAAGTAATTCCACCTTCATCTGTTATAATTGCAGCTGAACGCTGCATTGCAGGTACAAAATCAGGATTAGTCATTTTTGTGACAAGAACTTCGCCTTTTTGTAATTGGTCTATATCCTCAACTGATTTTAGAATTCTTACTTTGCCATGTCCTACACCAGGACTTGCTGCAAGTCCTTTTAATATCGGCTCACCTGTTGGTGCTGCAATTTCCTCTTTTGTTTCTGGTTTAACTTCTTCTTTTATTTTTTTCAGTGTTGTGACTGGTCTTGTCTGAACCAGGTAAGCTTTGTTGCGTTCAATTGCCCATTCCATATCTTGGGGGGCTGTATAATGCTGCTCAACTTTAAGTGCTAATTGCGAAAGAACAGAAATCTCAGAATCATTTAAGACCTGGATTTTCTTTTGCTCTTCTGTAAGATCTACTTTAATGTTCTTTCCTGTGTTTGGGTCTCTGACAATTTTATAATCTTGCCCAGGAATATCTTTTTCTACAATTTGTTTTGTTTTTTTATCAATAATATATGTATTTGGATTTACAGCTCCAGAAACAACTGCTTCTCCTAAACCAAATGCAGATTCTATTACAATCTGATTTTCATTATTTGTTGCTGGATTAACAGAAAACATAACACCTGACTTTTCAGAATTAACCATCTTTTGAACAACAACAGCAATTGCAACTTTCATGTGCGGAAAGTTGTTTCTTTCGCGATAATAAATTGCGCGAGCAGTAAAAAGCGATGCCCAGCAAGCTTGTACAGCTTGGACTAAACTTTGGTTGCCTTTTACATTTAGAAAAGTTGCTTGTTGACCAGCAAATGAAGCTTCTGGCAAGTCTTCTGCTGTTGCACTGCTGCGCACAGCAACAAAAATAGGATCTCTTCCGACTTTTATTAATTCCTCAGCAACTTTGACACCTTTCAGGTCATCAGACATGTCAAGCATAGAATAAGCTGCTATGATTTCTTCCTGCATTGCAGCTGGCATTTTCTGTGAAATTATCAATTCTTGGATTTCCTTTGCAACAGCCTGCAATTTATCTGTGTCTTCGATATCCAAACCTTTTAATTTATCTTCAATTTTTTTGTTAACATCTTTGCTCCACATCTCACCAAGATTTGCGCCTTTTCCACCAGCTACACCTACATCAGCCTTAGAGATGTTCTTAAACCATTTAACATACTTAGCGGCCATTAAAACAAAAGTATTAAACCAACTATAAAAAACTTATCTAAGGGCTTACTTTGCCCGTAGATATTTCTTTAGTTAAAATAGAACATCTTATTCCTAGTTTTGATTTAGCTTTTCTGCAAGCTTCTTTTGCAGCTGCTATGTGTTGTTTTCCAACACCTATGCTCATTAGAACTTTTCCTTTGTAAACCTGCGCAGCATGTCCTATTGGCTTGCCAAATGAAAGTGACATACCTGTTTGGAAACGATCAGCACCTGCACCTGTTGCTAATGGGTTTTCACGCAATATGTGGTGCGGCACAGTTCTAACTTTTAGATTATACATATCTTTTCCAGCAACCTTGTCCATGTGGCGCACAGAAGTTGTTCTTGCTGCTTCAAGTGCATTGTCCCTTAAGTGCTGGTTTTTTTGGGAAACAAGTTGAACCTCATATGGGAATTTCTCCTTGACATTTCCCATGTCATAAAGAACAATTCTTGTGCCAGGGGCTCCTTTGATAAAAGACTTTGCTCTAACTCGAGAGTGTCTTGTATATGCCCGCTTTAAGCGCCTGTAGGCTTTTGCTGATCTTAGTTTTGCCATGTTATAGCTTCAAATAATCTATTTTTAAAGCTTTTTATCCGTAAGAATTATAAAGAGGCAAGTTGTAGTTCTAAGCATGGCCTACAAACCTAATGAAGATGTTCCACTTATGTTATTTGGATTATTTGTAGCTCCGATATCAGTAGCAGGTCTTATGCACGTAGGTACAACTTTTTCTTATGAATTAGCAGCTGTTACAACAATGCTTGTTGGTGCATTATTAGTAATTGGACTTGTACAGCATTGGAGACATGCCTAAATAGGTAAGAATTTCTTTTTTGAATATTCTTGATATTCACTGCAAGTGAAATCTGTTTCAACATAACCTTGTATTGTATAAGTAAAATCTATTCTGTTGCTTTTTACAACTATGCCTGGCTCTTGTGCAAAAGCTTTGACTGTAACTAGGTTATCTTGATAATCATAATCATAAGTGTACATTAAAGCGCTAACATTAAGTTCCTTGTCTGTTGAATTATAAATTTCCAAATACTTTAACATATTTTCTGTAAATGCTGCTTCAAAAGTAGTTTTATCTAAACCAGCAAAGCAATCCTGGGTTGTTGCTACGTCAAGCTCTTGCGCAGCTAAAGCAGCGGAATGTTCTGCAGAAAATTTAACATATTCTCTTGCTTTTTCAGCTTCTGCATATGCACTTAATATATTAACTTGTTTATTGCCAATTGATGCAACAGTTTTTGCAGTGCCACCCTTATTCACAAGAATAAAACCAAAAGCCATAATTATAATAAACACTACTGCAAATGCAAGTATCTGACCTTTTTTTGATTTAAACATCTTAATACTCCGTACCTAATTTAATAATATAATATTCACCTAATGTTAATCCAGGAACATACTGCGTACAGCTTTCTCTTATTGGCATTGTTTCAAGTGTGCCCGCTGTTGCAACTGGTTTAAAATCAGGTGTTGTAACAACTAATCTCCATCCAACACCAGTATAGCCGCGATGGAAATTATTGTTGAAAAACTGCTCTGCACGATCTTGGATGCAGACGCGTGAGGTGGTTGTTGCATTTAATGTAACTTCTGCTCCAATATCAACACCACTAATTCCTGGAGCTGCCAAAAGAATTTGCACAAAAAGATATGCTAGTGATAATATAAATACAGCTAATACAAAACCCACTAAGAGGTTTATTGGTACACCTGCTTTTCTGTTAGTTTTCATTCTTCAAATAAAGCTATGGCAATTATGCCATCATGCAATTTTCCGCTTTTCATAATTTTTACAAAGTACAAATCCCTTATCTTAACTCCTGGTTCTTCAGTTTGTATCATTTTTTCTGTATCATCTGTAAAATCAATTACTTCTATTCTAAATTTCTTGCCGTTTATACAATTTTGAACATGTTCTTGTTCAACTTTCAGCCAGTCAATTATTCCTGGCCGAACCTGCCAGTTTTGTTCACCTTCTGCATTGTAAAATGATTCTTCCCAAGCCAAACAATCAGCTGAATTTAAAATTCTGCCAGCTAATATGGCATAGTTAAATTCGCTTATGTCTCCGCTTACTTTGGATTCACTAATACTTATCAATTGTATTACCATAAAAATTCCCAATATTAATACAATAGCTATGAATATTTCATAAATCATAACTACCGGCCATTCACTTTCTCCTGCTTCTACCATTTTAAAAACTTGTAACCCTCATTCTCTTACGTTGGGCTGTAGTTTCATCATATTCTTTTTTCATTTTTAATTTATTTGGATTCATAATCATGCAATCATAAACTGAAAATATTTGATCGCAACTATAAACAATATCTTCATCTTCATCAGGTTTATCTATTTTAGTAAATTTTGCTGTAATATCTTGACATACTTGCGCTTCATTATTGCCATGTAGCCCAAAAGTAACAAAACAATCTTCCCTGACTTTTTTTGGAAATTTAATTATGTATTCTGCATCTTCTGGAGATGCATATACTGCATCCATGGACAAAGCTAACTCTTTTGCTACATAGGCTGGTTCACTGAAAATTTTAGGTGAAATTATTCTTACACCAACAAGCAATACAATTGCAGTTAAAACAACTAAACCTATTGCGAGAATAACGCTTGTTGATACCCCCTTCCTATTGGCCATTATCAAACCAATAAGCGCTTTTGCTTTATTTAAAGTTTAGTGTGTGGAAATTTTTAAAAGACTTTGCTGGCCTATTATTAATATGGGGATAGAAGATAAACTATCTAAATATACACCAAGGACGTATGAAGATTTAGAAGCTGAAGTTGCAGAAAAAGGTGATGAATTAGCCAAAGAATTAATTGATAAAACATTTCTAGAAGCTTACATACGTTTAGGTGTTGCTACGCATGTTTATGATTCTAAAGGAAATCTTGTCCTTACATTAGATGAAGAATTTGGTAATCACAAAATTAAAGATATAAATGATGGATGGGCTGCAATACGAGCAGCAAGTACAATGATGCCTGATGCTGTTCTTGCTGATCATAATGGTCATACCACAGTAATGCCATTAACAGAAGCTTATGAAAAAAAGCCACTTAAGTTGTATCAAAAAATTTGGAAAGGAATTGAAAATACAATTATGTACATCTTAACAGCTACCTCAATCATAGGTCTTGTAGCTTTAGCTGGTTGTACAGAAAAAGACTCAGGTGATGTCTGTGATAATAAAAAATGCTTAACAGGCGAAGAAGTGCAAGAATTATATCAAGATACAAACGATAGTGGCGGCATAGACCACATAGAAGGTTACAACATAGGAGATACTTTGTATATTAAAGATACCGTGGGCCTAGTTTATTATCATCAGAATACAAGTAGTGAGCCTGCTGAATGTAGGGGAAAAACCTGGATTGTATTAGGTCAAGCAGATAATCAATATGAATTAACAGGATTTTATTTTAACGGAGATTATTCAGACAAAATAAAAGAAGGAGATAAAGTGTTTGTATCATCACCGATAATAGAATCAGAAATTAGTACAGAAGACACTATACTACCTGACCTTTATGATGAAAAAGGGAAAAATAAAATAAAATTACTTAATTAACAATCCTCTGTAAAGCACATCTTTACTACATCTTCAATCCCTAATACTCTATCATTAAATTTAATTTCTATTTTTTCCTGAATATCAATCTTATAATGACCATTATTTTTTTCCCATTGAAGGTGACTTCTTAAATAACTACTATTTATGTGGTCTTTAACATCGTCCTGACTAATTTTATTATCTTCACCTAAATCATAAACATAAAATCTAAAACAATCATAGTGTCCGCCTACATTCAAAAGGTTCCATCCACCTTCACCATACATATACCAACAACGTATAACTAATTTAGCTATTTGTTCTGCTGCACAATTCTTAAGTGCTAATCTTTGTTCTTCTTCTTTTGGTGTTATTTCTTCTGCAGTAGCTGCTCCAGATATAGCAAATAATCCTGTTTTACCTGCTCTTACAAAATCTTCTTTATACCGCGGATTGCATTGGCTCCAATCATCTGCATAGATATCAGCCCTGCGTTCGCCGCATAATGGAAGTGGTATG
>SMTZ1_10007456_pt1 | contig 10949 bp, 9 predicted proteins | sample DeeMarSWOR136_30_FD_25667 | JGI IMG/M metagenome (IMG submission 25667)
CCATGAAGCCTCCGAATAAGATGCACACCGCTAACGTTAACGGTGCGGAAACCCCATTCAAGGCTGGGGAGATGCCGGAGAAATAGATCAAAAAAAGATAGACAGTTGTGAAGAGGACGTAGATTACGCCTAGCCCGTTTGGAACTAATGGCTTACCTATCTTGTGCTGGTCGGGAACTTTTGGAAACAAGCTTTCTCTTCCTTAAGGTTGACCTACGGCATTGTAGTAGCTTTCCCAGTCAATCTCGTACAGAGCTACAACCGGTATGAGACCGCCATATTTCGCAGAGGCATCAATTGGATTCAATTCCTCGCCAGCGAAATATGCTTCTTTAAAGTACGTAGGTTGTACAGCCGTCTCGTCTGATATAACTCCGTGCGCACTGCCAGATGTTTCTACCCAACTTTGCTTCGCATAGCTCAATAGTTTGTATACTGTCGAATTTTTACCCATTTCATTCCATTGCCAAGTGCCAGTTTCATTGTTTACTGTGCCGAAAGCATTTTCGTCAGTCCACGCTGCTTCTGCGCTGATGAAACCAGTTTGGATGAATCTTTCGCGAGCTTGACCTGAAATCCTTGCCATCCACGACCATTTTCCTTCGTCTCCGAAACCCGCAGGCTGAGCGACATAATATGTCTGATCAGACGATGATCCTAGGGCGAGAGTGGTGAAGACGAGTATGTATTTTGCGTTGTATTTTTCTAGCATTTGCATTGCCGTGTCTTCGGGTGCCATGAAAATGAATCCTATGTTCTCTATCTGCGTGGTGTTCACCGTAGCGTTATCGGCTAAAGTTGTAACATTGCCAAGTATGCTTAGCCAATACCCGTAATCCCACCAAGAGCATACGACAGTTGTTGACTGAAGATTATTCCGGGTCCAGCTCAGCATGTCCAGCCATTCCTGTGCTGGTTCAGCAAGGTTGCCGCCTAGTGGTAGGCTGGCTGCACTAATTGTAATAGGCGCGTACGCTGAACCATACACTCGTGGCATGCCGCCGCTTTGAGGGGAAAAAGCAAGGTTTGTAATTAGAAGCATGAATACCAGAAAAATCGCAATACCACTGTATTCTTTGCTTACGCGTGCTATCCTACGCTTTGATTTAATGGCGATTTGCGGTGCTTCTCTTAACAACGTATAAAATGGCTTCAGTACGCCAAGAATTCCCATGGCCGCCAGAATGCTAAACGCTGGCGCGAAGATAACTAGCAAACGCACCATAGATGCTGCGAAATAAAGTGATGTTGCACCAAAAAGCAATAGGAACACGTTTCTGTTAGTGGGGTTCCTCAGTGCGAAGTATAAGCCTGCGAGGAAAAACAGGATTCCCAAACCGAGTTCAAAGTAAATGTTTCCCCAAGCGGATAGCCTATGCTCAGCTACTGACTCTATTAAAGGAGATGCTGAGCGAACAAAGGGGTCCAATACCGATATGAACTTACCTGCGATCCCCTTCATGTAACCAAGTTGCCACAGAGCAACGAAACCTACAACTAATGCAGTAAGCGATGCACCCGTGAGCAACACTTTAGTTCTCGCGGATATGTTATGGCGCAAAAGCTCTAAGAGACAAAGCAAAATAAACACGCCTGCAACGGGTAACACTACGCCTGAAATTAGATAGCTTAGCGAAATGTAGGGAATCTTCGTCGCGATTAAAAGCGCTAAACCAAAAGTTAAGCTGTAGGAAAGCAACAGACGCTGGCTATACCTTTTTAACAAGATTAACACGAAAACAAAAAGTACAGCTAAATCCAGCAAAAAGTAGGCTGCACCCCAAGCTCCAATGAAATAGGCTAACGCCACACCAGCTCCTACAGAGTAAATTAATGATAAACGCAGGGACCTAGCTCCGTCGATTGCTCTCAAAAACAGAAAAATGAATAATAAAAGTCCCACAATTCCTAAAACTTCAGTATCAAAGAAACCGAGGGCTGTTCTCTGGAGGAAAGATGGCGCCAAAGCTAGAAGAAGTGCCGAGAATAAACCAACAGCTTTTCCGCCCATGTCTTTGCCGACAAAGTACATTATCAAGCAAGATATGGTGCCAAAGATTGCCGGAAAGAGCGAGCAAAACGCCATCAAATCAACGTTAACACCCAACCAAGAGATAATACTGTAGAGTACAGCAGCAGTCATCGGTAAGGCAGGCAGCGACCTAGACATGTCGAGTCCATCCGGATACCATTGTTGATAGTTTCTCCAGCCTTGACCATTGTTATCCAAATAAGGCGAGAACAAGCCGTCTTGCACCATTTTATTCGTCAGACTAAATTGGTAATAGGGGTCAAATTCGTTAAGGCGCATGTCACCGGTCGGTATTTCCCAGCGTATTGGCAGAACACGAATAGTGAAGGCAATGAAAAGTATTAGAAGTAAAGCTGAATAACAGATTATTGTGGCATGGCTCGTTTGGATGCGTAGTCTTCCAAAAGCTTTAAGACCGTTGACGAGTCGTTCCTTGGACAGTGCCTCCTTCCCCCACTTGAGCCATCTCTTCATATTTGATGAGGTCTTTTATTTGTTTTTGTGGTTAATAATTGTTTATATCACAATCGCGGTTTATTTATTGCTTTCCAAAAATAGGTCAAAGCTTTGCCGAAATGAGTTTATCGGATTTTACGCAATTCTAAGTTGCGATTTCAAGCTGAATTGGCAAAATAGAGAATAAGCGCATCCCAACTTCGGAAGTCTCCTTAAGCCTCATTCGGTACAAAACTTCATTTGACGGGTTTTACTTCGACATCGATGGGCAGCAAGGATAGTTTCTTGCCGCATTTAGGGCATTTTCCATCATGCTTTTGGAGAATTTCATCGGGAGGCTTAAGGTCTGGGCCTTCGTATAACACGTAATTACACCCCTGACAGATGACGCGCTGCGGCACCACATTCCACTTCCCGAAATAACAAAAGTAACATCTGCGACATATTTATTGATTACTAACCTCCAATTGAAACTTTGGATTTGGCGTTTAATAAAGCGATTTTATTTTGGAATTATATGTTGACGATGAACCGCTTTTACGTTTTTTAAGAACAGCTACTCCAACAGTTGTGATTATAATTGTGGTTAGAATCACTATGAAAGCGATTTCTGGGAAAACTTGAGAGCCAGGGACACCGGATGTGAGGGGTATTGAAGCTAACACTGCTGCAGCCAAACCTCTAGGAAACATGATGGTCATTAAAGTTTCATAGTCATGTAGCTCAGATTTCACGGCAGCCATTTTAACCACAACAAAACGGATTCCGAGAAAAGTGAAGGATAAGAGTAAGCCAATAAGCACTGACGTGAAAGATGAGAAGCTAAACAGAAGACCTGTGAAAACAAAGAAGAAAGAACGAATTAGAAAGCTTATTTGGCAATGAAAGTCACGCACGCTGTTATCAATCGAGACTGTAGTCCTGAATTTCACTAATCTTGCGATAGGACGAGAGTTGCCAATAATCAAGCCAAAAAACAAAGCTGAAAGAGCACCATTTCCACCCAGGTTTGTAGCTACTACAAAAGTTAGAAATAACATAGCTAAGGTTAACATGTACGCATTGGGCTTCCCTTTAATTCTTTCCAGAATAACAAGCCAAGCAACGCCAAAACCTAAACCTACAAGAATGCCCACTCCAAATGCTACACCAACAGAACCTAAGGCAGCATACAAGTTTACATCGCCTGAGACAGCTCCCTCGCTCCCTTGTGGGACTAAAATGTTAATCGCTGTAAATGCACCCACAGTACACAACACATCAGTCAAAATGGATTCAAGACTGAGAACGGTCTCAATTTTTTCAGTGACTTTCAGTTTTCTAATCAAAGCTATCACTATTATTGAGCTGCCACCGCCGACTATGCTACCTAATAGCAAACCGTTCAGAAGACGCCAACCCAGCAAAACTTTGCAAAGAGCGGCTGTCACTAACACGTTTAGTATCCAACCACAAATCGCCAATACAAACGCCCTTGGGCTATTCCTCAAGGCTTCGCGTATGTCCATGTTTAACCCACCATCAAAGAGAATAATGATAAGTGCTAAAGCAGCAAAGTATGGTGTAATCGCAAGCAGTTCTTCATGAGCGAACAACTGAAAAATAGGACCCAACAGCACTCCAAACAGGAGCAAAAGGATAGAGTCAGGGATGCTTGTACGGTTGAAAAATTCTTCTCCCAAGAAACCAAGAATAATAATTACTCCAGCAACAAGGAAAGCTATTACCTCTGGGTTCAAAGTGAAACCATCCCGAATTTGTAAACTCTTAATACTGTCTACACTATCAGAAGTTAAAATTTACTGTCAAACGGGCACTTAGCAAACAGCTGTTGCCCGAATTGGCGAGTTTGACGGCGACACTAACAAAAAGTCACGTGCGTTTACCTAGCAAATTAAGGTAAAGGGTAGATGCTGCATCAAGTAGTCTGTGCAATCTGTATCCAACCAAGGCTGATTGCGAGGAATAACGCATACAAGAAAAGCAAAACTGTTCCTTCTCGCCGACCTATTCTTTCGCTTGACAGGAAATACCACAAGAGAAGATTTGTTATCAACGAGAAAATAGCCACGTTGGAAAAGGCACTCATGTTAATGGTTAGCGGTGAGGTTACTAAAGTTATTCCGAGAATTAAAGTAATGTTCATGAAACAACTTCCAACTATATTGCCTAATGCTAACTCTAAATGTCCTTTTTTGACGGCGTCAAAACTTGTCGACAGCTCTGGCACACTTGTGCCGAAAGCAACAACTGTAGCGCCTATGACGACTGGCGGTATACCTACACTCGAAGCTAGAAAAGACGCGGATTCAACTATAAAATAAGCGCAGATAACAACTCCCACAGCACCAAGAATGGTAAGACTCACGTATTTGCGAAGTTTGTTTTTTTCTGTTCCTGAAGGCGACTGCTCAGCAGGAGTTCGAGCCTTTGAAAGCTGGAACATATAATAAATGAAGATTACTAAAAGTATAGCTCCGACGACTCGACTTGCATACCCGATGTAAATCAGAGCCAACGGAACAATCGAAGCTATGAAAAGACCAAAATAAAGGCTGCCTAGCTCCTCTTTTGCCATTTTGGGCAAAACTCGAGATTTCTCAGGATACTTCAAATATATTAGAAGAAAACAGACGCCAAGTATCAAACAAATGTTAACTATGTTAGAACCCAAGACGTTTCCTATGGATACACCTACGCTTTCTGGGTCTAAGACTGAAAAAATAGCGACAAAAAGTTCAGGCAGGGACGTTGAAAAAGCAACGAGGATGAAGCCTACCGTTGTTTTTCCCAATCCCGTTACGCTTGCCACGTTTATTGAATGAGTGATTGTTAAGTCACTGGCTTTGCTCAAGGCAGCCAATGCTGCAATAAGAACTATTATGTTAACTGGTAGACCCAACCCCTCAAGCACCCATTCCACCCGCCGCTTTTGCTTCTACAGCAACCGTGTGAACATTTCACATACATGGATTATTAAACATTTTTAAGCTGGAATTTTGTTTCAGAAGGAAGAACTAGGAATTTGACAAGCGACAACTTTTTTGAGGATGAATTTTAATTCTCAAGTGTGGTTTGTAGCTGTTGGGGAAGTACACTTTAATCATAACTGAAAAGCCCGATGCGGCTAGCAGAATAGCCTCGGCTTTAGACGCTGAGGGAAAACCTGAAAAAAATGTGGAGAAAGGCGTTCCCTATTACGTGGCAAAAAGAAGCGAGGACATAGTTGTCGTTCCAGCTTTAGGGCATTTATACACGGTTACCAGCAAAAAAAGAGGTGAAGGGGGCTATCCAGTTTTCGATTTTCGTTGGGTTCCACGATATTTGGCTGAACGCGGAGCAGCACGAATTCGCACTTGGCTTAAGGTCATCTCGAAACTAGCAGAGAACGCAGACACGTTCATGAATGCATGCGACTACGATGTTGAAGGGAGCATAATCGGTTACTCCATCCTGAAGTATGCTTGCGGCAACAAGGAAAATACTGCGCAGCGCATGAAGTACTCTACTCTGACAAAGGAGGAACTTGAAAAATCTTACACTGAACCACTATCCAGCTTAGATTTTGCCCTCATCGAGGCTGGTCTAACAAGGCATGAAGTGGATTGGCTGTACGGCATAAACCTGTCAAGAGCCTTGACGACGGCAGCCAAAAACTACAGCGGAAAATACGCGACGCTCAGCACTGGAAGAGTTCAGGGACCCACGCTTAAGCTTCTTGAAACACGCGAAAAAAGCATAAAGTGTTTTGTGCCAACCCCGTACTGGAACATAAAAGCCAAAATCAAAATCGGTCGCAGGGTTCTTGAAGCAGAGTACGAAAAAAACCCCGTTGAAATTAAGGCAGAAGCAGAAGCAATAATTGACAGTTGCAAAGGTAAAGACGGTAAAGCAGAAAAAATAGAGCTGAAAAAGTTCCAGCAGATGCCTCCTTTGCCTTTTGATTTGGGTTCGCTGCAAAGTGAAGCCTACCGCCTTTTCAAGTGCACGCCGATGCGTACTTCAAGCATCGCTCAACGCCTGTACTTGGATGCGTTAATCTCGTATCCTAGAACCAGCAGTCAAAAACTGCCACCAGCAATAGGCTACCATGCAATATTGAAGCAACTGGGCAGAACCCGCGAATATGCGAAGCTAACCTCTGAACTTCTCGCCAAACCCGAGCTGAAGCCAAACGAAGGAAAAAATATTGACTTGGCACACCCCGCTATTTACCCCACTGGAAACTTGCCAGAGCGCGCTCTTTACAGCACTGAAAGAAACATTTGGGGCCTCGTTGTCAGAAGGTTTATGGCGGTTTTTGGCGAACCCGCAATCCTGCAGAGCATAAAAGTTACTATCAGCATCAATGGAAACAGGTTCCAACTGAATGGAAGGCAAACTTTAGAGGAAGGTTGGCTTCGTTTCTACAAACCCTACGTCAAGTCAGAGGACACAGTTTTGCCGCCAACAAAAGAAGGGCAAAAAATCAGCGTTAAAAAAGTAGTGCTGGAAGACAGGTTCACTAAGTCGCCATCAAGGTACAATCCCAGCAGTCTTCTCAGAAGGATGGAAAAAGAAGAGATAGGCACCAAAGCAACTCGAGCAGGAATCATTCAAACATTAAACAACAGGAAGTATATTCGCGAGGAAAGAATTGTGGTTACCGACCTCGGCTTCGAGGTCCTTGATGTCCTGAAAAAATACTGTCCAACTGTTGTCTCGATAGAGCTTACCAGAAAGCTTGAGGAAAGCATGAATGAGATTCAACAGGGAAACGAAACAAGAGAAAACGTTCTGCAAGATACTGTTGAGATTTTGAAGCCCGTGACCGAGCAACTCAAAGAAAAAGAGCAGATAATAGGCGCACGCTTAAGCCAAGCCTTAATGAAATCAAGACTCGAAGAAAGAACAATTGGTGCATGTCCAATCTGCCAGAACGGAAAACTAGTAATTTTGCGCTCGAAAAAAACTGGAAAACGCTTCATTGGCTGCACAAATTATTTTGAAGGCAAATGCAGAACCTCCTTTCCTCTCCCGCAAAAAGGCTCAGTGAAGCCAGTAGGCTATGTTTGTAAAAGTTGCGGCTGGCCTACTGTGCGGATTTGGATGAAGGGCAAACGTCCTTGGAATTTGTGTTTCAATCCTGAATGCCCATCAAAAGAAGAGCGGAGCGAAAAACGTTGAAGTGCAAAGCATGTGATAGAGAGGCGGCTGAAAGAGATTTCTGTCTGGTACACTTGAAAGCCTATGAGAACCTCGTTGAGAAGTATGATTGCTGGAGAAAGGCTTTAAAGATTTCTTGGAAAGAATATTTAAGTGAGATTGAGCAAAATCCTTTAACAGGAGAATGGGCTAAAGAAGTAGCGAATTACCTAATTAGCAATGAGGAAACAAGAAATGTCGAAGAAAGTTAAGTAACAAGCCTCTTCAATGTCTTTTTCACTGAGCAGATGGTTCAGTAAAATTTCAACCGCAAAACCCTCATCTCTTGCCATTTCCATAATCGTGATTGCATATGCTATTTTTCTCTTCGGTGGAGGCTTATACACTATTATAGCATCACCTCTTCCCGCATTTTACACAGGTCGAGGGTTCATCTTTCTATATCCTGAGCTTGGACAACAATTCATAGCTGACACCGTAATTGCAGTGATGCTTTACGCAATCGGTTTCGTTGGCTTGTTGGCTGTTTATCAAAGCACAAAGTACGCCTATAAACCGAGACAGGCATACATGATGATGGTTATAGGCGTGACGCTCTTGCTTTTAGCGTACATATTCTTGGAAGATGCGATTCTGATTAAGCTTGGTAGCTGATACTTTACCAAGGATTTTTTTTCAATTTCAACTTATACGCGCAGAAATTCGTAAGTAGGTGAATGGGAGGAGTGATTATTATCACCGCGATTGCTAATTCCCAGTATGTTATCGTTAAGGGCAACGAAAAAAAGGGCAACGAAAAAAAGATTGCGCCGACAACGAAATCAATCTGGTCTACAATGGGGAATAAATCGCCAGGAGCAATACCTAACCGCCTTTTCAGAAAAGCAGCAGTTAAATCGCCCAAAAGAGCTCCCAAGGGCGAAAGCACACTGAACAGAACACTGAACGGAAAGGGATAACTGAAAACCAAGCTTTCCACTACTCCGACGAATATGCCTATAGCTAAGCCGAAAAAGAACCCTCTGAAAGTCTTGTTTTTCCCAAAAACTCGTTTGCCATCAAAAAAGTTCTTTCCAAAATCCATTGGTTGTCCTCCTCCAGCAAGCACTGGCGCCGCGTTTGCGCAGTAGGCAGGGAATATGAATTTTAATGCTTCAACGATTAGTAGGGCAATGTCCATGTAACCAACCATCACTAACGGAACGGGTAATCACGTATTCCAGTTTCGTCTATTCTTAAATAGCAAGCTACTTCTTGAGCCTTTTCGCCTTTTTTTTCGAGCACGGCTTTAATTGTCTGCGGGTTTTCCGTGGGTTTCATGGCGATTATTGTGTCAGCCCAGAATTTTAAAACTCTGGTAGCCACAGGTGCCACGCTGACATAAGTTTCGTTAAGAACGCTTCGCACCTGGCTTGTTATCACAACAGGCAGTTTTTGTGTTTTTGCGGTTTGCGCCAAGATAGCCAGTTGCCTGTTTAGCTCACGGTTGAGTCCAAACGCTTTTCCAGAAGACTCTGCAACCTTAGCTCGATACAAGGAATTGAAAGTGTCAATCACCACCAACCCGAAGTTTTTCGCTGTGTACTCTGAAATGCGATCTATAACGGCTGTTTGCTCTCTGAAGTCCGCGGGTTTTATCAGAATTATGAGGTCGGCGATTTCCTCAAATTTTCCCGAGGCTACCTGAGAGAGCCTTTTTGCGGAGAACGTGTTATCGCAGTCTACGAACAGCGTCTTGTAACCTTGCAGAGCACAGTTCACAGCGCACTGCATCGCCAGCGTTGATTTTCCAGTCTCGGGTTCTCCATAAATCAGAGTAACGCTTTTAGGAGATATGCCACCGTTCAGGTTACTGTCGATGCAGCCGCAGCCCGTTAAGATCTTCTTCATCACGTTAACGCACATCAAGCATTATAAACTGCGAAACTAATAATCTGTTTTGCGCTTAAACGTATACGCGTATAGGAAGCTTGTATGAAAGCGAAAGTTGCAGTTGCGACGGTTCAGGGAAAAGCCTACTTTTTGATAGTGAACAAGTTGAAAGAAAGGAACATCCCCTTCATAAGTTTGGTTCCCGGCGAAACAGTGCCCACAGAGGTCAAGGCGGTCATAACTACCGAGAAGGAAAAGCACCGTATAAACCATGAAAAAATATTGGTTTACGACGGTGAAACGGAACCAGACAGCATAGCAAATGAAATAAGGAAAATTCTTCAAGGAAAAGAAGTCTACGAAAAAATTGTCATAGGCTTAGACCCAGGCAAAGTGTTTGGGTTAGCAGTTATAGCCGACGGAAAAGTTAACGAAACAGGAAACTGCTTCAGCATCCAAGAAGCACTAACTAAAGTCCGCAGCGTCCTGCAAGACGTTGATTTCTACTCAACCGCTGTAACCATAAAAGTAGGAAGTGGAGTTCCAACGTACAAAGAACTCATAGAAGTCTTTGACCTTGCCCTGCCGCCTGAAGTGGTTTTGCTGGTGGTGAGCGAGGCGGGAACAAATCGCGCTCTAAACGATAACAAGCATAGACGAGGGCTCAGAGACATCGCTTCAGCCATACGCATAGCTGGACGCGCGGGTCACATCTATCCGCGGAGAAAAACGAATGAAGCAAACGGTTGAACGCGGCAAGTTAAAGTTTGAAAAACCCAGCGATTTCCCGCGCCAAAATTTTGTCGCCGGGCGGCAGAGTCTTCATTTCGTTACTTATCCATGAGGGTAGAAAACTGCGGCAGTAGCTTGTGGCGAAACGGTAGTCCAAGAATACTATGGCGCCCCAGTCGTCCAGTGTTCTTACTGGTCTTCCAGCGGCTTGGGAAGCTTTTTTCATTGCAGGTAAAACGTAGCCGTATTCGCGTCCCAGCTTGGGAAAACACGTTTCGTAATAGCTTATCTGCGCTTTCACCCTTGGCGTGGGTTCCGCGTAGGGAACGCCCACTATTATTACAGAGTTCATCTGGTTGCCTGGAAAGTCCACGCCTTCCGAAGTTCTTCCGCCTTGAACGCCGAGGAACACTGCGCCGTCGCCTTCACCGCAATCTTTGAACCCAGCCACAATTTCTTCGTTCGCCTTTGAGCTCATGCCTCTGTACTCGTGGAACAGGGGCTTATCCAAAGCAGCTTCTAGCCCTTCGGCGAGCAGGGCATTTAACACGTCGAACGAGGCGGCGAAAACGCCCGTGTTTGCTGGCGTGTTCTGCACGACTTCGTTAATTCGCTCTATCATCGTCTGGTACATGGTGGGAGTTCTTTTTTCCATGGCAGTGGACACGCCGCAACATACGAGGGAGAGTATGTGTTCCTTGGGAAACGGTGA
>SMTZ1_10009366_pt1 | contig 10949 bp, 11 predicted proteins | sample DeeMarSWOR136_30_FD_25667 | JGI IMG/M metagenome (IMG submission 25667)
GGCCTCTTCGACTGGGCGGTATAGATATCAGCTTTCCTATCGGGCTGATCGAGGATCTCTGCTCCATCACCTCCATGGGAAGGGCCCGGATAAAAGAAGATAAGCCGTTCCTATATCCTGTATCCATCAGTCGCCACATAGGGAGGTCTTCCTGACCGGGGTAACAGATTATCAACCGATCTTTTGCCCTGGTGGCCGCCACATACATCAAGCGACGTTCTTCTTCAATAGCCGCCATATTGGAATAGGCCTTGAAGGAAGGGAAATATCCTTCCATGACCCATATAATAAAGACTACTGACCATTCAAGCCCTTTGGCTGAATGTACGGTGGATAATGTCAGGCAATCCTCAACCGGACCGTGATTGACGTCCGCGCTGCTGGTAGGCGGTTCAAGAACAAGGTCATCAAGAAAGGCCCTTAACCTTTTATAGCGTGCGGCCATAGGTATCATCTGTTCAAGATCCTTCTGACGCTTGGGAAAATTATCAAAATTCTCCTTAAGGATGGGGTCATAATACATATTGACAAGCTCAACGGCCTTTTCAGGGCTGATATTGTCCTCGGACAGATTTTTCATAAGTTCAGCCAGTGATTTCAGACCTGCATCCTTCTTCCCTATACCTGGCCACCGGTCTACTTGCCATGGCATTGAGCGCCCTTCCCTCATCCAATCTATTATTGACTGGCTCTTCTTCTGGCCGATGTTGTTGATAAGCCTCAGGACACGGCCCCAACTTATGCTATCGTTTCTATTCACGATAATCCTCAGATAGGCCAGCAGATCCTTGATATGGGCTGATTCCATGAACTTGAATCCGCCATACTTGACAAAGGGGATATCTCTGCGCGTGAGTTCAAGTTCCAGTTCAAAGGAGTGATGGGCTGCCCGGAAAAGCACGGCCATGTGATTAAGGGGGAGCCCCTGATTCAGATATTCCTCTACGGACTGTGATATAAACATGGCCTGTTCCGGGTCTGTCCTTGTATCGACAACCATAGGCTTATCGCCGCCCTTCCTCTCCGTAAACAGGCATTTGGTATACCTTTCGGAGGCCTGATCCATAATAGCATTTGTAAGTGTAAGTATGGGCTGTGTCGATCTATAATTCTGTTCAAGTTTTATTATCTTGACCTCTGGGAAAAGCCTGGGGAAATCAAACATATTCCTATAATTGGCTCCACGGAAGGAATATATTGATTGTGAGTCATCGCCAACAACCATGATATTTCGGTGATCCGAAGCAAGCCACTTTACGATGTCGGCCTGAATGCCATTGGTGTCCTGGTATTCATCAACCATGACATAGCTTATCGGAGAGCAGTTGCTCGAAAAAGACAAGCAGATCGTCATAATCCATGACCTGATTCCTCTTTTTATATTCCCTGTAAAGACCTGCAACCCTTACCACCTGTTCAACATGTTCCAGGAACTGGTCATATTCCTCTCTCATCAGAGACTCTATGGATAGTTCCAGGTTGACCGCCTTGCTGAAAACCGAGGCCAGCGTAGACTTTTTTGGAAACCTTATACTACCCTTGTCGGGATGTATCTCTTTAACAATGGCCTGTATGACCTCTTCCATATCCTGTCTGTCCAGGATGGTAAAGGAGCTGTCAAATCCCAGAAGACCGGCATAGGATCTCAATACCCGGTGCGCCAGTGAATGGAAGGTCCCGCCGGAGACGTTCCGGCACCTTTCATCAGCCAGTCCGGCCGCCCTCTCAAGCATCTCCGCCGCTGCCTTTCTGGTAAATGTGAGCAGAAGTATGTTTTCAGGAGGCACGCCGGCCTCGACCAGCTTTGCCACCCTGTAAACCAAGGTCCGTGTCTTGCCGCTGCCCGCACCAGCTATTACAATCACCGGTCCTTCCAGCGTTGTTACCGCCTCAAGCTGGCTATGATTAAGAACATCGCTGTAATTGATCTTATCTGACAATAAGGGCTTTTTCTTTCTTGCCTTCATAATTTCTTTATCCCGTGATCTTCAGCATGCAGTAGTAGCTCTTTTCCGGAGCTCGTATCAGCTATTCTTATACAACATTGATTCTGATACATAAAGCTCAAACTCGTTGACATAAAGATCATTAGGCCCTAATATCCACGACCATGGAAAAACAGAATACATTATATCTGGCCAGGCACGGGCAGGTTGTAGGATTCGAGCAACTGAGGGCAAACGGACACACGGATGTGGATATTACAGAGGTAGGGAAGATCCAGATGGAGACTCTTGCCGAAAGGCTGCGTATTGTCAATATCCAGGCCATCTATTCAAGCGATCTGAAAAGGGCCGAGATGGGTGCCAGGATTATAGGGAGGCATCACGACGTGAGGCACTATATAAGGACCGAACTCAGGGAGCTATATTTTGGCGACTGGGAGGGCATGCCCATAGCGAAAATCAACGACAACTTTCCTGGAGAAATGGAAAGACGAAGGAAAGATATAAAGAATTTTCGACCGCCCGGAGACGGCGAGAACATGACGGACCTCTCGGAAAGGGTGATGCCCTGTTTTCAGAATATCCTGGAGGAGCAGAAAGGAAAAGATATCCTCGTGGTCGCCCATGGAGGCGTCAACCGGATTATCCTATGTAACGCTCTCGGAATTGACCTTATGAATATCTTCAATATTCAACAGGACTACGGGTGCCTTAACATTATTGACTATTATCCTGATTCTGCTGTCGTCAGGTTGATGAACGGTTAACCATAGTTAATGCGATAGTTAAGCAGCCATAGAATATCGTCAACGCAAGCGATATCTTCAATAATAGGGCCGTTTACATATCCCGGAGTGTATGTGGCATAATGCTAAAAAAGAGAATATTGAATATCAAACAGGGAATTTCGAATTATGAAGTTTAGATACTTTCAATATTCGATATTATTAAGTCGATATTCGATATTCAACATTTTTAAAACGTTTCGCCTCTGAAAATAGAGTCCTTGCCGGACATATAAAAAATAGTCATAGTCAAGATACCCGGGCAGATATGTCGTTCACTATAGCGAGCTGCAGCAGTTAGAATAAGGTTGACAAAAAATATAATGCAGAATATTAAACCAGGATCAAGCATGAGGAGGCTTTTTGTGCGTAAAGTCTTATTCCCTTTTATCTTCTGTCTATCATCTCTTTTAATATTACCGCCCATCGCGCAGGCGGAAAATGAGAAGGTATTATACGAGAAGGATTCATTATATCACCATATACGCGTATCTGAGGTCGAAGGATACCGTTATCTTTCATTTAACAGAACCCGGGGCAGTCAAAGTGTGGTAAGTGTCTATGACACCTTTGAGTTAAAGTTTCCTTATACCAGAGCAAGTTTCGTTCTTCCTGCCTTTTTGGATCGGAAGCCTGAGAGGATACTTTTTATCGGACTGGGAGGCGGATCAATACCAAGAGTCATGGGAAAGTATTATCCTGAAGCCCGAATCGATATAGTGGAGATCGATAAGGAAATCATCAGGGTAGCAAAAGAATTTTTCTTTTTCGAACCGACGCCAATGATGAATATCATAGAGATGGATGGACGGCGATTCCTTCGCAGTTGCAGTGATTATTACGATATCATCTTTCTTGACGCTTACGATGATCTCTCTATCCCCTTTCACCTCACTACCAGGGAGTTCCTTGAAACAGTCAAACAGAAACTGGCCCCGGATGGATTGGTGGCCTCAAACATATGGGGGCCCCGGAACGATGAGTTCTATCTATGCGAAGCCAAAACATATAAGCAGGTCTTTTCAAATCTCTATTTGATTAACGCGATAGAAACCAATAACTATATCTTCATCGCATACACCAATAATAAGAAGATAACGAAAACAATTTTAAAAGAACGTATAGCTCCATTACAGGATTTGTTTAAATTTAATTTTCAATTAATGAAATATGCTAACACATTTGAGGATTTATCAAATGTCCGGATAAACGCCAAAGTGCTTACCGACGATTACGCTCCTGTTGAGGTTTTACGTTCGAGGTCTTATTTCTAAATGATCTCGCTCATTGTTTTTTTATCTGGTGCTATCGTCATGTCTTTTGAAATCCTGGGGAGCCGTATTCTGGCCCCTCATTTCGGAAACGATCTCTTTGTTTGGGGGAGTCTTATTGGTATTTTTCTGAGCGGATTAACGGTGGGGTATTGGGCTGGAGGCAGACTGGCCGATCATATAACAGACCTCCGCTGTTTCGCACTGCTCTTGCTCGTGCCCGGATTGAATTTATGCTTATCACCCCTATACTTTGACAGGATTAACTATTGGATTTTTGATCTCAATTATGGGATAAGATATGAACCATTTATAGCTTCGATACTGTTATTTTTTCTCCCTTCAGTCTTTATGGGTGCGATAATTCCATACGCTGTAAAATTACAGGTTAAAAATATTGATTTGTTGGGCACTGGTGTCGGAAACCTCTATGCGCTTTCCTCTCTTGGCAGTATTATCGGAACATTATTGACTTCTTTTTATCTAATTACTATGTTTGGAGTCCGTAAGATTATCTTTGGGGAAGGAATCCTTTTGGTCCTCATGTCAGTGGTCGTATTGGGATTCTATTTTCGCCATAGAAAAAATATAAAAGAGAAATAATCTTTTATTCTGGAGATTTTTTGTTGTAAATGTAAAAATATTTTTATAATATCCGCTTGCTAATTTAGGTTATGGGGGAAAGGAAAGGGCGGAAGAAGCACAGATGTTCGCCTTTCCGTTAAACAATTAATCATTTAAAAAAAAGGAGGAGTATATGAACAAGGGAGATCTGATCAATGAAGTGGCAAGGGTCGTCGGCACCAAGAAGGCTGCGCAAGATGCGGTAGACTGCGTCTTTTCAACCATCACTAAGGCATTAAAGAAGAAGGAGTCGGTTGGATTGGTAGGATTTGGAACTTTCAAGGTAGGTAAAAGGAAGGCCAGAACTGGCAGGAACCCACAAACCGGGGCGGAAATAAAGATCAAGGCCAAGAGTGTCCCCAAATTTGTAGCAGGACAAGCCTTAAAGGACGCTGTTAATTAATTCAATAGTCTCTAAAAAAAGACCGATTATCCGGGCTAACGTTAAATTTCTGCGATTATCATGTCAAGTGTTCAATGTAGCCGATATATGCTCGGTAATTAGGATATTACAGACGGTCTAAAAGAACATAAAACTTATAAGAGGAAGGAGTGGGATAACAATGAGAAATTTCCAAATGATATTAATCTGTCTTTCCGCCTTGGGTTTTGTGTTGGCCGTAATCACCTCCTTGGCAGGTGGTCCGATTGCCTTTGGGGTCACAGCGGAGGGATTTTCATTCGCATGTGCCGATCTGGCGCTGATTGCTATTGCCTTGTCTCTATATGGCAAATCTAAAGAATAAGGGATAAGACAGAATAGTAATCCCAATGGATCGCACAAGATAGATCAAGATTTTCGGCGATGGAGAATGGCGGTTAAATGCGTCGTCCTCTAATTAAAGGGCTTCGCCTTCAGCTAAGGCACGATTATCCGCCCCGGTTTCGGGGCAACATCAAGCCGTAGCAAAATGGCTGTTTACCCATATCTGCAAGCCCTTGTTTTTCTGAGAATGGGATAACGATCGGAAATTTATAAGAAAAATGGCAGAGTTTAAAATGCTCTGCCATTTTCTTATATTTAACGGGAATAATGTGACATGAAGAGTTCAGACCCATTTATTGAGGCCTATTACGACTTCAAGGATTCTGTTGATTTTACCAGGAAAGGTATCCTGCCTGATACGGACAACATGGTCTCTTTTCTGCTTATGGGGCTCCCCCGCGTTCCGGCTGATGACAGGACAGACCCCGCTGCATCCATAGAGGCTATTGACCAGAGAGTGACTATATTAAAGGCTGTTTTCTTGGAGCTAAATTATGATGCGAGTGAGGCCTTTGTGGATAAGGGTCTTAAGATATATGACAAGGCGGGTGAAAAGGCCAAGTTGCTATTAAAAGAGACGGATGAATAATCCGCAGAATACTATTTCCGGTGCAAACTTCTATCTGCCCTGATCTCTTTACCGTTTCTCTGCAATCTTTTCAATAATCCATATGTCCGATTTCCGACTCCAGCTAAGGGTATATACTCTGCCATCATCCGCTATAACCTTGAAGAAATCCTTCTCAGGATCCGCCCACCTGGAAATGATATCCAGGATCTCATGCCTCTGTTCATCAATAGTGAAAGATAGCGGCCTCTCATTTGCCCTATAACCCGCGTATGCGTTCACCTTACAATAATGCCTGGTCACTATTGAAATTCTCTCCTCAAGACAAGTCTTAAGGTTAATATCACTCCTTGTTTAAAGTCCTCTCATATTATTTCCAGACAGTTATCCCTGCCAAACACCGATTCAATTTTGAGACTATTTGTTTAAATATATCATGAATATTACAGTTTTTAAACCCGTTGACCTTCTGGTGTGTTGGTAAGATGGAAACTTGACAAAAATCAGCAGCCGCTATAGATAGAAAAACGTCCATAATTTATAAAATATTGTCCTCAAAAAGGGACTTCCTATCAATTAGACTTTACTTATCTAGAGTCAGTGAAGGTATGATGCTTATGGTTTAATGACGATAGGGAAAGATCATGGCCGTTCTCGAGAAATTGGCTGATACGAAAGATATTTTAGTTAAGAAAGGAGGATCCATGACGAATTTATCCGGAAAAGTGGAACACAAGATATCTCGTAGGGATTTTGTCAAGGACGCAGCTTTTGGTGCTGCTGCTATAGCCATTATGGGCTCTTTGGATCTTTCGACACCTGCTCAAGCACAGACAAAGCATGGTGGTTTAATAAGAAAGATCAACTATAACATGAAAGATATGTGGAAGGTGGTGGGGCCTGGAAATGCCGACCTGCTCTGGTGGCCGAAAGGCGGAGAATTGGGTGGGAGAAATGTCAATTTCTCTTTTGGATACTACACACGAATCGGAGATTGGCACGATAAGGAGACCGGTGGTCACTACCATCCTGATGGGGATGAAGTCCTCACTTTTGTGGGCTTTGATCCGAATAATCCGGAATACTTGGGGGCAGAAATCGAGTTTGACGTAAGCGAGGAATATGAGAAACATGTATTCCGTGTTCCAACCGCATGCTGTTTTCCCAGAAACGTAGTTCATTGTCCTCAAATTACAACCAAGTGTGAAAATGCCTATGGATTTATCGTTCTTAGCCTGGAGCCGGCCCATAAAACCATACAGATGCCTCAAAGGAGTACCCTGGATACCACAGAAGGGCACAAGTACGATCACTTGTATAAGAAATTGGTATTCCGAAAGGATATAAAGGCGAAAACCGGACCGGGAAACGCGGATGCGCTTGCATGGCTAAAGGGAACGGACCTGGAGAATTTCAACGTTAATCTGGCTTGGGGATTCTTCAGTGGAACGGGAGATTGGGGAGCAAAAGTCCACAAGCATGCCAGCGATCAGTTTTTAGTCTTTGTGAGCCTTGACAATGAAAGACCCTATGATTTGGATGCTGAAATTGAGATAGCCCTGGAAGATGAAAAGCACTTGGTCAGCTCTCCCTCGTGTGTTATCGTCCCCGAAGGGCTCGAACATGGTCCGATTGTTACCAAGAAGGTGGATAAACCCTTCGGATTTTACATGGTTCGTCTTGATAAAGGAGACCCCTCCGAAATAAATCCGGCATAGGCAGTCAGAAAACGAGATCATAAACCTTTGTACTCCGGGAACAGTCACCGAATCCGGCGATTGAATCCCAACGTAAAGGAAAGGAGAGAAACAGAGATGGGAATAACACGAAGAAACTTTGTTAAGAACATAGTAATTGGCGCCGCTGGGCTTTCGATAACAGGTTCATTGGATCCCTGGGTGGTTGCTGCCGAAAAAAAGTACAGTCATTATTTTCACAAGTTTGTTTATAAAAAAGGAACTGGGGGGCCCGGCGCAGCCGACTATTTTTTCAGGATGAACGGCAAGGATTTGAACGATACAAATACTAATTTCTCTTTTGGCTATTACACTAAAGTGGGGGCATGGAATACCGAACAACCGGGGGGCTGCACACACCCCTATAATGAATGCCTGGTCTTTGCGGGCCTCGAGCCGAAAGATCCCAATTATTTAGGAGCGGAAATCGAGATCTCCCTCGGAAAAGATTATGAAAAGCACGTGATAAATGTCCCTTCGATTGTTTGTGTTCCCAAAGGCCTGCCGCACGGACCCATCATAACCAGGAAAGTCGAAAAGCCTTTTGCACACTACTCCATTGGCCTCGCCAAGGATTACGAGGTAACGAACTTGCCGGGAAAACCCGCCGGAACTTCATCGAAGAACGAATATGGGCACCTGATCAAGTTGATGTCCACCACTGGAATGCCGGATGCAAACAGGGTGGGGCCGGGAAATGCCGACTGGCTTACCTGGCCTAAAAGCAAGGATCTGGAAGGATTCATCGTTAACTTCACATGGGGATTCTACAGCGGGCTTGGCAATTGGCACGACATACCCGGGTTTGATCCGCACGTGCACGAGGGGGACGAATTTCTGTGCTATGTAGGTCTGGATCCCAAAAGACCGGACTATCTGGGCGCGGAAATCGAATTCCATATGGGCGAGGAGGAGGAAGTTCATATGATCTATGATCCTTTGGTTACCGTATGCCCGGCGATGTTCACACATGCTCCGATCATCACCCATAAAGTGGATCAGACCTATGCATTTTTCCTGATTCGCAGAGATACCGGGGAATTCTACAGCCCAAAAAAGAAAGAAGCCTGATATAAAAAGCTTACGCTTACCGATTTTAAAGCGAACTTTCTTTGTAATCACTTTTTTATTTACCATACCAGAAGCGCTCTACTTGACAAGCCCTCTGGGGTAGTTAAAATCTATTAGGGATTAGAGTGTGTTATTTTAGAAGATTATATCAATTTAAATAAGGAGGTAATCTAAAGATGCCCAAAAGCTCTCGTAAGGAACGCAAAGACAGGGTAATCGAGGTATTGAATAAGGCCAGGGGAATGGAGCTGCATGCCATCTACCAGTATATGAACCAGCATTATGGGCTGGATGATATGGATTACGGCGAACTGGCCAAGAATATCAAGTTGATCGCCATTGATGAGATGCGACATGCGGAGATGTTTGCTGAAAGGATTAAGGAACTGGGCGGCGAGCCCACATCCGAACCGTCGGACAAGGTCCAAAAAGGCCAAAAGACTGAACAGATTTACATCCATGATTCAGGCCTTGAAGATAACACCATCGACAGGTACAATCAGTTTTTGCTGGTGTGCAGAGAAAACGGGGACAGCACCACGATGAAGCTCTTCGAACAGATCATTGATGAAGAAAAAGAGCATCTAAATTATTTCGATAATGTTAGCGATCATATCAAGGAACTTGGCTCAGCATATCTTGCCCGCATTGCAGGCACGCCTTCAAGTACAGGAGGCTTCTCAAAGGGATTTATAATGTCCCAGGGCGCTGCTGAATAGTCTGCATCTTCATTTCTTAAAGACGCTGGTAAAATAATAGAACAATAAATCTGGCTCATCAACCATTAATTTACTTTTTTACCGGCGTCCCCATTTACTTGGGGCTCATCTCAAGGCCGAAAAGAGTAATATGGGACATGAAAATAAATATTTTGGTATATAAAATATGAATAACTAAAACCTAACTTGGCGACCCAATTGACCTTTTGGTGTATTGGTAAGATATCACGGTTTTCTATTTCTTATCCTGTTATGAGGTTTTAAAGAACTTAAATTAGTTTATACTAGAAGATGCGATGTTTAATGAGATAGGGATACCTAACAATCCGGTTCGGCGACGGTGATATGCCGTCTGCCGGAACCGGTTGTTAGCTAACCTTTTTTTTCACTGCCCTGTCAAAAAACGTCGAAGAGGTTTATGCTACGGCCTGGCGAGGTCGAAACGGTCAAGGTTCATGACTTTATTCCACACAGCTATAAAGTCGTGCAGGAACTTCTCCTGGGAGTCCTCACATGCGTAGACTTCTGCCAAGGCCCGGAGCTGGGAGTTGGAACCGAAGATCAGATCGACACGTGTGGCGGTCCACTTCAATTCACCCGTCTTGCGATCACGCCCTTCGAATAAGTCCTGTGCTTCTGATACCGCCTTCCATGTCGTGCCCATGTCAAGCAGGTTTACGAAGAAGTCGTTGGTCAGCGCCTCCGGCCGCCTCGTAAAGACACCATGCTGGGTCTGCCCGAAGTTGGTATTAAGGACGCGCATGCCGCCCACAAGAACCGTCATCTCAGGCGCAGTCAGCGTCAGCAATTGCGCCCGATCAACCATCAGTTCCTCGGCCGATACCGAGAATTTGGTCTTGAGGTAGTTGCGGAACCCATCCGCAACCGGTTCGAGTACGGCCATGGATTCCACATCGGTTTGCTTCTGCGAGGCGTCCATGCGTCCCGGTGTGAAGGGAACCGTCACATTATGGCCGGCATCCCTTGCCGCCTGCTCGACACCGGCGCAACCGGCAAGAACGATCAGGTCAGCGATGGAGACCTTCTTCCCGCCGGACTGGGCTCTGTTGAACGATCTCTGGATGCCCTCCAGAATCTTGAGGACCTTTGCCAGCTGGGCTGGCTGATTGACTTTCCAATCCTTTTGCGGTGCCAGACGAATGCGGGCGCCGTTCGCACCGCCGCGCTTGTCGGAGCCACGGAACGTGGATGCCGATGCCCAGGCCGTTGAAACCAGTTCTGATACAGACAAGCCCGAAGCCAGGATCTTGTCCTTGAGGGAGGCAACGTCCTTTTTATTAATCAGCTTGTGATTGACGGCGGGAATGGGGTCCTGCCAGATGAGTTCCTCCGCAGGAACCTCAGGGCCGAGATAACGTGAGCGGGGGCCCATGTCGCGGTGGGTCAACTTAACCCATGCTCGAGCAAAGGCGTCCTTGAATTCCTGGGGGTTCTTCAGGTAG
>SMTZ1_10036007_pt1 | contig 10949 bp, 10 predicted proteins | sample DeeMarSWOR136_30_FD_25667 | JGI IMG/M metagenome (IMG submission 25667)
AGTTGGGCTTCATAAATTTAATGACGAGGCTTACAATGGGAAAAATACGTCAAATTATCAAGGTAAATGGAAGAGAATGCTGGACATTATTTGATACAGGCGCTCGTAATACATATGTTGTTCAATCAGTGTCCTCATTATTGATAACTTCAAAAACCAAGAAACCGTTTCGAAGTGCGATAGGTGGAGAAGTTAAAGAGACAACCGAGACAGCACTTTTAGAGGCTGAAATAGAAGGACGACGAATATCCACCCACGCGATGGTGATCGATGAAATTGGAAATGATGAGAATGGAACTCCCATTGAAATTCTTTTTGGCGCATTGGCGATGCAGCAGTGGGGTATAAGGCTGATTCCTGAACAAGAGAAATTGGATATGTCACATTATCCAGAAGAATTTGTAGAATTCTAATTATATGGACAAGAAATCTAAGTTCCGTATCTTATGCGGGTCAATCTAATTATTGTTATGACAAAATCAGAAGAATTTGAAAAACTCACAAAAAGAATTTCAAAAGAAATATGTAAAATTGCCAGCAATTTACATGCTGGGAATATAGCACAAGGATCAACGAATAAAATTGAAGGGAAATCAGGATATAAACACCAAATAGATGTATCAATTAAAACTAACAATCAAATTATATTAATTGAGTGTAAAAAATATAAAAATAAAGTTGGGCTTAGCGATATGTTAATATTAATTGCAAGAGTAGATGATATTCGAAGGAAATATCCTGACTTCAAAGTTACCGGTGTATTTTTTACAACCGAGGGATATACAAAAAATGCATTAACTTTAGCTAGAGCATACAAAATAGAATGGAATAAAGCAAAAACAATTAAAAACTTTGCAATTCACATTGCTGGAAATGTGTTAATTAGGCCAAAAGCTTTAAATTTGCAATTACAAATAAAAGAACCTGTCATAACAACTTAATCGACCCGATCTTCCTCGCCGCCTAACGGTGCCGGTTCAGGTGGGTGATTTCGGATGTTATTGGCTTTGCCGAGAATGTGAGGTAGTGATAATATCGCACCTATCCCCCGGCAGGTCCTTAGTCTTTGGTTTTTAAGTCCGAAGTGTGGCGTCTCAATTCTTCTTGTCACCCCGAGCGAAGTCGAGGGGTCTATTCTAAACAGCCCGCGAAGCGGTTCCTCTTATTCGTACCAATCCTGACTCATGTCGTTCCACTGAGGATTTATCGAATCAATAAGCGATACCTTCTTTTCGCGTCTCCATGCTTTAATTTGCTTCTCACGTTTAATGGCTGAAACAGGGTCATTTATTGTTTCAACGTAAAGAAGCCGTTCAACCCTATATTTATCTGTAAAACCGGGAGTCAAATGATACTTATGCTCATAAACTCTTCTTTTAATATTGTTAGTCATTCCCACATATAAGGTTCCAGTTTTACTTGCCATAATGTAGAGGTAAAATGTCTTATCGGTTAACATTTCACTCATTTCAAATTTTTGATGGGGAAAGGAAAATTAAACAGATTTCTCGACTCCGCTGCGCTTCGCTCGAAATGACAAAGAGGCTGCGCTTCGCTCGAAATGACAAAGAGGCTGCGCTTCGCTCGAAATGACAAAGAGGCTGCGCTTCGCTCGAAATGACACAGAGATAATTTTGCCTGGTTCTCATTTGTTAAACGTTCTATTTGGTATTTGCTTCTATTTTTTTATTTATAAGTGTGGCGGTAACGGCTGCGGAAAAACCATTGTCGATATTAACGGCGGTGACGCCGGCAGAGCAGCTATTCATCATCGTCAAAAGGGCCGAGAGCCCCTCGAAGCTGGAACCGTAGCCGACACTGGTCGGCACTGCGATTACCGGACAGCTAACCAGCCCGCCTACAACACTGGCCAGCGCTCCTTCCATTCCCGCAACGACAATTACGACATTTGCGTTCTGGAGTTTTGGCAGATGGCCGAACAATCGGTGCAGGCCGGCCACTCCGACATCGCAAATCAGCTCGGTTCGCTGGCCCATAATCTCGGCGGTGACTTTGGCTTCGCTGGCGACGGGCAAATCGGCGGTGCCGGCGGTAACTATCGGCAGGACGGTCTTTGAGGCTGAAAGCTCTTTCTGTTCGAGGACGATTGCCCTGGCTAATTTTTCGTACCGGGCCCTGGGAAATTTGTTTGTTTTCGCTAATGCCTCGAAAACATCCGGCTCGGCCCTGGTAGCTAAGACGTTATTGCCTTTTGCAGCAAGAGTCTCGAAGATTTTAATTATTTGCTCGATGGTTTTGCCGGGGCAGAAGATGACCTCTGGAAAGCCCCGGCGGATTTGCCGATGGTGGTCAATACAGGCAAAACCTAAATCCTCGAACGGCAAATGGCGAAGTTTTTCAATCGCCTCGTTTATGTTTAGCTCGCCTTTTTTGACTTGCTCTAACAGCTCTTTTAATTGTTCGGTACGAATATTTCACCTTCCTTATTGAGCCGTCATTCTGAGCGCAGCGAAGAATCTCATTTGCGAAGGCCAGATGCTTCGCCTTCGGCTCAGCGTGACAAGTGCTGCGTTTTTAGCCAGTGGCTTTGGGCTCGAGGGTTAAATCAGCAAAAAGCCCGGCCTTGAATTTATAATATGCCAGAGAAGCTACCATAACTGCGTTGTCAGTGCAATATTGTTTTGGCGCAACCAGCAGTTTTTTGGGCGGGACATCTGAGTCGCACATTTTTTGTAAGCGGGTTCGCAGTTGGGTATTGGCTGCTACGCCTCCGCCCAACAGAATGGTTTTGGCGCCGATTTTTTCAGCGGCCCGCTGTGTTTTTTTTGCGAGGACATCAATCACCGCGGCCTGGAATGAGGCCGCGATGTCGGCGATTTGCTGGGCGCTCATAGAATCGACTTTGTTTTCGCCTTTCATATTCTGGCCGCGACAGTAATACAGGACTGCTGTTTTGATACCGCTGAAAGAAAAGTCCAGCGAATCGCGGCCGAGCATTGAACGAGGGAATTTTATTGCATTGGGATTTCCTTTTTCGGCTGCTTTTTCAATATTAGGGCCTCCGGGGTAGGGTAGCTTGAGGATTGTGGCGACCTTGTCGAAGGCCTCGCCGGCGGCATCGTCAATGGTATGGCCCAATAGTACAGGCTCCAGCGGCGAATTGTAATCGTAAAGACAGGTATGTCCGCCGGATACGATGGTATGTCCGCCGGATACGATAAGGGCGACAGCAGGTAATTGCAAATCGTCCTCGGACAGCATTGCCGACTGCAGATGGGCATGTAGGTGATTGATTGCGATTAAGGGCTTTTCCCAGGCGAAGCTTAGGGTCTTGGCGGCGGTGACGCCGACGACCAGGGCGATGGTCAGGCCGGGCTGATTTGCAACGGCGATTGCGTCAATATCATCTCTAATAACATCAGCCTGTGCCATTGCCTCTTTTATAACCGGATATATTTTTTCTATATGTGCGCGGGAGGCAATCTCAGGGACGACACCTCCGTATTTTTCGTGCAGCTTGGTTTGTGAAGCCACTACGGAAGATTTTACGATTCGGCCATCGGCGACCACAGCCGCGGCAGTCTCATCGCAACTGGTCTCAATACCGAGAATATTTATGGATTTATCCTGCATAGAGCTGGATATTAGCTAAATAAGCAGCGACTGTCAACGTTACAGGAATTGGGCTTTGCAGTATAAAAGTGTGCCGCAATCTCTTGTTGTGGAAACTATAGTATGATATGCTGTTTTATGTTGATTCGTAACTCTGAGCTAAGTAAAGGTTATATATGAGCGAAGAACTTGAAGTTTTGAAGATAGTAACCGACCGTTTAAAAGAAGCAGACATCAATTATATGATTTCCGGGTCTATTGCTGCGAATTATTACACAATACCCCGGATGACCAGGGATATAGACGTGGTAATAGAATTAAAGCAGGATGATATAGATAAATTTATCGTCCCTTTTGAAGGGGATTTCTACGTAAATAGAGAAATGATTGCAGATGCAGTTTCTCGCGAGGGCATGTTTAACTTAATCAATAATCGGTATGTTATCAAAATAGACTTCATTATTAAAAAGTCCTCCGCATATCAGAACGGTGCGTTTTTGCGCAGAAGGCAGGTTCTGATAGAACAAAGTCCGATTTGGTTTGTCTCTGCCGAAGATCTGGTAATATCCAAGCTACTCTGGGCAAAAGACAGCCACTCTGAGATGCAGTTGAAAGATGTAGGAAATCTGATGGAAACAGTAGACAATTTAGACTTGAAATATATTGGTAATTGGGTTCGAGAACTGGGTCTGGAACAGATTTACAAAGAGGCAAGAGATGTTCGACACGCATCCTGAGATTGCTGTTCGATATCGAGATTTAATGATGAGTAAAACCGGCCAGGAGCGTTTGGTTATGGGCTGTTCTATGTACGATACCGCCAAACAGATAGTGCTGAGTGCTGTTCGCAATCGCAGGCCCGGGATAACGGATGCGGAAATTAAAAGAGAGATTTTCTTAAGATTTTATGGACAGGAGTTCAGCGAGACCGACAGGGAAAAGCTACTTTCAGCGCTTGGGGCGGATAGTGGATAGGTTAGCTTTTTTCGGAACGGAGTTTTTTGATAGCGGCTTTGGTGAGGAGTAATATTTGTTTGCAGATGCTTTTGCAGACGTGGAGGAGTGAGAAACGAATTGGAACCATTTTGGGTAGTTGGAAGTCCGTGCATATTTTTTGGGGGAAATTATCGCCGTCGATTTTGATTTTAGCCGGGTCTGAGCAGCCGAAACCTATTTGACTTGCTGTTTTGATAATCGGTATGTCATCCGGTACGATGCCGATTAATTTGGCGCAGATGGTTTCGCAGGCGACCGGGTCGGTTCCGCCGATGAGCCAGCCGAGAGGTCTGGTTCTGCCGCGAATTGGGCCTTGACCATCCATTACTACGACGGCATCGATGATAGTCAAGGCGGGATTTAAAAATTTGAATATGTCGATAAGCAATTCGCAAAAATCGTCGGCATTTCCACCTTTCGCAAAGTGCCAGAGGGCCTTGCGTTTGCCGCTGACACAGCCGAACATATTTTTAACGGCGAATGTCGCAACCATTTGCTGGTGAGATTTGAACTTCGGCAGATTTATGATGACATCGGCATCGAGAGCGACAGAACTTATGCCGACTTTAGTGTTTTTTGTTCCTATCCAGCACCATTTTGGTTTGTCGAGCTGTTTTACCGGCACTGATAATTTCTTCAGTGGTTCCTCTAAACGTAATGCTTTTACGCAGGTAAAGACATTGCCCCAGGCCGGTGAATCGCCAACAAAAGGCCTTGCGCCGAAATCTTTGAAGAGCCGGGCGGTTTCGAGAATTACCGCAGGGTGGGTCTGAGTTGCGTGACGGCGAGACCTTGGGGCGATGAAATTCGGCTTAAGCAAAACGGTGTCACCCGGTCTTACTAATTTCTCCAGTCCGCCGAGAAGCTCGAACTGTCTTTGTAATGCTTCGGCAATCCCGGGCGGGCTGTAATCACTGCATCGAGACAATATCACTGTTGGATCGGGCATAGGGCGGTCAATAATTTGTCCGGGTACAGACGAGTAAGAATATTCTGACGGCAGGCTTAAGCACGGGCGGTTTACGCTCGGTTTCGCTGATGAACAGGCTGCCTTTGGGATTGCTGAAGAACAGGCCGCCTAAAGCTGTTTGGTCGCTGACGTATTCTTTCGGTCCGAGCAGGACAAAATCGCCCGGGCCCATTTTGAGTGCGAAGGCGGCGGCGCTGAAGGGAAACTCTCGCATTTTTGTCCGAGCATCTAAAAGTGGGATTGCAGCTCTTCTTATCGGTGGCGAAAATATGGGATAGGCGGTAACGTTGCATACACCTCTTGAGCCGGGGATTGTTTGGGCTGTTAGCCGCAGGGCAAGGATACCGGGCCCAATGTTTGCTCCTTCCCTTGAGCCGTAAGTTGAGGTGAAGAAGATGGTTTGTGGGCCGTCTAATCCGGTGATGGCAATGGACTCGGGCAGGCCGTCGGCCAACATCAGCGAGACTTTCGTTAATATTTTACCGCTGGCGGCAAGCACCAAATTATAGATTTCGTCCAACATTCGGATTTGGCCAAAGTGGACCGAAAACGAGTTGGCGCCGAAGGCATAAAAACTATTAAATCGCAGTGGCTTTGTGTATAAATTCTTGCGAGTATTATCCAGTTTGTCGATGTTTTCGGCTGGTATCTCAAAAATATGGAGGTCAAAATTTATCGTCTCAACTAACTGCGATGGGATTGGCTTGCCATCCTGACGGGGGGCAAGGTCACCGATTTTAACGTTTTCCCATATCGGCTCTTCTTCAGGAGCAGTACAACCTATCAGGCAAAAACCTAACAAGGCCAAAGACACAAGACACCAGAGGCCAGACCTAAGAGGGAAGACAGAGGACGGAAGACGGAGGATGGAAGACAGAAGGTCGAAGACAGAGGACAGATGTTTTGTCTCTGGCCTCGTGAGACTGGAATCTGTTACGGCCGCAATTTGAAAAGCACGAACCATAAAACTTGTCCTCGTGAAAACGGGGAATAGATTAGCAGTTGTGTAATTAACTGTCAATAAATTCGATGTTTCTATATCGTGTAGAATATGGTATCTTCTTGAAACGATTTTGTCGTTTTGTTTTAATAATACTGTTTGTTGTATAATGATGAATAGAATTTGAAAGGTGTAAAATAGATGAAAGTCAGTAAGCGTGCTCAGGATGTACCGCCATCGGCAACTCTCGCTGTTACTGCACGTGCTCAGGAACTAAAGGCACAGGGTGCGGACGTAGTTGGTTTTGGTGCAGGTGCGCCGGATTTTGATACGCCGGATTATATTAAGGATGCCGCTATCAAGGCGCTGAAGGCGGGTAAGACGAAATACACAGCCGCAGCGGGAATAATTGAACTGCGAACTGCCATAGCCAACAAGCTCAAAAAGGAAAATGGTATCGAATACAGTCCCGACCAGGTCATTGTTAATATCGGTGGGAAACACTCGGTCTATGAGGCGATGCAGGCGGTGCTTGACCCGGGTGACGAGGTTATCTTAGGTACACCATACTGGGTAACTTATCCTGAGACAATAAAGCTTGCCGGTGCTGTTGCTAAAATTATTCAAACCGATAGAGCTAACAACTACAAGATTACGCCGTCGCAGTTGAAAGAAGCCGTTACGGAAAAAACGGCTATGCTGTTGATTAACTCTCCAAATAATCCGGGCGGCTTTACTTATACGCCCGAAGAGCTAAAAACCATTGCAAAGATTCTCGAAGGAACAAATGTAATGGTGCTCTCGGATGAAATCTATGAAAAGCTGGTCTACGGCGATACCAAATTTGTGAGCTTTGCTTCGCTGAGTGAGGATGCCTACAACAGGACTCTGACTCTCAACGGTTTTAGCAAGACTTTCTCTATGACCGGCTGGCGTTTCGGATACACCGCGGGGCCGCTTGAGGTCATAAAAGCGATGGGTCGTCTTCAATCTCATATGACCTCGAACCCTGTAACCTTCTGTCAGTATGCGGCGATTGCGGCTTTAGGTGAGCAATCCGGGCAGGCCATAGAAAAAATGAGAGCAGAGTTCGAGCGTCGGGGCAAGTATATGGTAGAGCGGCTAAACAGCATTGAAGGCGTAGAATGCTCCGAATCGACCGGTGCATTTTACTGTTTCCCTGATGTTTCCAGCCATTATGGCCGAAATATTAATGGTACGAAAATTAACGGCAGTATGGATTTTGCAAAAGCACTTCTGGAACAGGCCAATGTGGCGCTGGTTCCGGGCCTGCCGTTTGGCTGTGATAATAATGTTCGTTTGAGTTTTGCCTGTTCGCTCGAGCAGATTACCAAAGGGTTAGACAGACTGGAAGAATGGCTAAAGCAATAAAAGACAGAAATCAAGAGTCAAAAGTCAGAAGTCAGATGTCAGAAGTCAGAGGTCAGAGGTCTTCTGTTCTCCGTCGTCTGTCGTCTGTCCTCTGTTGGCTGGCAATGCTTATTTTTACATTCCATGCCTGCACACATATGGTTGCAGCGGGTGATACCTGGGTTGCGATGGCGTGCGGACGACACTTTGTCAATCACGGAGTGGATACAATCGAGCCTTTCAGCGCAAACTCTCATAAAGCAGGACCGACGGAAGAAGAGATCGAGACCTGGCCCAATTGGGCCAAATGGATTGCTGACAAAGTCGGCATTAAGACAGTGAAATACTGGCATCCGACTGGCTGGATAAACCAGAACTGGCTGACGCACGTCATCTTCTATTCTCTGGTTCCCAAATCATCCTATGCAGACGGCGTGAGTTTTCCTTCCAATGCGCTGGTCTATTGGAAATTTGCTATTTACATATTGACCGTGATTTGTGTTTATTACACGGGTCGGTTATTGGGTGTTAATCCGGCTCTATGTGCGGTTTTTTCCTGCTTTGCGATGTTTACAGGCCGTTCGTTTCTCGATATTCGCCCCGCGGGTTTCTCGAATATGTTAGTGGCTGTCTTTTTGCTGATACTTGTTCTTGCTACGTATCGAAACGTGTTGTATATATGGCTTGTTGTGCCGGTAACGGTATTCTGGTGCAATGTCCACGGCGGATATATCTACGTATTTATAATGCTCATTCCGTTTATAGGCTTGCACCTGCTGACCAACTGCAATAGAAAATGGACCGCGATTTTATACAATGTTACTGCTTGGCCATTCTTATATTTTGTCCTTTCCAAAGCCGGCCTTACATTACCCACATTTCTGTTTTTCATCCTGGTGATAGTTTTGGATATTGTCCTGATTTTTTTCAAGAAAAATCGACTCACACTTTTGTAATCAGTGTAAGCGAACATGCTGCGAGATGGCGTAACATCCACGAATGGTGGCCTGCTTTCGACTGGGACAATCTGGTCGGTGATGAAAGACCTTTTTTAATAATGTATATTATTGCCTGGGTAACTCTTGCGGTTTGGGCTGTTGTCCTGATAAAAACTTCCAAATCTGTCACCCGGCAATCTAAGCGAAAAATAAATAGTACAGAGGAGTATCAACTGCCCAAAATCGATATCTCGATAATTCTTATTGCCGCCCTTACGATTTATATGGCCATCCGTTCCCGCAGGTTTATTCCGATAGCAGCCATTGCAGCCTGCCCGGTTATAGCAATGTTTATCGACCAGCTCGTTCGTGCAATTTCAGCAGTGCGAAACCTGCGGAAAAACAATCGTCTGATTGTCTCGGCGATGCCTTATAATCTGCAATTATTTTTTATCCTTGCCGGTGCCGGTGCGGTCTCGTTTTTTGGGACATGGTGGGGGCTTAAATTTAAGCGAATTTATCTGGATTCCTGGCCTCGCGACCCGAAATATACTTCTGTTTTTATGCGGATGACCGATTCGAGTCAAAAGCCTTTTTACGCCACCAAGTTTATAAAAGATAACAAGCTACAAGGGAATATGCTTAATTACTGGACGGAGGGAGGTTTCATTGCCTGGGGTCAGGAACCGGACCCGAATACCGGTCGAACACCTCTGCAATTATTTATGGATGGCAGGGCACAGGCGGCGTATAACCGCGAAGCCTTTGAGGAGTGGTCTACTATTATGGCCGGAGGTATGATTACAGGCCAGATAGCCGCACGTGCCGAGGCCAGGAGACAGAGTGTAAGCAGTGACGATTATGTACAGATTGGCCAATGGATGGATGAACAGCTCAGAAGTTATAATGTCTGGGTAGTCTTAATGCCATACACAGAGTATCGTACCCCTCCGCCGCAGGAGTATTATCGAAAAATGTCCTATCACACTATACAAGGTATTGAACGTAATCTCAATTGGCCTCTTGTTTTCTTGAATAATAAGCAAAAATTGTACGTCGATGTAAGAACTCCACGGGGTAAGAAACTTTTCGATGGCATATTTAACGGAAAGACCCTTTATCCTGATGATTTCCATCGCAATCTTATTTATGGCCGGAGCTGGCTTTTCTACCGTCGTGGGATAGCTGAAAAAAAGAAGGGCTTTAATTTTCTCGTCAGAGCCTTCGATTTGAATCCATCGCCTGCCCCAATGCGTGAGATGATATTAGTTGCTTCGAGGTTCGACGAGATAAGACCTGATGTTAATAAGTTTTGTGAAAATTATGTTCGCGAATTCATAGAAAATGAGGCTGCCTGGGCCAAGTTAGACGGCTATCGCGATAGAGTTGAAGCCACACGGTTAGCATGCTTTTATTTGGGGGATGTTGCCCGTGCACAGAGAAACACGACACTCGTGAACTTTTACGCCGCTCAGGAGGAAAAATGTTTGGGCGAATTACTCAGGTTAGCTCAAAGCAAGAGATGGTAAGTAAGTGAGGGAGACGCACGAAATTCGAAACAAATCCGAAATTCAAATGCTCGCACCTGCTATAACGCCGGTACAGGTGTTCAAATTTTCAAAACTTACTATTTTAGTCATTAGGTGTTGTTTAGGATTTCGAGATTCGGATACCTGCTTTCGCAGGCACAGTTTTAATAACATAGTTTGTTTTTGATTATGACTGAACTGGTAAACAATGTTTCTATCAGTATTTTTTTCCCCTGCTATAACGAACAGGACAATATCACCCTCGTAGTAGAACAGGCACTTACGGTCCTGGAAAAGCTAAATGCTGACTTTGAAGTAATAATCGTTAACGACGGCAGTTCCGACAGCACAGGTCAAGTTGCCGAGGAGATTGCCGGCCGAAAGGACAGGGTAAAAGTTGTGCATCATCGGACTAATCTCGGATACGGAGCGGCCTTGCAATCCGGCTTCAAAGCGGCTACAAAAGAGCTTGTGTTTTATACCGACGGCGACGGCCAATTCGATATTAACGAAATGCCGCCGCTGCTGGGTTTAATGAAGCAATACGATATTGTTAGCTGCTATCGATTGAACCGTCAGGATAATCTCATACGCAAAATCAATGGCTGGTGCTGGACGAAACTGGTTTGCCT
>SMTZ1_10008867_pt1 | contig 10948 bp, 9 predicted proteins | sample DeeMarSWOR136_30_FD_25667 | JGI IMG/M metagenome (IMG submission 25667)
GCGCCTTGATTGGGCCATAGTACTTTTCGGCAAGCGTGAAGACCTCACGTGGCTGCACATCGCCCACCACCACGAGAATGGCGTTGTTCGGCGTGTACCAGCGGTCGTACCAGGCCCGCAGGTCACTGGCCTTCATTATTTCAAGATCGCGCATCCAGCCAATGATCGGGTTCCGGTAGGGGTGCACGCGGTAGGCGGTATTCATGAATTTTTCGTACAGCAGTGAATCCGGTTGATCCTCGGTGCGCAACCGTCTCTCCTCCATGACCACCTTGATCTCGCGCCCGAACTCTTCGGGATCCAGCACAAGGTTGCGCATCCGATCCGCTTCATTCTCGAAACTCACCGCGAGGCGCGACTTCTCGAGCATTTGGTAGTAGCCAGTGTAATCGTAGTGCGTGAAGGCATTCTCCCGGCCGCCGTTCTCCGCGATGATGCGCGAGAACTCGTTGGGCTTGAGGCGCGCAGTGCCTTTGAACATCATGTGCTCCAGTACATGCGACATGCCGGTCAGCCCCTCCGGCTCGTCCATGCTTCCGACCTTGTACCAGAGCTCCGACACGACCACCGGCGACCGGTGATCCTCCTTCACAATGACGCGCAATCCATTGGCGAGCGTTCTCTCGCTCACCTTGCCGGACTGACTGCAACCCGCCAGCGCGAGTGCAAAGAGAATGACTGCAACGACTGTCTGTCGCATAGGGTTACCTTTTATAATGCTGCGAGTGGCCCACGTAGAATAGACGAAGCCTGTCCCGTTGGTAATTGCATGACCGCTCCCACGAGACCCGACAACAACACTTCAGCGCCGCGTAGCGCGCGCGATCCCGGCGGGTTGCTCGGGCGCCTGCGTGCCGGTCTCGCTTCCGCGCGCCAGTCGCTCGGGCATGGGCTCTCGGATCTCCTGCTCGGCGCGCGCGCGCTGGACGCCAGTCTGCTCGACGATCTCGAATCCCTGCTTCTCTCGGCCGATATCGGAATTGAAACAACGGAATTCCTTCTGTCTGACGTCGCCGCCCGCGTCGGCCGCAAGGAACTTGCCGACACCCGGGCCGTATACGCGCTGTTGAGACAGCGCATCCTTGAGATTGTTCAGCCAGTGAGCCAGCCGCTCAGGGTCGATCCGGCGGTACGACCATTTGTCATCATGGCCGTAGGTGTAAATGGCGTTGGCAAGACCACGACCATCGCCAAGCTCGCCCATCAACTGAAACGCGCCGGGCACCCGTTGATACTCGCTGCCGGCGACACGTTCCGGGCAGCCGCAGTGGATCAGCTCAAGGTGTGGGCACAGCGACTGGACGTGCCGCTGGTGGCACAGCCCCCGGGATCGGACGCAGCCGCGGTGGCCCACGACGCCTTGCACGCCGCGCGGGCCCGCGCCACCGACGTGCTGATCGTTGATACCGCCGGTCGGCAACATACACATGCCGGGCTGATGGACGAACTGAAGAAGATCAAACGCGTACTGCAGAAGATCGATCCCGCCGCCCCGCACGAGGTGATGCTCGTGCTGGACGCCAGCACCGGCCAGAACGCCATCTCCCAGCTAAAGCACTTCCACGAGGCCGTTGGGGTCACTGGCATTGCGCTCACCAAGCTCGATGGCACCGCGAAAGGTGGCATCCTGATCGCCATCGCGCGGCAGTACCGCATACCCTTGCGCTTCGTAGGTGTCGGCGAGGGCCTGGAAGATTTGCAGGTATTCAATGCCGGGGACTACGTGGAGGCGCTGCTGCCCATGCAGCCCTGAACCCGACGCATGATCCAGTTCAGTCATGTCTTCAAACGCTATCCAGGCGGCTTCGACGCCCTGAAGGACGTGAGCTTCGAGTTGGCGCAGGGCGAAATGGCCTTCATCACCGGGCACTCTGGCGCCGGCAAAAGTACGCTGCTCAAGCTCATTACTCACATTGAGGTTCCGACGCGCGGTAGCCTGCTGGTCAATCACAAGAACGTCGCGCGCCTCGCGCGCCGCCAGTTGCCTTACTTTCGTCGTTCGGTGGGCGTCGTGTTCCAGGATTACCGGCTGCTCACGGATCGCACGGTGTTCGACAACGTGGCACTGCCCCTCGTGGTCGCCGGTGTGCCGGCGCGCGAAACTGGCCGGCGCGTGCGCGCCGCGCTCGAAAAGGTGGGACTGCTGCAAAAGGAGCGGATATTCCCGTTGCAACTCTCAGGCGGCGAGCAACAACGCGTCGGTATCGCGCGCGCAGTGGTTAATCGCCCGCCGCTCCTGCTCGCTGACGAGCCGACCGGCAATCTCGACGCTGCGCTGTCGGACGAGATCATGGAGCTGTTTCTCGATTTCCACCGCCACGGCACAACCGTGCTTATCGCCTCCCACGACCAGCGACTGATCGCGAGTAGCGGCAAGCGCGTGCTCGAGCTTCGCCTTGGCGAGGTCGTGGCGGACCACGGTGGCGGCGCATGAAGGCGTGGGTCGTTCGTCACCTGCAGGTGTTTTTCGCGACCTTGGGCGAGCTTGTCCACGCGCCGGTCGCAAACGGCATGACGATCGCTGTGATCGGCGTGACGCTTGCGCTGCCCGCGACGCTATATGTCGGCGTGCAGAACCTGCAGCGCCTGAGCGGCGGCATTGACGCGGCGGGCCAGATATCGCTCTTCCTCAAACGGGATACGGCGCAGAAGGAAATCGATGCGCTTGCCGTGCGGTTGCGCAAGCGCAACGAAGTCGAGAGCGTAAGCTTCCTCTCACCGGACGCTGCACTGGAGGAATTCAAACGGGCATCGGGCTTCGGCGCGGCACTGGATGCGCTTCAGCGCAATCCGCTGCCGCCGGTACTGCTGGTGACTCCCGCGTCGCGGCATCGCACACCCACGGCGTTGCGCACACTCACTGAAGAATTTGGAAAAATCGGGGCCGTAGAGCTCGCACAGTTCGATCTCGAATGGGTGCAACGATTGCAGGCGATCCTGCGGCTCGCCGAGCGCGGCGTATGGATTCTGACGGCGCTACTCGCGGTGGCGGTTTTACTGATTGTCGGCAACACGATCCGCCTTGCGGTTCTCAACCGGCGCGAGGAAATCGAGATAGTGAGATTGGTCGGCGGCACTGATGCCTTCATCCGCCGCCCTTTTCTCTACGCGGGCACGCTTCAGGGGGCCTTCGGTGCGCTACTCGCATGGCTACTGGTCGCCGGAACCCTGGCGTTGATGAGCGGTCCCATTGGTGAGCTGGGTGCCTTGTATGGGACTGGTGCCGCGGCAGCGGGACTCGGCGGCTCGGCCAGCATGGCACTATTGGCTGGGGGCGCGGGGTTGGGGTGGCTTGGATCCCGCATCGCTGTGGAAAGGCATTTACGACGCATTTTCTAGGGCCAGCGGGCCACCCGAGCAGTATCGTTTGGACAATCTTGCATTTACTTGAGTTAATTAGTAAACTTTTCCCATACTTTGGCACTCAAATAGTCAGAGTGCTAAAATGCCGTGATCACAGCGGCCGAACCGACCCACGAGGGCCTAGATAATGACGCAAACGTTGCCGGTTGCCATCAACCTTTACCCGGACAAGGGTCTCGCGGCCTACGCACGCACGGTCAATTCGCTGCCAGTGCTGAGTGCCGAAGAGGAACGCGAGCTCGCCAACCGCTACCACACCCGGAATGACCTTGAAGCGGCGCGCCAGCTGGTTATGTCGCACCTGCGCTACGTGGTACGCATCGCCAAGGGATTTGGCGGTTACGGCCTCCCCCAGGCTGACCTGATCCAGGAAGGCAACATTGGTCTCATGAAAGCCGTGAAGCACTACGATCCGGCACGCGGTGTACGCCTCATGTCATTCGCGGTGCACTGGATTCGCGCCGAAATCTACGACTACATCCTGCGCAACTGGCGTATCGTCAAGGTCGCCACCACCAAGGCACAGCGCAAGCTGTTCTTCAACCTGCGCAAGACGCGCACCCGTCTTGGCTGGATGAATCAGGACGAAGTTGCCCGACTGGCCAAGAATCTCAACGTATCGACGGAAGCCGTTCAGGAGATGGAGGCACGGCTCGCCAGCCCGGATGTGTCCTTCGACGCCGATAATTCGGAAGATGACGACGACAGCTTCCGTGCCGCGCCGGCAGGCTACCTGCCGGACATGCGCTTCAACCCGGAGAGAGTCGTGGCCCAGCGCGACCACGAAGTCACGCGCGAAGACAGCTTGAAGACCGCGATGGCGGAACTCGACGCACGTTCACGCGATATCATCCAGCGTCGCTGGCTGGATGAAGAGAAACCAACGTTGCACGAGCTGGCCGCGGAATACGGCGTATCCGCGGAACGCATTCGCCAGATCGAAAAGAAAGCGCTCGACAGCATGAAAAACCTGTTAACCGCCTGACCGGCAGCGCGCTGCAGCTAAACAAGAAGGGCTTCCCTAGCGGGAAGCCCTTTTCTTTTGCTTCTTGGTTGTCGTTATGTTTCGCGCAAGCGCCTGCGCGATCAAATCGGCAAGCGTTGCGAAGACGCGCCCCGATCGGACGTTGGCATGCGGTCCCTGCGTGGAAAAATGACCTGTGAGGGGTGCGTCTCAGGCCGACGCTCACCCTACGCGTTCACGAAATCCGCGGCAAGCAGGCGGATTGGAACCGTACATTCAAAGACGATGCTCGTTTCAGCGATGCAACAGCATCTGACGAAGATCGCGCCGGGCGGCGCATCTCCCGGCCTGTATGGGCGTGTCACGTCGGGCAGCTGACACCCGTGCCACCGAGTCCGCAATAGCCATTAGGATTCTTGGCGAGGTACTGCTGATGGTAGTCCTCGGCATAATAGAAATCGGGCGCCTCCCGAATCTCCGTGGTGATCGGCCCAAAGCCAACCTTGGCAAGCGCTGCTGAAAACAGATCCCGCGAGGCAAGCGCCGCACTCATCTGCACCGTAGAGTAGGTATAGATCGCCGAACGATATTGCGAACCGACATCGTTGCCCTGGCGCATCCCCTGCGTGGGATCGTGCGCCTCCCAGAAAACCCTGAGCAACGTCTCGTAGCTCACAACCGCCGGGTCATACACGATCAGCACTACCTCGGTATGGCCGGTCATTCCCGAACATACTTCCTTATACGTAGGATTTTTTGTGTAACCCCCGGCATAGCCCACGGCAGTTGTGTACACGCCCGGCAATTGCCAGAACTTGCGCTCCGCGCCCCAGAAACAGCCAAGCGCAAATACCGCCTGCTCCAGACCGGTCGGGAACGGTCCCGCCAATGGATTGCCGTTCACGAAGTGTTTCTCCGGGATCGGCATGCGCTCGGAGCGCCCGGGCAATGCCTCTCCGGCTGTCGGCATCTGCGCCTTCTTCTGAGTCCACAACATGGCGATCTCCTTGCGAATCAGCTGATGCTACACATCAGCGACGTTTGTCGGAACGCTGCCGATTCGCCTTACGCCGCGAACCTGCCGGATTTGCCCCTGCCCGCTTCTTCGTCGCCACGCCAGAGGCGCGCCGTGCGCGTGGTGCAGCGGGCAGTCCGGTGTGTTGGGTGCGAAACCGCGTTTTCGCGTTGCGCCCGCCTGCCGCCATCTCGCCCGTGCCAACGGGTTGATACGCGGGAATCAGCTGGTGCTTGGCGGGCCCGATCAGGTCGGCTCGCCCCATGCGCCGCAGGGCGATTCGCAGCACTGGCCAGTTGTTGGGATCGTGGTAGCGCAGGAATGCCTTATGCAAGCGTCGCACCTTCAGGCCCTTGGGGATGTGTACCACCTCGCTGGTACGGCTCACCTTGCGCAGCGGGTTCTTGCCTGAGTGGTACATGGCAGTCGCCGTGGCCATCGGACTCGGCAAGAACGCCTGCACCTGATCGGCGCGAAAGCCATTGCGCTTCAACCACAACGCCAGCTCGAGCATGTCCTCGTCGGTGGTGCCCGGATGCGCGGCGATAAAGTAAGGAATCAGGTACTGCTCCTTGCCGGCTTCCCTGGAGTATTTGTCGAACAACTCTTTGAAGCGGTAGTACGTGCCCATGCCGGGTTTCATCATCTTTGAAAGTGGCCCCTCGCGCAGGTGCTCAGGCGCGATCTTGAGGTAGCCCCCGACGTGGTGCTGCACCAGTTCCTTTACATAGGCTGGCGACTGAATGGCAAGGTCATAGCGCACCCCGCTGCCGATCAACACCTTCTTGATGCCCGGGAGTTCGCGCGCGCGACGGTAGAGCCGGATGAGTGGCGCATGATCGGTATTCAGGTTGGGACAAATGTCCGGGTAGACGCATGAGAGCTTGCGACATGCCGACTCGATTTCACCCGACTTGCAGGCAAGCCGGTACATGTTGGCAGTTGGCCCGCCGAGGTCCGAGATGACGCCCGTAAACCCGGGAACGCTGTCGCGGATGGTTTCGATCTCGCGAATCACGGACTCCTCCGAACGGCTCTGGATGATGCGCCCCTCATGTTCGGTGATGGAGCAAAACGTGCACCCGCCGAAGCAGCCGCGCTGGATCGCGATAGAGAAACGAATCATTTCGTAAGCAGGAATCTTCTGCTTGCCGTAACTCGGGTGCGGTACACGCTGATACGGCAACTCATAGATCGCGTCCATCTCCTTCATGGCAAGCGGAATCGGCGGCGGATTGAGCCACACGTCGCGATCGCCATGGCGTTGCACCAGTGCACGTGCATTGCCGGGATTGGACTCGAGATGCAGTACGCGCGAGGTATGGGCGTACAGCACCGCATCGGCCGCCACGTCCTCGAAGGCCGGCAGACGAATCACGGTACGGGTGCGATCGATTTTCGATGGGCGGCGCTCAAAGCGAACGACGTTGCCGACGGCCTCGTCGCGCGCCAAGCCGCGCATGTCTTCCTCGGACGCGTAGGGGTTGACCGCCGGATGCACTGGACCGGGCAAGTCAATGCGGGTGGAATCGATCTCCACAAAACCCTCGCGTGGCGCGGAGCACGCAAATGCCGTACCCCGAAGATCAGTGACGTCCCCGATCTTCTGTCCAGCCGCCAGCCGATGCGCGATCTCGCATATCTGCCGCTCGGCGTTGCCGAATACGAGGAGGTCGGCCTTGCTGTCGAACAGGATCGAGCGGCGTACCTTGTCGGACCAGTAATCGTAGTGGGCGATGCGCCGCAACGATGCCTCGATACCGCCGACCACGACCGGCACATCTCCGAACGCCTCGCGCGTCCGCTGGGCATAGACGATGACCGAGCGGTCCGGACGCCTGCCGGCCATGCCCTCCGGCGTGTAGGCGTCGTCCGAGCGTATTCGCCGGTCAGCGGTATATCGGTTCACCATTGAGTCCATGTTTCCGGCGGTGATACCGAAGAAGAGATTCGGCCGCCCCAGCGCGCGGAACGGCTCCGCGGATCGCCAGTCGGGCTGCGCAATAATACCGACCCGAAAACCCTGAGCTTCCAATACGCGTCCCACCAGCGCCATGCCAAAGCTCGGGTGATCGACATAAGCGTCACCCGTCACCAGGATCACATCGCAGGAATCCCAGCCAAGCGCATCCATTTCCCCGCGTGACATCGGCAGAAAGGGCGCCGGCAGCAGTCGGCTCGCCCAGAACTTGCGGTACGAAAAAAGATCGCGCGCGGTTTGCATACAGTCAACAGACGGGGGGACGCACCGAATTATACCGGAGTGCGCGGCTCGGCCCCGGCTAAGCACCCACGCCCGCAGGGGGATATTGTCGGACCGGCCGCCATCACCCGCCGGTCGAAGAGATTGGTCCCCACCGGATGGGTCGAGCGCTGAGAGGGGGGTTGGGCGCTTGTGGCACCAGCGGCGGTGCGGCTCGCATCGTCGGGTTGCGCTACACTTTCTCGCTCGCATCAGCGCGTGTGCTATCCAGCCGGATCCGGGAATTCGCTTTGTCCAATACCGTTCATCCCACTGCTATTGTCTCCCCGCGGGCCGAACTTGGCAGCGGTAACCATATCGGCGCCTTCGCCGTCATCGAGGACGATGTGCGCCTCGGCAACAACAACCGCATCGCCGGGCACGTTGTCGTGAAGCGCTACACACAAATGGGTAACAACAATGCGGCATATGAAACCGCCGTCCTGGGTGGCGAACCGCAGGATCTGAAGTTCAAGAACATGGCGTCGTATCTGCGCATAGGCGACGACAATGTCTTTCGAGAGGGCGTTACCGTAAACCGCGCCAGCAAACCTGACGCAGCGACAGTGCTCGGCGATGGCAACTTTCTCATGTGCACCGCGCACATCGGTCATGACTGCCAGGTCGGCAACCATGTGGTCATGGCACCTTCCGCCGGTCTCGGTGGCCATGTGTCAGTGGGCGACAGGGCTTTTATTTCTGGGGGCGTGATGGTGCACCAGTTCACTCACATCGGCACGCTCGCGATGGTGGGCGGCAACGCCAAGATCACCCAGGACGTATTGCCGTACATGATCGCTGACGGCAACCCCGCCGAGGTTCGTGGGCTGAATGTCGTCGGCCTCAAGCGCGCCGGGCTCAGCCGCGAAGATATTGCGATGCTCAAGGATGCATATCGAATCCTCTTCACGCGCGGACGTCTACTGGAGGATGCGCTTCGGGAGCTGACGGCCATCGACTCCGCCCATGTAGCCCAATTGGTCGGATTTATCCGCAACGCCAAGCGCAGCTTCCACCGCGCCCGCGACTAGACGGCACTCGCGCACGGGCAGCGCATCGGCCGCCACCCGTTACGCGGATGATGACTGGATAAACTCCAGTGCGTTGCCATCAGGATCACGACAGAATAGCGCGGCACGACCGGATCGGCTCAGTGTGTAGCCAATCCCGGCGCCATCCAGAGCGACCCTGAGTGGCTTGATATCATGGACCTGTATGGCAGTGTGGCGGTCACGACCGCCATGCACCGGGCGTCCACTCGTCGGATCGGGATTCGGCAGTTCCAGCAAATGGATCTGCTGCGTGCCAATGGCAAGCCACGCCCCCGGATAACCCAGATCGGGGCGATCGGGCAATACGCGCACGCCCAGCACATCACGGTAAAACGCCAGCGCGCGCTCCGTGTCCGCTACCAGCAAGCTCGCGTGCGCGATGCCAAGGTATTGCGTCATGACGGGGAGTTTACGCAATCCCGCATCGCGAACGTAACGTCGGTTTACCGGCTCCTTTGCCGGCGCTAACCTAGCTGCCACGCATGAGCGCCGTCATTGATTCTGCTGCCGCAGAGCGGCCTTTCCCTCGCGCGGAGTTGGCACGCGAGTTCCGTGGCTTTCTGCCAACCGAATGCGTGTTGTCCACCGAAGAGGATCTTCGACCTTACGAATGCGATGGGCTCTCGGCCTACCGGCGCGTACCGGGTCTGGTCGTGCTGCCGGAGACCATCACGCAGGCCGCCCAAGTTCTGAAGATCTGCGCGGCGCGCAATATTGCCGTGGTCGCGCGCGGTGCCGGCACCGGACTCTCAGGCGGCGCGCTGCCGCTTGAACGAGGTGTACTCCTCTCGCTCGCCAAGTTCACGCATATCCTGGACATTGACCCGCTCAATCGCACGGCAACCGTGGAGCCAGGCGTGCGCAACGCCGCGATCACTTCCGCCGTCGCCCTGCACGGCTTGTATTACGCGCCCGACCCCTCCTCCCAAATTGCCTGCTCGATTGGCGGCAACGTGGCGGAGAATGCCGGCGGCGTGCACTGCCTGAAGTACGGCCTGACGGTGCATAACGTGCTCGGTCTCAAATTCCTCACCATGGACGGCGAGCTCATCAGTGTTGGCGGCAAGACGCTCGACACGCCCGGATACGATTTGCTCGCGCTCATGAACGGGTCCGAGGGAATGCTCGGCGTGATCGTCGAGGTGACGGTGAAGTTGCTGCCCAAGCCCGAGCGCGCGCAGGTAGTGCTGGCGGCATTCGACAACATCGAAAAGGCCGGCGAAGCCGTGGCGACCATCATTGCCAGCGGCTTCGTGCCCGGCGGCCTCGAGATGATGGACAATCCGACGATCCGCGCTGCTGAAGACTATCTTCATGCCGGTTATCCGGTGGACGCAGCTGCGATTCTGCTGTGTGAGCTCGACGGCACCAACGAGGAAGTCTCCGAGGGCATTGGTCGCGAGCGACTCAAATTTTGGGCCGGACGCAAGGCCGCCTTCCCGGCCGTGGGTCGCATCTCGCCGGATTACTACTGCATGGACGGAACCATCCCGCGCAAGCATCTCGGCCCGGTGCTGCGCCGAATCGGTGAGCTCTCCCGGGAGTACGGACTGCCGGTCGCCAATGTCTTCCATGCAGGCGACGGTAATCTGCATCCGCTTATTCTGTATGACGCCAACAAGCCCGGAGAACTGGAGCGCACCGAGGAACTGGGTGGCCGGATTCTCGAGCTGTGCGTCGAGGTCGGAGGCACGATCACCGGCGAACACGGCGTCGGGATGGAAAAGATCAACCAGATGTGCGTTCAGTTCAGCAAGGAAGAACTCACGCAATTCCATGCGCTCAAGGGTGCCTTTGATCCCCGCGGCCTGCTGAACCCCGGCAAGGCGGTTCCGACGCTCGTACGCTGCGCCGAATTCGGGCGCATGCATGTGCACGGCGGACAGCTCAAGTTTCCCGAGATCGAGCGTTTCTGATGCGCGAGGATGTCGATCTCGCGAAGGATCTGGCCGAGCAGGTGCGCGCGGCACGCGGTCCGCTTGCAATCGTCGGCAGCGGCAGCAAGCGCTTCTACAGCGGCACTGTGCACGGCACGATGCTCGATGTCACCGGTCACCGCGGCATCGTCGAGTACGAGCCCACCGAATTGGTGATCACCGCGCGTGCCGGCACATCCCTAAAGGATATTGAGCGCGCCCTTGCCGAAAAGGGCCAGATGCTCGCCTTCGAGCCGCCGCATTTTGGCGACGGTGCGACGCTCGGTGGAACCATCGCCTGCGGCTTCTCCGGTCCGCGCCGGCCCTTTGCCGGCAGCGCGCGCGACTTCGTGCTCGGGACGCGCATCGTAAACGGCAAGGGAGAAGTACTGTGCT
>SMTZ1_10016897_pt1 | contig 10948 bp, 10 predicted proteins | sample DeeMarSWOR136_30_FD_25667 | JGI IMG/M metagenome (IMG submission 25667)
AAAACATTAAAAGATACTCAACTCAATTTACTCTCAAAATTTAATGAAATCTATGATAATTTAACCAAGATTGCTGAAAAAGTAGGAAGGAATTTTGATATTGAGTTCAAGGGAATCGATTTTTCTCCCGCTCCCTATCCCAAAATTGAAAAAAGTATTGGTACTGCTATTGAAAAACTAGGGATTGAATATTTTGGAGCTAATGGAACGCTAACTGGTGTAGCTTTGATTAAGAATTCAATCCCAATTAATAAAGAAAAAGTTATAGGATTTTCAGGCTTTATGCAACCGGTTTTAGAAGACTTCATATTATCAAAAAGATTGTCTGAAAACAAATTTAATTTAGATTCATTAATATTGTATTCTACCATGTGTGGAGCAGGACTTGATGTAGTTCCACTTCCAGGAGATATAACGGAACGCGAATTATTTTACATTTTGCTTGATATTTGTACGATATCTGTAACCTTAAATAAACCTTTAACTTGCAGATTAATGCCGATTCCTGGTAAATCTTCAGGTGAAGAAGTTGAGTTTGATTTTGAATATTTTGCTCCCACGAAAATAATTGACTTTAGAAGAATTAGTGGAGAGAATAAGAATGATTTATTTAATCGAAATGAGAAAAATTTGAAATTTCTTTAATAAAATTTTTTAGAATGATTATCTAATTATACATTTGAAAAGTCTCAAAAATTATATTTTAGTTTATTATATGAAAGAGAATAATAAGAACAAACCCTTGAGATTCTTTAATGAGGCAGTTGAATATATTGATAAATTCAATACTCAAGACCTAGTCATCGAAGAAAGTATTGTTAATATAAGGACAGTAGATCATAATTCTATCTTTTTGAGAGATGAAATGATAAATGAGTTAAATAATTTAAGAGATATAATAAAAAACAATCCGGATTTAAAAATTAAAGCTCTATCTAAAAAAGAAAGAGAAATTTTTTACAATTTCATTAAATTTTATAGAATTTGCCCTTTATGCGGAAATCCTAATCACTTTTTCAATTTAAAGAAAATGTTTTTTGAAGAAGATAAAAAATATGTCATTGAAGATTTAATAAGATTAATGACAATTAATAAAGGAAAATTAAAGAAAATTAATCTTCAATTTGGAGTTCCATGCTGTAATTGTTATACGCAATATCTAAAAGAATAATTTTCATTTTAAATAATCAATTACTTTTCCACTTTGAGTAATTTCATAATAAATCTCATTTGAATCTTCATCCAAAATAGACTTAATACAAAAAGCTTTGATTAAAAAATCAATATGGTAATTAAACATCGAATCATCCTCTATAATTTTGTCTTCAATAAGTTTTTTTAACAAATTTTTTTTTGAAATCTGTTTTACTTCGTTTAATATCTCCAGAATTTCTCTTCTAATGTAATTGTTGATAGCTTTAAGATATAATTCATGTAAATACCGTGTTCCCTCAACAGTTTTGCTAAATTCTTCCATAGTAGTATAATTTTTGAAATCAAACTCATCAGGCATATTTAAGAAAAATAATAAAGAAAAAAAAATCTTGTGATTCGAATTCGAAATCTATAATGAAATATTAAAGGGCTTTAAATAATTGAATTTAAAGAAGATTATTGAGCTTAACATTAATTGAAAGAGTGGAACAAAAATGGACAAAATAAAATTATCGCATAATCCCAAAATTGAATCTGTTAATAATAAAGAGAAAGTTGGGAACAAAATTGAGAGTCTATGGAGTGAAAATTCGACTACTAATAGGAATTCTAAATACGAATCCAAAAAGCTTATAGTAAAATTAGAGACTAGTGGAATTGAGAAAAGAAAAATTTCATTAAAATTGGAAAGTGATAGTCCTAAAGCTTCTTCTAGCAATTACACACTCATCTCCGAATTAATAAAAGAATTTTTTAATGGCACTTATCACTTTGAATAAAATAATTTTAAGAATTCTCTATGAATGATTTCTTCTGATAGAAATTAAAAGAAAAATATTTTATTATAGCACTCTTATTTCTTCATTAATTTGAATTTAAAAGTAAATTTGATGAGGAAAAATGAATTTTGGAGAAATAAAAAATTTATTAGGCGCTGACGGAGATAATTTATTAAACCATGTATGTACAGGAATTCTTAAGGATAAAATTCACCTTCCTGGCCCAGATTTTATTGAACGTGTTGTGGAACATTCAGATAGGAATAATTTAGTATTAAATAATCTAGCTCGCTTATTTAATCAAACAGGAAGATTAGCTGGAACAGGATTCTTATCTGTACTACCTGTTGATCAAGGAATTGAACATACAGCTTCAGCTAGTTTTGCTGCTAATCCCTCTTATTTTGATCCAGAAAATATAATTAAGCTTGCTATTAACGGAGGCTGCAATGCTGTTGCTTCTACTTGGGGGATTCTAGGTTCAATTTCAAGAAGATATGCTTATAAAATTCCTTTTATCGTTAAAATTAATCATAATGAACTCCTAACAAAACCAGAACTTTCGGATCAGACACTTTTTGCGAATGTAGAACAAGCATTTAATATGGGTGCTGCTGCTGTAGGAGCAACAGTATATTTTGGTTCTAAAGAATCTAGACGGCAAATCCAAGAAATTAGTGAATCATTTAGATATGCTCATGAGTTAGGATTAGTTTGTGTTCTTTGGTGTTATTTAAGAAATAAAGAAGAATTCATAAAGGAAGGCAAGGATTATCACACTGCAAACGATTTAGAAAGTCAAGCGAACTATTTAGGAGTTACTATTGAAGCAGATATCATAAAACAAAAATTATCCACTCTTAACAGGGGATTCCTTGATTTAAAATTTGGTAAAACAGATACTCTTGTGTACGAGAAACTTGCAACCGATCATCCAATAGAATGGAATCGGTACCAAGTTGCAAATTGCTTTATGGGAAGAGCAGGTTTGATAAATTCAGGGGGAGAATCTGGTGGAACTGATCTTCAAGACGCAATCACTGCAGCAGTTATTAATAAACGTTCAGGAGGAATGGGCTTAATATTAGGACGGAAAGCTTTTAAAAAACCAACTCCGGAAGGAATTAAAATTTTAAATGCAGTTCAAGATGTTTATTTATGTGAGGAAATCAAAATTGCCTAACTATTATCTTTTTTCTCTTTTTTGATTAAATTAAAATTTATAAATAAAATATAATTACTTAAGAACTAATTTTTTTCAACAGAATTATGGGAAAAGATAGGAAATTTAGACCAGAATCTATTAATAATCCTTACAAGGTTAAACAGGAACCCTCTTCTTCCAGAAGAACTTTTGTGGATTTTAATACTCGTAGAATTTGTCCAGCATGCGGACATGATATCAAAATAGATCATAATTTTTGCAAGTATTGTGGAGTTGATTTAAGCACTATAGAGCCAATCGGTAGAGATGAGATATCAAAACAGCTTGCAATAACAGCTGTAACTGATCCAGATCCTGAGGTCAGAAAAGAAGCTGTTGATACATTAGGGGATTTTGGAGATAATAGAGTTTTAGGAGTTCTCACCTATGTTCTATTGAATGATCTAGATGAAAATGTAAGAAAGGAGGCTGCTGATGAGCTAGGAGACCTACATCATCCATTTAGTCTAGATGCATTAGCAAAAGCACTTAAAGACGAAAGTGTAATCGTGCGAAAAGAAGCTATTGAAGGATTAAAAAAGATTAAAAAGAAGACCAAACCGAAAGAAATGGATGAAGGAAAACCAGAAAGTAGAGGAATTGAAAAAGATAATTCCGAACCAGAAGAATCGAGTAAATAAAAATGTAATAGTTCAATTCTTTTTCGGAATCTCTGGCAATGATTATTTCAGCCTTTCTAGCATTAGAAGGTAATTCAATCTTATTATTTTCAGCATAAGATTTAAGATCTTTCACGGTCATTGAGTTAAAATCTTTTACATCTTTAGAATTATTAGTTGGTGTTTTGCTAATTGGAGATAATGGATCCTTTCCCGTTGATAATTGTTCCTTTTCTTTTTCTAATACTTCAACAGCCTCAACAATCCCTTGTGTTTCATCAAAATAGACTCTTAAGATGTGTTGATCTAATTCAATCATATCTTTTGGAACCTTTTTAACCGGTTCCCACTCAGTTTCTTCTACGTCTTTCCCAAAAACTTTCGCCGTTTTTGATACCGTAGCATAAAGAGTATAACCTAGGATGAGATTTACTCTTTTATAACCCTTAGAAACTTCAGTTTTAATAATCTTCTCTTTTATCTTTTGTTGTTGACTTTCTGATAAGCCTAATATTTTACGAGTAGTGGTAGAACTTACCATTGTTGGTTCAATTTTTGTCGATGGGACACTTTGAGCATAAGATGAAGTTACTACTTTACTACCATTATCATGTAATGCTGGTGAGAAATACTCTTCTTTAATTTGAGCTTTAGTGGATTTTGGGGAAATACTTGTAATAGTTGCTTGAATACCTCTTTCTCTCTCTATATTTCGGACATACCGCATATCTTCTAGGCGTTCCGTAACTTCCATCGATTCTAATCTAAAAGCATTTAAAAATTCTGTGGGTTCATCTCCAGCATCTACAGAAACAATCTTGCAGCGATGATATCGAGAATCATTCATAAGTTCTTCCTGTACTGTTTGAGCTACTCTTGAACTTATGAATCGTTTTCGAACTGGTGATTTTGGGCCTTTCCAGATGAAGATTCTTCTTAAGTCTTCTCGAATTATGACTAGAACTTGTTCTGGATGTAAATTTTTCTGTAATTCTTCTTCTTCTATATCTAATCTCATTTTTTCTCCAGAGTCATCCAATCCATAAACCATAAATGTTTCATATTCCGTCATTTTCATTCAAAAGGATTGTAAATCAACAATGTTAATAATGCAATAAATTTATTAGTAATTTCTTTTCAGAATTCATATTTAAAAACAATATAAATTAAAGCATTTTAAATTTTTATTTTTGAATAATATAAGAGAATATTTTAGGTGATATGATATCCTAAAATAGAAAAAAAAAAATGATATTTTATGCATCATGAAGAACGTTATCAATTGAAAGAACAAATCCTACAAGAATTCTACGATCAGTTTCATTATCAAGTATTCTTAATGCGTAGGTATCTTTAAAATCGAGCAATCCACCGAGGAACAAGTCTCTCCATTTATCTGCTTTTTCAATCTCTGCTACAATTTTTCCAGTTGTCACATCATATACTTTGAAACTAAATCCCATAAATTTACCTTGGGCACGGAACCATTCAACTCCGTTAGGATCTTCTAAGAAAAACACAGGTCTAAAAAATGATAGAATCTTCTTCTTAATTCGAGCTATTAAATTCCCCTGAGGATCTTTTAGATCTTGTGCTCCGCGAGCAGATATAAGTTTAGCGTGAATTGTAGCAGCAATTGTCCCGTCAATTTCCTGGAGCTCTACTCTTCGTCTGATGGAAAGTATCACCCTTTTCATTCTACCGATGATTTGATTATTCTCGTCTAGAATGTCTCCAGATCCCCAGTCCCAGTACTTTTCTTTTAAAATATAATAACTCCGATTGATATCAAACAATCCCCCTGGAAGATCATGAGTAGACATTCGTGAGGGTGGAGCTGCTGTCTGACTTGCTGGTGGGGAAACTACTTCTCCTGCTTTTATGCTTGCTGGTACTGGTTCACCACACTTTTCACAATAATTTTGCGATGGATCCTTTATCTCATCTCCACAACTAGGACAGAAAGGCATTTTTTTACCTCTAATTTTTAATATATAAGTTATCCTTTGATAATTTAAATAGTGTTGTGGTTTTATAAAGTTTCGGGTAAGGATCCTATTAATTATATCTTCATGAAAATTTTTTAATTGAATAAGGCTTAATTATTATTAATATGAAAATGGAGTAGGTAAAGATATGTCTTCAATCCCAAAATTATTAAAATTAAAAGACTACATTACTCTAATTGGTACTAGTCTTGGCATAGTTGCTTTAGTTTGTGCCTGTATCGGCTCTTATGAGTTACTTTCTTTAGGGTTCTTTCTCATAACTATATCTCTTGGAACTGATATGATAGATGGGTATATTGCTCGTAAAACTCAAACTGTAAACGAAATGGGTAAAGAACTAGATTCTCTAAGTGATTCTTTAACCTTTGGTGTTACACCTGCTGTGTTAACTTACCAATCTTTCAAAACTGGTAGTATTTTTGATCTATTCATAATCATAGGTGCAATTTGTTTTGCTATCGGCGCGATTCTTAGACTTGCTCGCTATAATCTTTCAGAAACTCCGGGATATACAGGGGTGCCTACTCCTATTAGTGCATTATTGTTGATAACTTTTTTTTATACTAATTATTTTTATTCGTTTGCATTTAGTGAGTTCTTGGAGATTTCATCATATATAGTACCAGTTATTATGGTGCTAGTTGGGTGGTTTAATATTACAACTTATATTCGTTATGGTGAGAAAGATAAAGCAACTTATATTATGTTTCTTATTATTGCTCCTATTTGTCCAATCTTAGGGTTAATTGGTATAAGTTCGCCTAATTTTATAACTTCAGTTATTATTTCAATCTTCTTTTTAGGATCTTTCTTTCTTATAATAGTATTCATAATAAGGGGGTTTTTTCTTTATTTTATATTTAAAAAAACTTTAGGAAATAATTAGAAAAAATTAAAATAATTTTTTTTTCCAACTATCAAAATTTTCTAAAATTTCTCTTTTATTATTCTCATTTAATAAAGTAAATTTTTCTTTAAACTTATTTATTATACTTCTAATTTTATGTAAGGTTACCGAAAATCCTTTTTTCTCTAATATTAAATCAGCAATATTTTGTAGTTCTTTTCCAAATTCATCACCTTTAAGGGTGTTTAATTTCTGAATTAAATTGTTGAACGCATTATTAATTTCTATTCCTATTTCATCATCTGCTTTCGGTTGTGATATAGCTACAAATTCAATTTTTTTTTTTAATTTTTCTTTTAAATCTGTTATTTGTGGTTTGGGAGATATTGTTATTGGAGTTGTTGACGATCGTTCAAATGCTCTTTTGTCATCTCTAGTAATTTCTTGTATCTGACTTGGCACTTTAACTGGTGGCTTAATTATTTCCTTTTCCATTTTTTTAGGTTTTTCTAGAATCTCTGATTGAGTTTTTGTAATAATTATAGGTTTAATAATAGTAAGTGGTTTAGTTGGTGTTGTCTTTATCATTTCAGGTTTAGTTACTTGAGCAGCATGAAACGTATCCGAATAAGCATTTTCCCAGATTTTAGTGATTAAGGGTTCTAATTTCTCAATTAATGGTTTATAGGTACTTTTAATTCCAATAAAATCATATAATGGATTTGCTGATTCTTGAATTAAACCAAAAAAGATTTGATTATTATCACTCTTTAGAATGATAAAATTATCGTTTTGGTAAGACTTATATATTATACTTTTAATATTTTTAAAACTTTTAACAATGCTATTTGTGTGAGCTTCTGAAGATACAATCTTAATTTTTAAATTACTAGCCATTGCACTAAATTGTTCTATTGCTAAATGGTTTTCAATATGAGGTATTATAATGGTTATATTCTCTTTAGAATTTAAAATAATATTTTGTATTGCTTCATTGATTTTAGTTACACTAGTTATTATTTGCAGATTATTCAATTGAGATCTTTCAGAAGTACTTATTTCTTGTAAGTAATTTTTCATCACATTTTTGATAGGGTTATTCAAACTCGAAATTTCACTTATCGAATTCTGAAGAATTGTATTTAAATTTTCAGCTATTGTGTTTTCAACCTTGTTAATTGCTGAAGAAAGGTTATCATGATTTTCTCTAAGAAGATCATAAATTTTATTCATGTTAGTTTCAAAATTAGTTAGCATGTTTAACAGAAGCATTTTAAAATCATTCCGGTATTGAAATATTAAATCCGCGGTATTTTCTACTGGTTTAGTTATATCATCAAATTCTTTTTCAATAAGTTCATGTATATTATTTGTGAAATCTCCAACCATATCTTCAAATTTCTCTTTAAAAAGATCTTCTACTAGATTTATAATTTCTTTCTTCTTAACACTCTCTAATAAATCTGTTTTAAGAGTATTTATAATTTTAATTAAATCAGCGAATTTTGTTTGGGTTATACTTTTAATACTTTGGTGAAGATCTGAGATTTGTTCATTAATATTTTTCAATTCTTCCATGCCTTCAACAATATCTTCTACTTCTTGTTTTTGAATAATGGAATCCTCATCAATATCTTTTTTAATATCATGAAATGTTTTTAAAATTGTATCTAATTCAATCACTTCATTCTCATGAAAAATCTTACTTACTGAATTTAGCATTAATTCTTTAATTGAATTTTTAATATTTGGCAAATTAGCTTCAATATTATCATAATAATTTAATATAGGAAGAATTGGAGGTAAAACTGAATAGTTTTTTAAAGAATCCAGTTTATTAATAGATAATTGGACTAATAAGCCTGCATCTATAAGTTCTTTTAAACTTTTTTCAAATTCTTCTTGAGTTGCTTTCGGTACAATTGCAAATAATTCATAATAAGAACGGGGAAATTTACCTAATGACCTTAGATATATCTCTATAGCATATTCAGAAAGGTGTAATTTTCTTAAAAAATCATCCATTCATTCTTCACCCACCTAATATCGAACATCTTTACCTAATTGATATAAAGTTATAACCCATATGAATTTTTATTTATATTTATTTTATCTATTTCTTTTCTAAAAAATATTTAAGGAGGTTTTATCATTAAGATTATTAATAATATTAGAGATACTTCTTTAACTTGAACAAACTAATGTGAAAGAAATGACTGAAGATATCTATTTTTACTTGGATTTAACAAAAGATCTGTTGAAGAAAAAGGAAATTATCAAATCAATTAAATATTATATTGAGGAAAAAAACAAAATAAATATAAATGGACATTATTCTCTTTTAATATTTCAAGAAGAAGGAAATCCAATCTTTATAAATGATAAAAAAGGTTCTGAGATAATAATAAAATCAATTGAAGAAAACTGGAAAACACGCCCAAAAAAACAGAGTTATTTTGAAAATGGGCTGTTTTATATTTTTTCTTATATTGCCGAAACTGTAAGAAAAAAATCTAAATATAATAGAATTATAATTATTACAGATACTCCTTCAGATTTATCTGAAGATTATCAAGAAGCCTTATTCAACCTTGTATCTAAAATTAAGAATTTTCCCACTTTCATAGATATTATAAGAGTTTCCGCAATATCTGAAAGGTTTTTCAGTGATGATGTAAAATTAAACATGCTTTCTAGTGATACAAAGGGTGGGATTTTTTATATCAAAGATAAAAAAGAATTCTCTGAAGTAATTAAGAAACTCGTCAAAACAAAACAATTTGTATCTACTTTTGTAGATAAACCTGAATTAATTAAAATCAGCAAAGAAGATTATGCGTTTTATAACCACTTAGCTAAATCCTTAAAAAAACCTGAAAATGTGGAAGGTTTAGTTTGTTATTTCTGTAATGAAGAAGTTTGCCCTGTGTGCACAGATATTTATGATCTACCCTTAATTTGTGAAGATTGTAATTCAAGCTTTCATAACTGCTGTGTTACGAATCATGTTATAAATCATAATATTGGTATACCAAATATATTTCGTTGTCCAAATAGAGACTGTGATGTTCTTTTGAAACTCGATGAAGATGAAATTATTGAAGTATCTGGTGAAGTGAAATTAACTACTGTAAAAGAATACCTAGAAGTAGACATATCAAAGAAAATAGGAAAAGGACTTCCTACAGTAAAACCCCTACCAAGATCGATAACTATAGAAAAAGAAAAAAAAGAATCTTCAACAACTCCAGTAGAAGGAGATACTGTAAAAACTATCCGAATCGGTGGTTTTTTTGGGAAAGTTTATACCGTTAGGAAAGTAGGTGATAAAATTGTGTACGAGAAAACTACACAAACAGCTTTTAAGCCAAGTTCGAATACTAAAAAAAGGGAAAAAATAACATCAAAAGAAACTTATGAACTAAAAAATAATGGAGGAAGAAAAAAACCGAATTTCATTATATGTACACAATGTGGGACCCAAAACAAAACCCAACAACTCAGATGTTCTAATTGCGGATATAAATTATAAGATCAAGATAATCTGAATTCTATAATACTTTTATAATATACTCTTTTAATATTATCAAATGAAAAGAAAATAATGAAAAAACAGATCAAAGAATTATCAATAAAAATAAATAAAACCTCTGTTATTATTTTTTTAAAGTTTTACATTTGTAGAGTCTTGTCACTTAATAAGTATAAGTATATAAAGAGGTTAGGAATTAGTTTTGCAATTGAAGAGTTCAAGTGAAGAGTTTATATTTTACCTTGATTTAGTGTCTAATTTTCTTAAGAAAAAACCTTTGATGAAAGCTATAAATTCTTTTATTAAAGAAAAGGAGAAATATAACGCACTAACTTCTTATGGAGCAATATTATTTCAAAAAGATGATAATCCCATTAATGTTTATGATTTAAAGGATGCAGAGACACTTTTAAATACTATCGATGATTCATGGGAAACCAGGGAAACTAGTCAAAGTTATTTAGAAAATGGTTTATATGAAATACTAGCATACATTTTTAGAAAAAGTCGTGAAACAAGAAAAAATTATCGCGTAATAATTATCTCAGATACCCCTAGCAAATTGTCTGAAGATTATTATAATGCCCTTTATGATTTATTAATAAAAGCTAAAAAATTTTCAGCATTTATTGACATTATCCGTGTAGGAGATGAAAAGTTTTATGAAGACGATGTTAAACTAAAAGTAATATCAAGTGAAACTCATGGAGGTACGTTTTATTGTCCAAATGAAAAACTTCTCTCAAATGTTTTAGGTTCTTTAATTCAAAACAAAAAAGAATTTAAAATTATAAAAACTGAT
>SMTZ1_10007460_pt1 | contig 10947 bp, 13 predicted proteins | sample DeeMarSWOR136_30_FD_25667 | JGI IMG/M metagenome (IMG submission 25667)
AACCGCGTATTTTTGCATTAAACCGAGCGGGGGAATTGATCAAACCCAAGTGGATGCCCTTTGATATTGGCATTCAGATACCAGATGCAGTACATGTAGATTGGGAATCAATTACCACTGATGATAGTGGAAATCTGATAATTGGTGATTGTGGCAACAATAGTAATACACGCCGAGATTTGTTATTGTATTTTGTTAAAGAACCTTATCCTTTCGAAACGGCAAATACAACCATTACCAAGAAGATTTTTTTCAGTTATCCCGATTTAGAAAAAATACCTCCTACCAGAATGAACTTTGATGCAGAAGGAATTTTTTGGTATAAGAAACACATCTATATACTAACCAAACATAGGAGCGATACTTTTACCAAATTATATCGTCTGGATACTCTAGATCCGACAATTGTGAATACCCTTACCTTCATCAGTCGTTTTAATATCCAGGGACAGGTAACAGGTGCGGATATCTCTGAAAATTATAATCAGATGGTAATTTTAACAGATAACAGTGTCTGGTTATTTAAAACTGATGGCAAAACAGATAATTTCTTTCTAGGTAAAAAATTCTGGTTACCTATTTTGACTAATGGGTGTGAAGCCATTTGTTTCGATGATAACTATTTATTAATTTGTAATGAAGCTGGTGAGTTGTTCCAATTAGGTATTAGTGATCTTATCCCCTTAAATGATTAATTGCTTCTCATGAAAAAAGATTACCTTAATGAAATCAAATCCATTGAACTTGAAACAAAAATAGCGGTTATTTCCAGATTTCCCTTAAAAATTTTAAAAGAACTCCAGTCGTTAAAGCAAATATCCCACTATAAATTATTGAAAGGAAAAATCTTTCATATACGTGATATATATTTCGATTCTGCAACAAATGAGTTGCGAAAGGCAGGATTTGCACTACGTATCCGTAATATCAATCACCAATGCCTGCTAACTTTAAAGGGAAAATCACAAATTTCCAATACCGGAGCAGTGAAAAGATTAGAGGTTGAAGATATTTGGAGCTACCCAACCTTCACAAAAATCATGTACCTCCTAAGGAAACAAAAGGTCCTATCAGAATTAGGTGAAATAAAATTTTTTCATGGTGATCCTATCAATACCCTCAAAAATTATAACTTATTCATCATTCATGACCGGCAATCTTTACGCCACCAAAGATTCATTAAAAAAAAATTACTAGATAATAAGTCCCACGCCGAATTGGTCATTGATTCTGTGGCATTTCGTGTAAAAAATAAAATGATTTACCATCATGAAGTTGAAATAGAACTCCAAGCTTTGACTGAAACCGATCTCTTAAATTCATTAACCAGCTCTTTATTTAAAATTTTTCCGGAAGATCTTCAAATTTGGACTTATAATAAATTGGAAACTGGAATTGCTATTGAGAAAATATTTATAGAAAAAAAACTCGATCAATATCTTGATGAAAAAAATAATCTTCTTCCACCGGCCTATCAAATAATCAAAGAATATATCGATCAAATTAGATTTTAATCTTACCTTTTAAAACAATTTACGATTTATGGTCATATTGTTTCATTCTAGGCACCTGATGCAGTTAAAGTTCATCCTGCTAATTTCATTACCTCTGGTAAAATTGATTCTTCACCTCTTCCCAATCAGGCATACTAATCGGTTGCATCACCCTGACCACTGGATACTCATTCCCTTCCTTCAAATAATGATCAAGTTTATATTTCTGTCCACTGCCTTCTTTCAGAGCCATCAGGATTAACCTGCGGGACTAAAATAAGATCGAGGTTTTTTAACAAATAATTTCTATTTTCTATCAGCTCTCTGCTCAAAAACATGGCTGCTTCTTTACTAGAAGGCTCATCACCATGCCGTTGACAGAATAAAAGTAAAACCGATTTTTCTTCTCTTTTTTTTGCAAATTGCTTCTCTACGCTGAAAAATAACGCTACTATATCCTTCCTTCTACCTACTGACCAATAACTTCTATTTTTACATTATCAGAACTTTTATCCAATGCTCTCAAAAATGTGATCATCTCCTGATAGGTGGTTAAAGCTGTATATTGATTTCGTTCCAAGGGAATCTGGAAATCAGAAGAAATTATATTGTTTGCTAGGCAGATAAATATAATGAAGAAGCTCAATATTTTAGTTGTGGCCATTTTAATTTCTCCTTTTTCTAAAAATAGCTCACTGATATAACATCTTATATTATCACCTTTTAGAAAATAATGAAGTTATTTAATAAACACTTTTTTATGAGTATATTAGAAGTTTGTAAAGGTTGATTTGATATGAAAGATCACCTTAAATACCGAAAATTTGTATCAGATTATGGTAAATATAAATAATAGTAAAAGAAATATATTATAGAAGAATAAAAACGGTAATCTCATAATAAATTCTTTTTTTGCCATGCCCTGGATGATTAGAACAGTTGTTTATTTATCACCTTTTATCTTCCTTTTGCACTTGTATGTTTTCACCGGTTTATACTTTGCTCTTGTAAATTGTACAAAAATTTCACAAATAAAAATAAAATATTTCCTGCTCGGTCTTATCTTGATTGTGAATGCACTCCCAGTTATTTACCTTATCTACTATCAGACAGGAAATTATACAAATCTATTTATTTATAATTCTCGTTTAAATCTTTTTGACTACCTCGTGCTATTCCCTTATTGGTTGGGATTAATTTTGGCGATTGAATTATTCCCCTATTATCTCCTGTTTGATATTACTCTCCTTATTATTCGAAAAAAGTCCATACCAAAACTAAAGAGCGGTTTACATATAATTAAGATAGCATTATTCGTTATTTTTTTGCTTTATATCGGTTTTGAGACTTATATGGATACTTATCATATTCAGAATACCACTTATCATATAAAATTTAAGAATTTACCAGAGGAATTAGCAGATTTAACCATAATCCTGCTTGGAGATGTGCAGGTAGACCGATATACCAGAGAAACTAAAACAGATAGAATGAAAAGAAAAATTGAGGCTCTGAATGCTGATCTTATTCTATTCAGTGGAGATTTGGTCACTCGGGGAGAATATTTTATTGATGAGGGATTAAGACTATTGTCCAGCTTATCTCCTTCATCGACCAGAATTGCTTGCATAGGTGACCATGATTACTGGGCCGATGCTACTCGAATTACTAATGGATTAAAAAAAGGCGGATGGTTTTTCCTGGAAAATTCCCATCAGTTGGTTGAACATAACAATAAAAGAATCTTAATAACAGGTATTACTAACATTTACAGTCGGAAAATATCATCAGCAGAATTAAAACAGATTTTCGCCAATGCACCAGCAGCTGATTTGCGAATATTACTTTCTCACCAACCCTCACCAAATCTGGTGGAAATTGCTGCAAATTCTGGCTACGACCTGTTCCTATCGGGCCACACTCATGGTGGGCAAGTACGGTTTCGGCCATTTGGATTCACCATCACACCCAGCATGTTCGAGACACCTTATTACTCGGGTCGTTACCAGGTCAATAACATGACATTGATTGTTACCAATGGTATAGGTTTGACTTTGGCTCCTTTGCGTTACCAGGCTCCAGCAGAGATTGCCGTAATAGAACTGGAAAATTAAATTACTTATTCTCTCCTTGAATTTCCTGGAATTATTCTTAAAATTATATTTTATTTAATTGAAACCATCAACAAAAATGAAAATTGCACTACTTTTATCGGGCGGGGTTGATAGTTCGGTGGCCCTCAAACTTCTTCAAAATGAGGGGTATGATATTACGGCATTCTATCTTAAAATCTGGCTAGAGGATGAGCTTTCTTTTCTGGGTGAATGCCCCTGGGAGGATGATCTTCGTTTTGCTAGAGAGGTTTGTGAAATAACTCATACTCCTTTGGAAGTTTTATCATTGCAACGGGAATACTGGGATATTATTGTAACTTATGCCCTGAAAGAATTGAAAGCTGGTAGAACTCCCAATTCCGATATATTTTGTAATAGACTTATAAAATTCGGCTTATTTTATGATAAAATTGATAAATCCTTGGAAAAGATTGCTTCAGGGCATTATGCAAAGATTAAATACCAAAATGACCGATATGTTCTGCTGAAATCTCCTGATCCTATAAAAGACCAGACCTATTTTTTAGCTTACCTGAAACAGGAACAGCTAGCCAGAGCTTTATTTCCCCTGGGAAAATTTAAGAAAGAAGAAGTTCGGGATCTGGCCCTATCTTTTGATTTGCCAAATAAAGATCGGAAAGACAGCCAGGGTATCTGTTTTCTGGGCCAGGTTAAGTATTCAGATTTTGTAGAATATCATCTGGGAGAAATGCCGGGAGATTTTATCGATATAGAAACTCATCAGATAGTTGGTCAACATAGAGGATACTGGTATTATACAATCGGACAACGACAGGGCTTGGGTCTTTCTGGAGGACCTTGGTTTGTGGTGAGTAAAAATATTGATAAAAATCTGATCTACCTGTCGCGTAATCCGCAAATCAGAGATCGATATAACAAGGAATTTTCTGTAACACAATTGAACTGGATTGCCGGAAAGCCACCAGAAATAGAAAATCTGCAGGTGAAAATTCGTCACGGAAAAGAATATCATCATTGTACCATCGAATTCAAAGAAGAAGATTGTGTCAGAGTAATCTTAAAGCAACCAGACCAGGGAATTGCACCGGGACAATTTGCCGTTTTTTACGATGAAGAAATCTGCCTTGGAGCGGGAATCATCTCTGGTAATTAAGGATAATCTTTTCTTTATTTATTCATATTGATCGCACTACAAAAAAAATATCACATTATTTCGAAGAATAATACATTTTAAATCCTAGCATTAGATTTGGTAAATCCTCATGTTCAAGTAAAATTGTATACTTATGAGAAAAATATTTTGAATCTTGTTTTAATATGTATTGCCCTGAGTATAATAAATATATTTAGTTGTTTTGATAATTGTGATATTGATAATAAATCGATGAGTAAACAAGTGGAATTAAAAAATCAGACCCGGAAAATTGTCTATGAATTCATTGATTCTTCAGTACCACCTGAATATCATAGAAGCTACACGATTACAGTTAGTTTTCAAAAGGTGAAAATTATTGTGGATAGTTATGGAGAAATTTTAACTGAGAGAGAATATGATATTAAAAAAGGACAGTTTGAATATATTCTGGAATCATTTTTTAAAAATCAGATAGGAAATGAAAATTTAGGTGATGAGGATGGCTGCACCGGTGGAACCACTGAAAAGTTATCATTATTACATGGTGAGAAAGAAATTTTTAATGGTATCATTTATCACTGTGGAGGAAAGGACTTCGGTAATATGAAGGGAAATATAAAAAATTTTGCAGAAGATCTTGTTAAATTAATACCGAATTTTAAAAAACTATTGAAATGATAAATGGTTATTGATTACACTAAATCAGATAAATGATTCTAATATTGGCTATTTTTGAAAACGAAATAACTCTTCCTCTGTTAAGTATAAATCTGATAATCTCATACTTTTATTTTGGATATCAAACAAACACACTCTAAAAACTTTCCAATATAAATTACCTGCAATTGACAAAAATTTGTAAAAAGAAGGCATTTTTCTTAGGACTAATAGATTGGTGAAAAATGTGAAGCTCATCATCAGTCTGGCATATTCTTTGCAATATTTATCGAATGGATTATATTGAGTATAACTATTATGTATGGTGATTTATTAAACGCAATGGGCCTCGCTTTTATTCTTTTTATGGTTATTATGTTCGTTGGATTCATGTTCAAGGGAAGTTATTCAGGCATATTGAAGGCGTTCATTACGAGACTTTTGATTGTATTATTTATTGTCACAGTATGTATAGTAATTGTAATTATTATATTTGCCTTTATAAACGATCAAAGTCCTCTGAAATTGTTTCTCCAATCAATAGATGTGATTAAAAATGAACTGACGAAGTTGTGGTCATAATTTGTTATAATTGTCGCCATTCCCACCATAGAAAGTTATAAAATTCCCACTCTTCAATCAAGCAATTATCTCTTTTGTTTTTAAGTTCCTCATTCACCTCCCTTATGTTTTGAAAAAAACCTCATGTTATTCGATAATTCTATTTTACAGATTACTAATATTCAACATCTGCATTTATCTAAATAGTTTAAATATTCACGATAGAGGAAATATTAAAATCGAATTCTATAATCTTAGTGAAAGAGTCAAGATTAGGTAATTTTTATCGATTATAATATCTAATTAACAGAATTTTAAAATCTTTTAGGATGGACGCAAAAAAGTTAAAATCATTTTCTGAAGCAATTCTCACAGAATTAGAGGAACACCTGAATGATATCCAGCTGCTCTCAGGTTATATGTATGATCATAAAAAACTCAATCGTTTGAAGAGTGTTCATTATGATCAATTAACAAAACTTGCCCAGCAGAGATTCCTGACATTTCAAAACGAATATGAGAAAAGATTCAATGACGTCCTGGATAAAACTATGAAAGAAATGACATCGGATAATGAAGAAGGTACCACATTATCATCAAAATTTCAATTTTGGGCTCATATACATAAAAACATGCCGCCTGAGATTGTAATACAAAGGTATCTTGACGCTGCTACTTCAGGTAATAAAGCTTACATGCACTTCATCGAGAATAAATTTATTCAAAATATTACTGATGAGAATTACCTGAATAGATTACAGGAGTTGATTAAAAAACATAAAAAGATGAGAATATCTCAAAGCACCCAGCAGGAACTTTCCGAATTAAAATCCTTATATGGTTTTTATATACAAAGCTTAAAATTCACTAAAAATCCCAAGATTGATCTGGACTTTTTACATGATCTTTTTGCCACTATGGATCGTTATTTAAAGATCCCTTTACAAGAGCTTATAGCAAAATAACCTTCTCCAGTTTTTTCTCAGATAACACCTAAAAATAACCTACTGAATTTAACACTCTCAACTAAATCAGTAGCATTAAGATCTTATGCCTGGATAAGTAAGATTTTCGATGAGTTCATAAACGCGGTCGTGAAGTAAGAATTTTGTTAATGCCATGATAACGGCACAGATTGGATCTTCAGATTTACCAGATGGGATATGCGCAGCATAATGATAGATATTACTCTTTATAGCATAATTAGTGACAGCTTCATAGAAACCGAAATTAATATTTTTAATTGCTTTGATACGCAGTCGCTTAATTGGAAGGTCACGTAAATAAAACTCATATTCATTTTCACCAATTTTTTCATAAGCAAATACCCAGGTATTAAGAGATTCTGGGACAATATTGTTGTTCATAAGTATCCCTATCAAATAAATCTTCACCAGATATATCGAAAAGTAATCTTGATAAACGGAAAATCTTTATGTAAGTTACGTTTTCTAAAAAATCATATACTTACTTTTAGGGAAAGCTCCCGGTAGAACCTGGGCTCACAATATTTTTACCTCTATACACAGGAATTTATTGGTTTGACATAATTTTTTCTACTTCAAGTTTATCCATAACCGTCCGTTGATAATATATATTAAATCATCAATAAGAGGGAACTTTAGATGAATAAGTTGGATAAAGTAAAACTACTTATTAGACAATTAGACAGCAGAGAACTCACCAGACTGTTGGATTATATCCGGAAAAAATCTGATATTATAATTCCCAAGTGCTATACTAAAGAGGAAATTATAAGTATGGTATTAACAGAAGGTATTAGCGAAAAATTGAGCGATTCAGATTTTATCTGCCTCAAAAATGAATTTGATAATGGTTGCAAAGAAATTATGAATGAAGTACTACGAACCCGCTTAATGGTGAGTTTAGATCAATCACAAGAAATACTTTCGGAGATCTGATACCCTGATGAAGTTGATGTATACCATATTCACCACATGTAGTATCATTTAATATCCTCATCACTACAAAATTTATAACCAGCCCAGTGTACGGTAATCAAAAATTCTGGATTTTTGGGATCATCCTCAATTTTTTGACGAATTTTACATATATGCATATCAACTGTTCGTGTAAAGGGTACTGATTCATATCCCCAAATAGCAGATAATAATTGATCACGAGTTATTAATTTATTTCGATTTTTAATAAAAAATTCTAAAATTCGCCATTCTTTAATTGAAAGACGAATGAGATTTTCATTTTTAAACGCTTGAAAATGTTTAAAATCAATTTTCACATTACCAAAATGATATAATTCGGGTTGTTGATCCAGTGGCAGTTTTCGACGTAATCTGGCTTCTATCCTGGAAATCAATTCCATCATGCTGAACGGCTTGGTCACATAATCATCTGCCCCAAGTCTGAAACCTAATACCTTGTCAGAAATTTGGTTTTTCACAGTGAGCATAATAATCGGTGTTTCTACACCATTATTTCGTAGGATTCGGCAGACTTCCCAACCATTTCGTTTTGGAAGCATAACATCTAACAGGATTAAATCCGGATGTTCTTCTTCCACGGCTTTTATTCCTGCTTCACCATCTTCTGCCACCACAATTCGATACCCCTCTGTCTCCAAACTATCCTTAAGCATGAATAACAAACCGGGTTCATCTTCGATCACTAAAATTTTGTGTCCCATTTCATTTAACCGGTAAATAAATGGAGAAAATTGCACCTTTTCCTATCTTACTGCTCACCTCAATTCGACCGTGATGTGCGTTGACAACCTTCTTTACAAAAGCAAGTCCCAAACCTACTCCTTTGTGATTATGTTTATCAGAAGTTACTACCCTGTAAAATCGCTCAAAAATATATCGCTGATCTCTGGGATGGATACCGATTCCTTTATCCTCAACCGTTAACCGAATTTCTTTTTCATTGGTAGATGAGGTAATTCCTAAATATTTATTTTCATTGGCATACTTAATGGCATTATCAATCAAGTTATGCAGTGCCTCAATAAATAAAACTTTATCAATCTCAATTTCGGGAAGCTTTTTTTGGAGCTGTAAATAACTCCGGAATGATAGTTCCCGAAGTTGAAACTCATAGGATTTATAAACTTCCCGGATAATTTTATTTATATTTTGTTTTTCGAAATGATAAACCAGACTTCCACCCTCCATCTGAACCAGATTCAATATCCTTTCCACTATCTTTATCAATCTTTGTGCTTCTTTAAATATATATAATCCATATTGTTTTAATTTTTCATTATTTGATATTTTTTGATTTTTTAAATTTTCTCCGGCAACCTGGATAATTGATAGAGGGGTTTTTAATTCATGTGATATATTTGCAATGAATTCAGATTTCATTTGAGAAAGACGTTGCTCCTTATGAGCAGTGCGAATAATCACCAGAAAACCAATAAGGACAACCAAAAGAGCAAATACTGTAATCAGCAGGTTCTGATAAAATTCTTTAATAGCTATATCCTTAAAAGAATTTTTCAATATAAAGGCTTCAATAAACCATTTCTTGAACACATGGGGTATAGAATAGATCATATCCGGTTTTCTGCTTTCGTTTAATACTTGCTTGGTAGTACCATATATATATTTATCCAGGGCATGATCTCGCACCCTGATGGCAAAATTGAGGGAATCTTCCGGAAAGACATATTTACTGAATATTTTTGGAAGGAGCTGTTTACCTGCTTTTTCAGTATGTATAAGTAATCCGATAAAACCAATCATTTGATTATTCTTTTGTAAAAGCAAAGGTTCGGTCAATAATATTTTTTGATCTGTTAATTGCAAACTATAATCTTCCCCATATGAATCGCCAGTAGGCAATAAATCACGAAAAGCCACGAGGGCATTTATGACCAGGGTATCTTCCAATGTTATTTGGGCCGGGATAAATGTTGAATCCAAATAATAAAGATCAATTGAATGACCAGGCAGTTTAAGTAAACCCAAAAAAACCTGATGGGAAAGGCTGTTCTCCCGTTTGAGTTTTTGGGCAATATCAAGGAGCTCTGCTGATTGGGGATTATTAATTACATCTTCTGTAAGTTTGGGTAAGGTATCAAATCCTCCCATATACGATTCTTTTAATAATTCATATCTTACTTCATAGTAGAGTCTATTGAAATTATTCTCGGTATAATAGAGGGTTTTTATTTTTAGATCCTGTAAACGAGAATATTGAAACCAACCAAATAAACTAATGACCCCAACAATAATAGCAGCGATTAGTGGCAATTTCAATTTATTTAATTGCATGGCATAATTATAGGCAATTAATAAAAACGCTACAATAAATTTTACAACTTTTACAACTCTTTTACAATACCAAAACAACTCAGAACAGCTGATTACGTATTGAATTTCAATACGCGATAAATGAGGGATTTAGAATTGGAAAGCTAGTTGAAAAATAGTGTAAACAAAAAAAGAGGTGAGACTAGTCACATCAATATTTCAGGCATTAAAGGGAGTGCTTAACCAAATTTAATTCAGTTATACCAAAAATTTTAATGGAGGTGTTATGATGCAAAAAAGTATTCTCTATTATGTTTGTAATTTTGTACTCATTTTGGGAGTACTTGTTGGTCTGGAGGCAAGTACGACTGGCAAGATCGCCGGTGTGGTCACCGATAAATCCACTGGCGAACCGCTACCCGGCGTAAACGTAGTTGTGGAAGGAACATCGCTGGGTGCTTCAACCGACCTGGATGGTTACTATGTTATCCTGCAGGTACCGGTTGGCTTCTATAGCATTCGGGCAACTTATATAGGCTACCGGGAATTTTTAATACAGGAAGTAAAAATTTCCGCTGACCTGACCAGTGAAGTGAATTTCGAAATGACTCCCACCACCCTGGAGTTGGGTGAGACCATTGTAGTGACCGCCGAACGTGAACTCATTCGTAAAGATGAAACCAATAAGATTGAAATCCGCACCGCAGAGGAGATCAAGGCCCTGCCTATCCGTAATCTGAATGGCCTGACATCTCTGACCTCCGGCACGG
>SMTZ1_10024477_pt1 | contig 10947 bp, 6 predicted proteins | sample DeeMarSWOR136_30_FD_25667 | JGI IMG/M metagenome (IMG submission 25667)
GCCCGATTAAACGATGTGATTCGCCAACTTGAATCGACTGTAAAAACACCCTCAGTGATTGAGTCCAAAATAACATCTCTTTTTTTATTCTGTAACCTATTTAACATAATTTATTTGTACCACATAGGAATGGTTTCAACAACAATTAGATTTTCAAGACAACTGGGCGTTGCATATTTTACAGGCAAGGGCAGCAGGCTGGCATCCTTGAAAAAAGCTTGCCTCAAAACATCCAATTCATAAAGAGTGAACTCATACGATCCAAACAAGCATGTTCAACGCCCAAATGGGCAAATACGGTATAGACCCAATAGGGCCGCTGCACCGGAGATTGTATTACCGAAAAATACTAAAGGTTTACCATCATCGTTGAAGCATCGAATAATCTCATCGATAGTACCGTTAACAATACTGGACCCCGTAGCCAAGCCGACATCCGACCATTCCACGAGGCGTTGCAGATCGGTCTGTCCATCCCAGATTTCAACGCCAAACTTCAGACTACCGATGTTATCAGGATTAAGATCCACAATACGAACTGACTCTGGGGCAAAATAGTTTGCAAGACTTTTTAAAATGGCCGGCTGAAGACCAATAAGACCAAATCTTTTTGATCCGAAACGGACATCAAGCTGTTGAGCGATCTCGGGACCGCAGTTGGTAGGATCTTCATCACGGCAGTGGACTGTGCCCATCGCTACTCCGAGAGAACGCAACGCCGCGTTCATAGCGGACACAAAAATGCCTCGATTGCTAACGTCCGACAGATCCAGAGACAATATCTCCTCTAAAGTTCCGTTCCACTCACAGGGTATGCTGGTAAAGGCTTGCCCACGTGCATTTTCGAATCTGGCCTCAATAACATATTCTTTGCCCTTCTTGATTACGAAATCACCCTCCGCATCTCCGATGGCATCATGTGGCAGCAAAGGATATACAATAACGGTCTGATTCAGATCAAGGCTTCGCTCATTGCAGACACGGATGAATTCATTCTTGACTTTTTCTAAAATGCTCATAAGATACTCCACGGATAGGAATTATAGCTGGCAAAAGCATAATGTATTCAACTACCTGCTAATCTCAACGCAATTTATTGTTTCTCTCTTGAGGCATGGATTCTATCGACGTCTCTATGGTATTTTCAGATATGCTCAGGCAGGCAGTTCTGAACTTTTCCGGAAAGTCTTATAGTGTCCAGCATGTCTTCCTATCTTTACATATCACCAATATACTAATATATAACTCTCGGCCAGTCAATTCGAGTATCTCTAAAATCGATACATCGCAAACATATTAAGAATGAATCAATCGTTTTGGATTGGAAATAGGCTGTCTTTTTATGATAAACTTCACCAATTTTGAAACCGATAGAATATCTCAAGACATATGTTACAAAGAAGAGTGGACTAAATCGTAAACCTTAGATTACAGCCAGTCACCAGCCGGTATCTGATCCACCGCATGGCGCAAAACAGGATCAACATTCGTATAAACCTTATTAGTAAGATCAGGGGAAGAATGCTCTAACAATTTCTGTATGACAGCTGTGGATACACCATTCTGAGCAAGTACAGAGCCGAAGGTCTTGCGTAAATCATGAAATTTGAAATCATCCAATCCAAGTTTCTTACGTATCTTCATCCATCTGTACCGGCTGAAATTATCACTAAATAACTTTTCCTGTTTAGCATCTAATCAGGAAACATATTCCTTCAGCTCTGCCATGATCGGAACCGGCACAGGCCGTGAGCCCATACTCTTCTTGGTCTTTTGGCTCCTTGTAGTGACATCGCTATTTTTAAAGTCAATATCTGAGACCATCCATGACTCAATATCACGACTTCTGAGACCTTTGCCTAAAGCTAACAGAATTCTCATCCACAATGTCTTATATGGCTTAGCAGTTGATAATAATTTCTTTATCTGAGTGTTACTTAAGGATTTGACAGGCCTCTCATCTTCCTTCAATTCCCGGATTTTTATTTCTCCATCTCTTTGCCTCTTTCGAGTATGTACTTATCAATAGCATTTTGTGTAGTCTGTTTGGAGTTGCATTTTCCCACCATTCGTTCAAAGTGACACAGTGTGAGGGCTACTTCATAAATTGAAGCTTCGACATAACCAGCTACCTTTTTACTGTGTTCGTATTCATTTCGCATCTGGTTCCAATCGACAATAATAACCAACAAAGTCAGGTAAACTTTCATGGTGGAGCGAGTATAAGACAAAGTCTCACAGCCGTCCAGGTAATTCCCTGGCTTTTGAGCAGATTCAGCAGCTGGACCGTGGCCATTGTTGGGAGCAGACACAAGGTTGAATACTTTCACATGATGTATGGGATATGGTGATGTCAGCCTTTTTATTTTGGAAATGTAAAGCGAGCTGTAAAACGTCAGAATTCTCCAAAAAGTCACCTCTTTCAAGAGCTGGAAAACACCCTGATTTCCAGGTGACATCGTGTCTCCCATGATTACGTAGTGCAATAATTTTTTTAACAATTTTGTTTCCGAAGGTCCCTTCATAAGAATCTGAGGGACCGAGGAAGCAAAATTGCTTCTCAGCACAGGGGGTGGTGGGATCTTGGAATTATTACAGTTGGATTGATATGCAAAAATAGTAGGCGATAGGGAATATGAGATAGATGAATCGCTGAGGAAAGAGGTCAGAGACAAAGTGAAAGGACTGTGTAGCAGGTTCGCTATGCGTTAAGAACCGGGCGCAATGATTTTTAGAATCATTTTATCCTTTGTACATTATTGTTTTGGGCTCACTGAGAGTTGAGTTTTAATTTATTCACTCCATTCTGCTGCATCGAGCCATTCATCTATTAGCTCCGCCAGATCTAACGAATTCGCGATTCCATCCTGGTTTACATCAGGGTCAAAACATGGCATTTCGCATCTTGATGTCCAAAATTAATTGCTAAAATATTGCTACTCCTTTAAGCCCTATGACAATAAATATAATTCCCGCGATTATTGGGATGACGGTATATGAAATTGTATGTATTGTAACTCCGAGTTTTTCTCCGTATTTCTTTTTCATAGCATTCAATTTCCCAAATTTTTCCGGATTTTTCACTCTAAGAAATAATGTACATATTCCAAATAACAACGCGAATAATCCGATAGCTAATGTAGTGTAATTCATATTTTTCCCTTTCTTATCGGCCATTTTGGAAGAGGATATAAGTCGATTGATTTGTGGAAGAAGAACGCCGTATTGTCAGGATATAGCCCTGTTCCGGAGTGAATATGGGGGGAGGCTTACAAACTGGGCGTCAATCCAGGCAGTTCGCCTTGCCAGCCAATCCTTAAGATGGTCTATCTCCCCTTGAAAACTGCCAAAACGAGGAGACACGTTGCGCCATCTATTAAAATTCCGAACCAGGGACTCCATCGTTGCCAAGGTCGAAACTGTGATTTTGAGCTAAAAAATGGGTCTGGATTTTATCTCCAGGGGTTCATATCGGGGGCCCGTTTCGAACATACGACCTTATCAATTAAAGAAGGGAGCTCGGGTCCCTGGCGGGGGTTACGGGAGTGGCCTTGGTTCGGCGCTCCCCTCAAATTAAGCCCTCGAAAGTCGGCGATCGCAAATGACCCATTTCCGTCAGCCCGAAGTAGCGAACCCTACACCGCCAGCCCGGCAATCGGCATATACAGCCAGAGGGACAATGCACCGGCTCTTGCAACTTTGGTGCTTTGGCCAATTCAACCAGAAAATCCTGCCGCTGCTGTCTGGTAAGACCGCTGCCGACCTTGCCCTTATACACCAGCCTGTCTTGAACCCTCTCACCGAGCAGCAGCGCACGTGCGGCCTTTTCACCTCGCATCGGGACGCAACCGATAATCGAAATCCTCTCGATACATCTGCGCAGGGCAACCAGCTTTTTTTGGGCCAGGCCGCGGCAGAGGGTATACTCCAGGCCTGAGATGAACTCTATAGCATCGGAGACCATACTTTTTATCTCAGCTTGCGATACCACAAGCCGGTCCAATTCTTCGAGTCTTGCTTCGAGCTGCTGCTTCTGCTGTTTTAGCTCAGTCAAGCGCTGGTCGACGAATTCACGATTAGTGGAAGTAATGTTGTCCAGTAAGTTGTTGACAATCTTCTTGACCTTACTGAGTTCCTTTTGGGCTCGCTTACGAGCAGCAACGAATTCTCCCGCTTCTGAGCCAATCTGCTCCTTTACCGCCTGGGCTAACTTTCTACGGCCACTCGGGGCCAGATACGGCCGATAGAAATCAAGGATTGTATTAATAACCGTTGACTCCAGGACCTTCTGTGGGATAGCGTTAAGTTCGCAGATACTCCTTCCCTTGGTGATATAACCGCCGCATCCATAGTAGCGTGTCTTCACCCGCATACCATCCCCTCGCTTCTTACCTTTGACTCGGGTAACTCCTTGGTATCGAAAGCCACAGAGACTGCATTTTATAAGCCCGGAGAGTATGAAGCGGCTGCGCTGGCCGTTCCAGGTTTTACCATGATTCTTAGTCCTCGGGTCGTGTCCTCGCTGTCTAATAGATATAGGTTGAGTTTCACGTCGGTGTTTTGCCTGTTCGAACAGTCTCCGATTTGTAAGCGCTTGATGGGCATCACGGACGACAATCCAGTCCTGTTTATGGTTAGGCACCAATCGTGCCCCATGTATATTCTCGCGGTCTATAGCCTGTCCCTCACTAATCCTGTGGAACCGGCCGTCCGTGCGGCGGTTCCATACCATATCTCCGGCGTAGACAGGATTGACCAGAATGGCCCTGATGGTTGTATCGGTCCAATTGCCGCTGTAGATATAAGACCATTCAGGACCGCGCGGCGTAGCAATTCCTTCCTGGTTGAGTGTATCAGCCAGGGATTTATAACCCTTGCCTTGCTCAGCGTACATCTTGAAGATACGTTCGATTACTTTTACTCGTTCGGGCTCACCTGGGGTAAGTCTGGCATGATCCCGTTTTGATATGCTCAACGATTCTCCACGAGCCAGGATACGGATGACCTTACCCTGCTCATTTAAGACTTTCTTGGAGCCATCGGGCATATATCGCAGAATTAGAAGAAACTTACCATCGGCATTTTCATAACGCAGATCATATCCATATGGAGGTGTTTCGAACATACGACCTCCCTGAATGCGCTCAGTTCTTGTATCAGATTCTGTACACTGGTGGGACCCTTCCTGGCGGTTCAACTCCCGTACAATCCATAATTAGAAAGGATCTATGGTGAATGTGGCTTTGAGAATATTATTAAAACAAATACCTTCAGTGGGAGTTTCAGATTCGACATAGAACCAATATTCAGTGGATATGTCTTAGTTGTTGGAATCAGGCAATGTTTGAAAACTAATATCCTGCGAAAAAGTAAACGGACCACTGGGAGTAACGGAACCGGCAACCGTTACGTTGGATATCCGGGCCTCGGCCGTGCGCCAGGTGTTATGCGAGCTGACGGCCAGTCCGATGTGGACCGTTCCGTTCATCGATATCTCGATAGACGTGGGCCTATTGGGATCTTGGAAATCAACGACCGTGTCCCACTGCACTCCGTCGCTGGAGTGTTGAGCAGTGAATTGGTTGCCCTTGCGGGTGAGTCGTACCCAGTGCGGCAGCATTATACTGTTGCGGTCTGTAATTGTTCCACGCGTTCTCCCCATTTCCCTATCGCGCCACTGGAACAAGACTCTTCCTGTTGGTGTAATGAGAACCGTCCCATTCTCCGACGCCGGATCGAGTGTATTGCGGATCATCAGGCCAGCTTTGGTCCAATCGTGAACGTGCTCGACACTCTCTATCTTTGCCGTAATCGAGCCATCGCCCTCCAGTCTCGCATAGGCAAAGTAGAATTCATCAAAAACATCCCAAATATCAAAGCCGGATCCCACAATCGAATAAGTATCTGTTGTGCTGTCGTACGACATATTTCCCGCCAGAAGGTCAGGTTGAACTGAACCGCCTGCTTTATAGGCGGCTTTCAACTGAGCAAGCCAACTCGCAGTCTTTTCTGGCTGGTCGGAGATCCGCTCGGCTCTTTCAACGTCTGTAATAGCTTTCTCAAGCTCGTTCAACCTGATGTAGCAGCTCGCACGGGACAAATAATACTGGGCCTGTTTTGGATAGGCCCGAATCATTCGTGTGTAATACGCCGCCATCTCCCGATCGTGCTCGGCGAAGGTTTTGCCGGAGCCGAGGGATTCGATATCTGCCGCCCAGAGCTCAAGAATCGGCGCATCTACGAGGTAGACCAGGGATTTTTCGTCTGCAGACCAGTGAGCCGTACCCGCCAAGCCGCTGAGCATCTTCTTTGCCTGGCCCTGGATCATATCATATATCCACAGACCAGCCTGTTCTTCCGGGTCGTAGCCGGCGAGGCTAAACCAACGGCCACTGGGTGCCCATCTGCCCCCGTAGAACCGTAAGTCGGGAAAGTCACAGATATGGATGGGTCGTGGTGTCAGTTCTTTGAGATTAGAGATGCACAATCTGGTGTCCCCGTAGATCCAGGCCACGTGGCGGCCGTCTGGGGAAACGGAGGGCCACGGCCACCCCGTCTCCCAGAGACGCTGAGGGGAGGCGGTCCGGTCGTGTGCGGCGATCCTGCAAAGGGCATTTTCTGCCCGAGAGTGATAAAACACATGTTTGCTATCCGGGCTCCAAGACGGCCATGCTCCAAGAGCAAGACGGCGTGCTTCCGTGCCGTCGGATCGCATGACCCAAACTTCTTCCTCCATTCTGCGCTGACCGAGACGAAGGTGCCCAACGGATGCCAGCGCGGCCATATCCAGACTCTGTCGACCCCGTACGAAGGCAATGTGCCGTCCATCGGGTGACCAGCGAGGATCTTTGCCAGGAACGATGAGTAACTCACTCTGTCCCGTGCGGAAGTCATACAAGGCCACACCACTAACGCCGATTGCACCCGAACTGTAGGCCAATTTCGTTCCATCCGGAGACCAACTGGCGGCGTATCCTTTACTGATAAGTCGCCGACCCTTTGACGCATATTCCTTGTAGTTGGCTTCGGCCTCGTTCATGTGGATGAACGGGGCGCCTTCAGGCCGCTGGCCAAGTTTGTGCCAGTTTCGTCCGGCCGCCAATGTCTCAAAGACATATTTCATGGACCAGTTGATCAGTTCCTGCTTTGCCTGGTCATTGTTTTCGGCGATCCCATGGAATACTGTACGGGCCTCATCATATTGGCCGAGACCCAAGTGAGCGCAGAATTTGTGGAAGGAGAAGACCGTCTTGTCGGGGAATTCTTGGAGACAACTATCCGCGTCGGAGACGACCCGTTGGTACTTTCCCAGTGCCATATGGATGCGGCATCGCAGGTCGAGCAGTTCACTTCGTCGGGCAGTCTCCTCCGGCGTCAGTTGTAGCGCCCGCTCAATATCTTGAAGTGCGGGCTCATACTTTTTCTGTTCGAAACGCGCTGTGGCACTGAGGAAATAGCCGAAGGAATCTTTAGGTCGGGAGACGATGAGAGCTAAGGCATCCGTCTCCATCTCCAAATAGCGTTGTGAGGCCCAGAGCGTACAGGCATGCAGACGGCGGGATGGATAGTGCCTGGGATCAAGAGTCAAGGCTTTCTCCAGCATCTGCATCGTTTCTTTCACTGTAAGCGCCGTCAGAGCGCCAAGGTAGAAGGCGTCGGCCGTTTCAGGAAGCAGTCTTTCCGCCTCTTTGCGATGATACGCCGCCTGTTCAAGCGAGCCGGTTTGACTGTCACTGTTTTCCCAGTAGATTCGAGCCAAAAGGGCGTGGGCCGCGCCGGCAATCTCCGACGTGTCGTGAATGAGCGACGAGAGCATTTCCTCTGCCTCTCTCTGATGTCCACCCTCAAGGAGGATGTTCGCTTGTAGCAGTCGGGCTTGCGAACCGACATGTTCGCTGCCTACGATAAAACCAACCAGTTCCAAAGCTTCCGCAAAACGCCGCTCTGAGAAAGCTTCTTGAGCCGTTTGCAGCGTCTCTCGATCCCTGAGAGCTGCGGCTGCACGCGCCTGCCGAGACGCGCGAGAATACGTTACCGTAAGAACTCCAATGCAAAAGGCTAGGACCACAGCCACCACCGCGGCAATAACCTGTATTCGGTTCCGGCGGACAAATTTCCGGAGACGGTACGCTATGGTTGGCGAACGGGCCGTGACCGGCTGGTGGTTGAGGTAGCACCGAATATCTTCGGCAAGAGCATGGGCAGTCGCATAGCGAAGATCCGGCTCCTTTTCCATCGCTTTGAGCGTGATCCAATCCAGGTCGCCGTGCAGTTTTTGCCGCAGCGTCCGGACATCCGTCCGGCGCAACTTTGCCAGCTTCGTTGATTCCTCTCCAGAGGCCATACTTAACCGAGTGCTGGGAGTCTTGGGATCTTCCTCACGAATCACTTGGCGGATATTCTCGATGCCGCCTTGCCTCAGGGTCTTAGCATTAAACGGAAGCACACCGGTCAGTAACTTATACAAAACAACGCCAAGTGAGTAGATATCCGTGCGCGTATCCACACCCTCGGAAGTCATCTTTGCCTGCTCGGGACTCATATACTCCGGCGTCCCTATAAGCTCTCCCTGCTCTGTACAAAGAGTCCGTTCGGTCAGTAGGGCTGTCAATGCCTTGGCAATGCCGAAGTCGATAATCTTGGGTACCGCGTTGTCATCGTCCAGCGAAATCAGGATATTAGATGACTTGATATCACGATGAATGATTCCCTTCTGATGTGCATATTGCACAGCGTCACAAACCAGTAAGAACAGTTCAAGCCTTTCTTCGATTGTTAGCTTATGCTGGTCGCAGTAATCGGTAATGGATACTCCCGTAACGAGCTCCATCACAAAATACGGCCTGCCTCCTTCGGCGATCACCCGTTTACTGTCCATGCCGGGCTTAACGACCTTGAGGGCTACCTGGCGTTTTATAGGTTGCTCTTGCTCGGCCAGGTAAACAACTCCCATGCCCCCTTCACCCAGGACATCAAGAAGCTTGTAGCGACCGATCCAGGTCCCTGCCTGTTCCAGGAACGATGCTCCGGAGCAAGGCAGGTTATCTGATCCAGGTGTCCCATCTGACCTGTCACTTTGCTCTCTCGATTCTATTTGTCTGATGGCCTGGTCGTCGGATCCGTCAAAAGCAGAGTCGCCCTTGTCGGTGATAGTAGCGAACAGGCAGCCCAACTGTTTCCTGTTAAGGCGAGATATCGGCTTTCTTTTCATGATTTAATGAAAAATGAGCATCCCGAAGAAAACACTTCTGTTATCTATTTTCGTTTTTGTCTTATGATTCAGATTGACCGGAACTGGGTTCTGCTTAGACTAAGCGAGCAATTCCGCTGATTCATTAAATATATACAGGAACTATTTGAAATTTTGCGCTATCTCCGGGAAAAAACACGCCATTTCCTGTAATTCGTCACTTACCTCTTCGGGCGACGTAACTAACTTTCGAATGTGCTTTTCCAAAGCTGATCGGATCTGCCTCTTCGTTGTGATTATCATGTTGGCGAGCTTGTGTCCGTCCGGAATACCATATTTGGAGCAAAGTTCTTTCACAGAGGGCGGATCGGTCTGGTCCATTATCGGTTGCAAGACCCGCTCTTCGAATACTTTCCAATAAACGGTCTTGCCATCCCGGTGGCAGGTGTTTTCAACTTCTTCAAAGACACGCTCCAGCAATGAAGACACCCAGGCGCAATTGAAACACTCATCCGGAGAAAGATCTTCGGAGACTGCGGCTAAAGCGTCCGGATCGACTACGTCCAAAGCGATAAGTTTGCCTTTGGGAACGCGTTTGCGAGCAGTCTCTTTATTTTTCACGTTAATAAGGAACCGGCGTAAAGCCGTCAGCAGGAATGACCTAAAGCGTCCTTTGCGCCGGTCGGCCTGCTGTACCAGCTCATTACCGAGTACGATTTCGTGAAAAAAAGCCTGAGTAAGGTCTTTTGCTTCTTCATTTCGGTACCCGTGGCGACGTAAATAGCAATATACCGGTTTCCAGTAATCCTTCAGCAGTGAACCGATAAGGGCATGGCTGCTGTCAGCTTCGGTGCGTATGCTTTCGATCAGAGACCAGTGGGTGGTCAGAAATGTCTGTCCATCTCCGCCAATATCTGTGTGGTCATCATTCTTCATAGTTGATGCCCTGCGAAATCATGCCTATGCCCATTAAGTACACAACAACGGTTGCGAACATTAATACTCATAGCACCTTCTCTCGCTCGCCTCCAACAAAATATGATACATATTAAAGGCTCGCACTGCAACAATTTTTTATGCCTGGATCGCCATCGCTCAGTATTTTGAAGAAAAAATCGCGAAAAAACGATCAAGCGCGCAAATTCAGAATCTCTTGCTGTATTTAAAGGTGGAAGCCTGGATCGTTCAAAGCTCAGCCATCGAATCGGCAGGGCTTTTAGAGAATTGATAACCGAGTTTAACGAATGTTGCGGCACTTTTAACTCGTTGTATTGAGCGGCTCTTTGGCATGATGAACAGAGCGGAAAGGAGATAGGACATGAAAACATAACGTGCAATTAAGCCAACGTGGCAAAACTAAGTCAAAAGAAAAACTCTTAAAACGTATTGATGAATGCGAGAAAGTGAGATGACAAGATGAAACGCACAAGAACATTTTTGGTAGTGGCAAGAAAATATGGCCTCCTGTTGTCAATTCTGGCAGTTCCTTTACTGATTGCGGCAGAGAATGGTTTCCCAACCTGGGAAGACTATAACGCCGAAACAGATTCCATTGCGGGAATATGGATCAGCAGCCAGCAGAATTCTCCGGAGGACAATCCCTATATATGGACCGAAACAATTACACCTCTTGACGATACTGGCATGAGATATGCTTACCGTGCATGGAGCCCCAATCCCGGTGTGAACTACGGTTGGCTTGGATTGACGGAATCTCGCGTGCACGGGCTTGCATTAGGGCAGCTCGTCCAAACAGG